>Ga0209345_10005912_pt1 | contig 11193 bp, 7 predicted proteins | sample Cruoilmetagenom7_FD_187294 | JGI IMG/M metagenome (GOLD analysis project Ga0209345, IMG submission 187294) | Oil polluted marine microbial communities from Coal Oil Point, Santa Barbara, California, USA - Sample 7 (SPAdes) (version 2) | ecosystem: Environmental > Aquatic > Marine > Oil seeps ...
GATTTGTTAACATCGATAATTGTTAACCAATATTTTTCTGATGAAGCACCTAATTTGAATTTTGAATGTACAAAATAAGCTCCTTTTTCAGCTTTCACATCATTTTCTTGCTTAATACCTTTCCCTCTTCTAAAATTATTCAATTGTAATGAAGACACTAAATACGTTGGATTATCAACACCTAAAGACCAAGCTGTAGTTGCTTTTAAGGCCTCGCTTGGCTCTGCTTTATCAACAATTATTGCACTTAAAGCAAAAATACCGATACCAGATTCGGTATCTAATTCACTTCTTTTATAAGCATCAACTAAATTACTATAGGTATTTTGCATGGTATCACCAACCCCATACGGAATGATGTTTTGTAAGCCATCAACAACCTCAACATTTATGGCATCTTTCGAAGTATTTATTAACTCCGATTTTTTTACAAAACCATATTTTTCGCTAGAATTCCAATGATATTTAAAGGTTAATCCAAGATCCTTATTAATCTCTTCAAAAAACACTTTATTCCCAAAGCTGTTTTTATATAAATTTCTTTGGATAGTATATACTCCTTCGTATTTATTTGAAAATGGTTCCCATAAAAAAGTTTTGTTATTTAAACGGACTTTAAAAATGGTTTTGCTTCCTGTAATTTCGGCTAATTCGGTTATTTTATCATCGGTATAATATGGAAATATAGCACTGTTACTATTTTTTCTACCAGCTGATAAACCACCATTACTTGATAAAAACATCCAATGGTTAGAATAACTAACAATACTCATAAAAAAAGGACGCATTTCGTTTACATTCGAAATTTTGTAATAACCTTCATTCCCAATAGTTATTAAATCTCCTTTTACTTCATTTACCTCATAAGAAGTTTTATTTTCACCTATATACATTTAGATATATTTTACTTTATATAACTTTAAAAAACCTCTTTTCAATACTCTTTAAATGAGGTGTATTTTTTATGAACTATTTTTTAAATTACTTTAAACGGTATATTCGCTGTAGCTGTTTGGTTTTCACCACCTTTGACATACACAAATAACCTGTAAACACCTATGTCTTTTGGTGCTTTAAAAACCAATTTTCCTGCTGTATTACTAACTATATCCAAAACAATAGCATCAGGTTTGTTTTCAAAATCACCACCGTCCTTTAAATCAATACTCTCAGACAAAATTTCCCATCTATAATTTAAATTATCATTTTCAAAATCCAGCATTTTAATACCCACAACACATTCTTGATTAGTAGCAACAACTACATTATCATATGCTGTTTTTTCATTCATGTGAAACATTTGAATTTGTGGCGCTCTATTCTTTGGCCAAGTATTGTTATTCCAAATATAATGCATAACATCAACTGATTCTGTTTCGCTTCCGTCTTCTAAAAAGATTCCATACCAAGTAGGCGTACGCTCTTGTTTTTGTCCCCATAAAAAAACATAGGAACCTATACACTGATTTGGATCAACAGCTATTCCTCCATTATATCTGGCTAAATAATTTGCGGCTTTTACAGTGCTGTTTTCTTCAATTGGAACACCCCAAGAAGTTTTTGGCACTTCCCAGTGCCCCGTTGCTCCCCATTCTGTAACTATGTAAGCTCCTTCCCAGCCAGATTCTTTTACTAATTTCGGCAACCTTAATAAATCTCCATAAATTTGAAAGCACAATAAATCTAAATCTGAACTTCTCTCTTTTATAAGATCTACTTCCTTTTTCGATATTCCAGCTAACATTGTAGTTGTTAAATGATTTGGATCTTCTTTATGAATCATTTTTGAAATATCATTTACCGCATCCCATACTTTTGGGTTGGTATAATGTAAATTCAATTCATTACCTATTCCCCACATTAATAGCGCGGGATGGTCTTTTAAAGCTATTACTTCTTGCTTAATTCTTTCAAGCTGTTCTTTTACAGCATCCTTATCGTTATAATCAAATCCGTGGCGTTCACGAGCTACCTCAATTCCCATGGTTACTTTTAAACCATGTTTTTGAGCTTCATCAAGTACTTCTTTTCCGCTTTGTTGTCCGTTTTCGGTACGCCAAGTTCTAAATGAATTTCCACCATGTGCGGCGACTGAAGCTATGTTTCCAAACTCCAAACCAGCACCTTTTATAAAAAAGGGTTCATTGTTAACTTTTAATCGAAACTTACCATCTGCTTCTTCTAAGGTAACTTTTACAGGTGCTTCCGAATTGTTTACAGATTCCACTTTATTAGTAGTATTGGGTTCATTTTTACATCCCATAATTATTGAAATAAATATGACAATTGTTAAAATATTCTTCATTATAATTTTGACTTTTAATTTGTGACTAATTCTGACTCAATTTGTTCTAATGATTTTCCTTTTGTTTCTGGTAATATTTTTAATAGAATAAAAAAACCTATTGAAGCTATTACACCAAATATTAAGAAACTCATAGCATTCCCTAATGTTGATAATTCCCATGGAAATATTTGCTGAATTAACCAACTTACAAAGGAGTTTACAAAACCAATAACACCAATTGCTAAACCACGATATTTATTTGGATATAATTCTGATAGCATAACCCACATTACGGGTCCTAATGAAAATGCAAAACAAGCTATAAAACCAAGGATTCCAGCTAAAACTAATACAGGGTTCATGTTAGTTGCGGCTTCTAATATTACCCCTTCATTTTTAGCATAAACTTGATTCCCTAGAGCCGTTTTCACATCTCTTTTAAAATCTAAATCATTATTGTATTCTTTATTTTCAAAAGGTTTTAGTTTATTTCCGTCAAACTTTTCAAAACTTGCTATTTCCTCAGAAGTTAGTTTATAAGTAGCCTCATTAAAACCGTATGCACACACTAATAAACTAATAGCGATGCCTGCCATACCTACTAATAATAAAGGTCTTCTACCCATTTTATCAATTAATAAAATAGCAACAATTGTAAATAGAACAGACGTAAAACTCAATAACACTCCAGAAGAAAATGCAGCATCGGTTCCAATTCCAGTTTGTTTAAAGATTGAAGTAGCATAAAAATAAACTGCATTTATTCCTGTTATTTGTTGAAGTACTCCAATTACCAAACCAACAATTATAATAAACCTTAGTGATGGTTTCAATAATTCTTTTATCGATATTTTTGAGGTTTGTTTTCCTTCTTGAATATTTTTCTCTATCGATTTAATTTCAATTTCGCCCTGTTCAACGCCGTGGATACTGTTCAATACAACTTTTGCTTCACTTGTTCTCCCTTTTGCAAACAACCAGCGTGGGCTTTTCGGTACAAAAAACATAAATATAAAATACAATACCGCAGGTACTAATTCCACACCTAGCATCCATCTCCAAACGTTTTCATCAGTAAAAAATGTTGAACTTTGTGAATTTTGATGATTTAAATAGTAGTTGCTTAAAAAGGCTGCAAAAAATCCTAAAACAATATTTAACTGTTGAATAGAAACTAATTTTCCTCTATTCTCTGCAGTGGAAATTTCAGCAATATACGTTGGCGCTAAAATAAGTGCTGCACCAAATGCAAAACCACCTATCATTCTTGCTATATACATCATTTCATATGAAGTAGCATACGCTGAAAGTAGTGCTGAAATTGCATACGAAAAAGCCACGTAGATAAGGATCTTTTTCCTTCCAACAAAATCACTTAATCTTCCCGAAATTAGCATTGCAATCATTGCTGCAAAAGACGGAGAGCTAACGACCCAACCTGTTTGTCCATCACTAAGATTAAACTCTGGACCTGCATAAGACATTACGCCTGAAATTATCCCTGCATCAAAACCAAATAAAAACCCTCCAAGTGATACAACAAACGCAATAAATACTAATTTTTTAGACATAATAATTACTGATTTTAAATAGGTTTAATTTAATACTATGGTTTGTATCCCTCTTGAAGGTAATGATAGTTTTGCTGTTTTACCTTCCATAGTTAACATATAATCAATTTCACTATCACTATCATTTAAAGCAACAACAACAATACTTCCATCTGTATTTAAAAATGAAGTAGCGCTTAAATGGTTAGCTGTAGTACCAGTTGATAATCGTTTTGCACCAGGTCTGATAAATTTTGAAAAGTGACCAATATAATAGTAGGTCTTTGTAAACATTAATTCTCCAGACTGAGTATCACCGTGAACTGGAGCAAAGCACAAATTACCTACATGATTTGGCCCACCAGTTTCATCTAATAAAATATTCCAATCTGTCCAAGCTACTGTACCGTTATTAAAATCATTTATCATAGATTTCCCATAGCGTTCTGCAAGTTTTGGATCATCTGCTTCCAATCTTTCCAAATCATATCTTTCGTTACAACCTTCAGTAAATATAAGTTTCTTATCAGGGTAAGCATCATTTACTTGATCAACATTTTTGTACATAGGAGTACCATCTTTCCAATCTTCATACCAATGAAAACCAGTTCCCCAAACATATTTATTTGCTTCCGGATCACTTAATATAACGTTTGCTCTTTCAAACAATAAATCTCTATTATGGTCCCAAACAATGATTTTTTTATCACCTAAACCTTCTTTCTCCAGTGTTGGCCCTAAATAATTCTTTAAAAAATCACGTTCTTCTTCTGCTGAATAAATACAAGATTCCCAGCGCTGTGTCGCCATTGGTTCATTTTGAATTGACAAACCCCAAATAGGAATTCCTTCTTTTTCATAAGCTTTAATAAACTTAGCATAGTAATTTGCCCAAGGCTGATAAAATTCAGGCTTTAATTTCCCACCTTGTAACATATTATTATTAGTTTTCATAAATGCAGGTGGACTCCAAGGACTTGCATACATTAACAATTCACCTCCAGCAGCTTCAATTGCTAGTTTTGTAAAAGGCAATCTAAACTCTCTATCGTGGTCGATATTAAATGTTTTTAATTCAGCATCTCCTTCTTCAACATAGGTATAACTCCCACTTGAAAAATCGCAACTATGAATGATTGTTCTTCCTAAAGAATAACCAATTCCTTTATCGATGCTATAATATGACTCCATAAACAGTTTTTTCTGATCTTCCTTTAGCTTATAAAAAGTTTCTGCCGCAGCATCGGTTAGTGCTGCTCCAATACCAACAAATGTTTGATGTTGTTGTGAAGGATTAATTAAAATTGATGCTTCCGTTTCTAAAGGTTGTTTAAAATCGAAAAACTTCACTGAACCACCTTCAGTTAGCTTCAATTCTGAATTATGTGCTGTTGTATAAATTTTACTTGACAAATTCGAAAAATCAATACTACTATTTGCTTGATTTATTATTGTCTTTTCGGTTTGAGTTGTGTTGTTTTTACAGCTAAAAACTAAACATAATAACATAAGAGTAAAACTCTTAAAAAGTATTTTTTTTATCATCTTTTAAAATTTTGCATTCTCAAAATTAAGAATTAAAAATCGTTTTTAATTCTATTATTTTTTATTAACTTATTGATAAACTCTTACATAGTCAATTTCCATAGTGGATTGACTAAAATCATTAGGAATGTTTCCTCCTAAACTACCGCCCATAGCAATGTTTAAAATCATAAAAAATTTATCGTTAAATGGCAAGTCTGCACTATTATTCATTGCGAAAAATTCAACGTCATCAACGTGAATTTTTAAAGAATTTTCATTCCACTCTAAGGAATAAATATGAAATTCACTCGTACTATTTGCAACAGCTGTTGTTGTACCATAACTAGCATTATTTGAGCCAGCAGTATTCCACCAATGTAAAGTTCCTAAAGTTGTTTCCTTATCCCCTCCTGTCTGTTCCATAATGTCAATTTCACCACAACGAGGCCAACCAACAGTTGAAAAACTATCGCCCAACATCCAAATTGCAGGCCAAGTTCCTTGTGAAGCAGGCAATTTAGCCCTTACATCAACTCTTCCGTATTTAAAACTTTTTAACCCTTGTGATTTTAACCTAGTAGAAGTATATCCTCCGTTTCCGTCGGCTTTTGCAGTAATCTTTAAAAGTCCTCCCTCTACAATTACATTGGAAGACTCTTTGGTATAAGTTTGTGCTTCATTATTACCCCAACCACCTGCACCAAGATCATAAGTCCAATTAGAACTATTTGGAGCACCATCAGTATTAAATTCATCTGACCATACAAGTCCTGAATTTATTTTTACTGTGATTGAAATACTTTTTGATATATATTTAGCACCATTATAAGCAGAGATATAAATATCAAAATTTTGAATACCTGAACCTGTATAAGTATAATTTATTGAAGATGCTGTCGATTCAATTATCTCTCCATTACCTAAACTTAATTTATACAATTTTGCATTTTGAGCTGAAAAAATAAATTGAACTTCTCCACTTCCATCTCCATTTGGATTAGAAGCATCAACGCCTTTTATAATAGCCTCAATTTCTAAATTAGTAGGTGCCTTTAGTAATTCATCATCTGAATCATCACTACTACCTCCGCAACCAATAAAAATTGAAAGCATAAAAACTAATATTCCCATATTTATTTTATCCATATTTTTTAAATTTTAAAAAAATAGCATACTTGGGATACTGCTTTCCAAGTATGCTATAAAAATTAACTCAAATTTACTCGTCTGCAACTAAAATAACATACCAGGAGTTTGTATCTGCTCCAATAGTACGTAAACTCATTTCATTTTCAGATCTAGATTGAATCATATAACTATGATCTCCTCCTACGTAAAAACCGTGATATCCAATAGATGAAAATGTTAATGTTTCTTGTCCATTTGGCGCTGATAAAGCCCAACTATCTTCATAATTGTCTAAAGCATAAACGGCTTCATCATTTCCATCAGGTACTAGTCCTTGGTCACCACCTAAATCAGCGGCCATTGCAGTTAATTTACCGAATGTATCACCATTTGTTGTATGTGAAAAAGTACCATCAACATTAAATGTAAATCTATCGTCATAAGCACCCCAATCAGCTTTATCATTAGAAGCTGCAGACCACCAAATTGGTTCAAAACCATCAGTTGGCCCAACACCAAAATGTCCTGGTGCTTCAGCTTTTATTCTCCAAGTTCGTGAACTATTTGCTGTTAACATTGTTAATAAATCTGCTGGTGGTTCGTACACTACCAATACTTCTAGTTCAATTATCGTACTTGAAGACGCTCCTGCTGTACCATATGCAACTACAGTAACTGTATATGTTTCAGTTCCAGTAGTTCCAAAACTATAAGTTATGTTACCCGTAGCAGAAGTTTTTTCGGATCCGTTATATATAAACTTATATGTTATTGCATTATCAGCAGTAACATTTAAATGTACTACTCCACTACCATCACCTGTTGGGTTCACATCTTGTCCAACAATATTTGCCGTTATTTGCAAATTCGATGGAGCAATTATTTCTCCAAATTCATAGCTTTCCTCTTCACAACTTGTAAAAAATACTAGTGTTAGAAAAAGGCCTAATATATATTTTAAATTTTTCATCTTTTTAAATTTTATTGTTTAACCAATCTGAAGTACCAAGTTTCAGTACCTCCAGTACCATTATAGCCAACTATTTGAAGTTCCATAACATTATTATCATCAGATAATACATAGTCATAAGTAATTGTATTATTTACCGGAGTACCATCTTCACCTGCATTGTGAACTTTTGGAAGCCCTAAGTACGCACCTAAACCACTAATTGTAATTGAAGTGTCTGAACTACTCCAGGTTGCAGGATTAGATCCATTATGAGGAGCAACTGGCACACCACATGACTCTGGATCAGTACCTTGCCATGGTTCTAACCATGTATCAGATCCTAATATATTCTCAAATGAACCATCTGCATTAAATACATATTCATCATCATAGAAACATGCTCTTCCTGCTACGTCTTCTGCACTAATTGACCACCAGCTAAGATCCGTAGGACTTGGTCCAACTTTTAACGAACCAGCTTCAGAAGCAAGTTTCCATGTTCCTTCTATAGGAGAAGAAACTCCCGCTCCATCTCTTACAAGTTTATAAGTCCAAAATACACCAGTACCAGCTTCAATGCTTACTACCATTGTATTATCATTATCTGAAAGTGTTATATCATATGTAATTGAAGTTGGTACAGCAACATTAGGTAATTCTCCAGCATTATTTGCTTTTGGAAGCCCTAAATATGCACCTATCCCATTGATAGTTAGACTATTTCCAATGTGTGTAAAAGTACCTACTGCACCATTGTAAGGAGCTACTGGCATACCACAAGCTTCTGGATCAGTACCTTGCCATGGTTCTAGCCAAGTTTCAGAACCTAAGACATTACTAAATGACCCATCTGAACCAAAAATATAAGTATCATCGAAAAAGCAAGCTCTATCAATTACAACTTGTGCATCACTTGTCCACCAATCTCCATTACCAGAACTTGGTCCTACTTTTAAAGCTCCTGCTTCAGGCGCAAGTTTCCATGTTCCTGTTAATACAGATGGAGCTGAAGGTGCCTTGTAGAAATAAATATTATCTACAAATACACTTCCTGCTGCCCAAGGCTCTCCAACTAATTTTAATTGGAAAATATCAGCAACTGTAAATCCATCTTGATCTGTAAATTCTGAAATTGGAATATCAATACTTGTCCATTCGTCTTTTGTTAAGTCTCTTTTAACTGGTCTTTCACCATTAGATTGACTTATTAAAGAAGTTTCTAGTACATCAACATTTGCTGTCCATACATCTAAATGAATAAATTCCATATTAGAAACATCAATAGGTGTATTTTCAAAAGTGATTCCTTGGTAACTTAAGTTAATATAGTTTAACATCATATCACCATTCAAATCAAATTCAGCAAATCCACTTCCCTGACCTGATTGTCCCCAATCTGGGTTCACATTTACATCTTGTAAGTTGTTATAACTTGAAGAGTAGATTGAGTAATAATCACTATCATATCTTCCTGCAGGCACTGGAGCTGACTTTAAAGGTTGAAGAATTTCAGTAACTTCAAAACCTTCTAGTAAATATTCAACTGTCGCAATTGCTCCACCTTTTAAAATAATTTTTATGTCAACCATTCCAGGATTAGCATATGTATAAGAAACTGTCTCACCTACATTTCCTGTAATAATGGTTTCAATTCCATCTTCACTAAAATAAGCATCAAAGTACATAGCAAATTGAGCGTCATCTGGTACGGTTACATTCACTTGTTTCGTTTTTGCTAAGTCATTTTCAATAATTGGATTAGTTCCAAACATTGGCGACTGAAATGAAACCTGTAAATCTTTAGATAAACTAGTAGTTAAACCTGTTATTCCTTTTGCATTGATAGTTACATTGTAACTACCCTCAGCATATATATGATCTACAGTTTGCCCTGCTTTCACAACTGCTGGACTTCCAGAGCCATCTCCGTATTCTATTTCAAATTGAACTGCACCATCGGCAGTAGGGATCATTGATACTAATCCTGAATTATCTTGAGTAATCGTAAATAAAGCAGCTACATTGGTGGGTGCCACAGCACTATCAAGAAAATCTAGATTGTTTAATTCATCTTCGGTACAACTCCAAATAACCGCAATTACTAGGAACGTACTTAAAATATATTTAAATGCTTTCATATTTTTATTTTTTAGTAATTAGGGTTTTGTAGAATTTGTGTATTCTCTAATTCTTTATAAGGAATTGGGAATATTTCATGTTTGCCAGCTACAAATCCTCTATCAGATAATTTAGTTGAAAGTAAGTTGCTTCTTCTTAAATCGAACCAACGGTGTCCTTCACCAGCCAATTCAATTCTTCTTTCATTTAAGATAGCTTCCATACTTACAGGAACAGATGGTAAACCTACTCTTTCTCTAACAGCGTCTAAAAGCGCTTGTGCTCTTCCACCTGAACCACCTAAGGCTTCGGCTTCCAGTAAATAAGTATCTGCCAAACGAATAGCATAACTATTTTGTCTGTGATTTAACCACATATCACCTGCACCTGTATGTTCTTCCGATACTAGTGGAGCATATTTGTTAAGGAAATACCCTGTATCTAAATATCCTTTTTGATACGAAACTTTCCCTTGTTCTTCTAATGTTTTTAAGTCTAAAATAGTCGCTTCAAAACGAGGGTCATCCTTCATTAAATCATACAATCCAGGTAAAATTGGATTGAAACTCCATCCTGAAGAATATGCAGGAACATTATCATTTGTATCTAAATCTACATAACCTCTTGGCCCAACCATTGTACAAACCATATTCCCCTCAGCATCATCGTTGTAAGCATTACCCCAACCTGCCAAACTTTCGTTTGTATGAGAAATTTCAAGAATTGATTCTGAATTAAACTTGTTGTCGATTACCCAAAGGTCCGCGAAATTCTCTAACAGTTTATTACCATATTGGTTAGTTTGTCCTGGTGTACCATTTACTTCTGCAAATTGTGCAGCAGCTTGTGCATTTTTCCCTTGTTCTAAATATACTTTTCCTAAGATAGCTTGTGCTGCTCCTTTGGTTAATCTTCCAAACTCTTGGTTTGGTAAAGTTGCTGGTAAACCTTGTATCGCTTCTAATAAATCTGCCTCTATTTGAGCATATGTCTCTTCAGGAGTAGCCTGAAGAACGTTATACGTTTCAGAAGGAAGCACTGGTTCGGTAAATAAAGGAACATTTTTAAACATTCTAACGAGTGTAAAGTGATAATATCCTCTTAATGCTTTTGATTCAGCCATAAATCTAGCTTTCAACGCATCATCCATTGGGATTTCAGGTAATTTCAAAATCATTAAGTTAGCTCTATTGACTCCTCTGTATTGATCTGTCCAAAATGATTCTGGCATTTCAATTGCATTTAAATTATAGTTAGAGAAATTTTGAATTCCTATACCATCGGTAGAATTTCCTCCACCTGCATAAAAATCGTCAGAACCTGCATTCATCATTGTTACCATATTATCAAAACCTCCAGAATTTTTTCTTAAAAAATCATAAGCTGCTACAAGACCTGCAAATGCTTCATCTTGATTTGAGTAATAATTTTCTGTTAAAAAAGTTCCTTTAGGTTCAACTTCTAAATAATCTTCAGAACACGATAAAACTGTTGCCAATATTGCTATCGCCAATAATGGAAACTTATATTTTTTTATATTCATAATACTTTTCATTTCTATTAAAATTGTAAATTAACACCAAACATAAATGATCTAGCCTGAGGATAGAATCCTTTATCAATTCCCAATA
>Ga0209345_10005913_pt1 | contig 11193 bp, 10 predicted proteins | sample Cruoilmetagenom7_FD_187294 | JGI IMG/M metagenome (GOLD analysis project Ga0209345, IMG submission 187294) | Oil polluted marine microbial communities from Coal Oil Point, Santa Barbara, California, USA - Sample 7 (SPAdes) (version 2) | ecosystem: Environmental > Aquatic > Marine > Oil seeps ...
ATCCTAACCCAAAATTTAGGCAAATAGATGCTGCATGGCCAATGTGTAAATAGCCATTTGGTTCAGGCGGAAACCTAAATCTAAGTTTATCTTTTGGTAATCCGTTCGCTAAATCATCTTCAATTATTTGTTCAATAAAATTTAAAGATTTTGTTTCTTCACTCATAACTACATAATTCTATATAAGTTGCAAAATTATCGATTTTTTTTGGCAATGCAACTACAAACTAATCACCTTATTAGTATATTTGATAAAAATTGAAATTATGGATCAATTACATTTGAAATATACTTGTCCGAAATGCAATAATAAAACATATAAAATTGGACAAATGAGAGCAACAGGAGGTATTTTGTCTAAAATATTTGATGTTCAAACTGAAAAATATTCTTCTGTTACTTGTGAACGATGTAAGTATACTGAGTTTTACAAGGCATCAACACAGGCACTAAGCAATTTGTTTGACTTTTTTACTAACTAGGATATGGGAGTTATAAAAGTTAGAAATATTCGTGTTTATGCATATCACGGTTGTTTGGTTGAAGAAGGAAAAATTGGCTCAGATTATCGAGTAGATTTAACTGTGAGAGCAGATTTATCGAAGTCGGCAAAGTCGGATGACTTGAACGATACCGTAGATTATGTGCATTTAAATAAAATTGTAAAAGAAGAAATGGCTATACGATCTAAATTATTAGAAGAAGTAGCTAACAGAATAATTATCAGAATTTTAGATGAGTTATCAATTGTAAAAAAGGTGACCGTTGCAGTATCGAAATTGAATCCTCCAATTGGTGGAAATGTAGCAATGGTAACCATTGAAATGACAAAAAAGAGGAAAGAATAAAAAATTCCTTGTTAACTTATTAAAAATACTTAAATTTGCAATCCGTTTAAGGCGTCGTGGCCGAGTGGCTAGGCTGGGCTCTGCAAAAGCTCCTACAGCGGTTCGAATCCGCTCGACGCCTCTTCAAAAACCTAAGCATTTGCTTAGGTTTTTTGTTTTTTTTAACACTTAGGAAGCTATAAATTCTTGTATCTTTGTAGTCCTAAGAAAATGAGATGAAAATATACCCAATAGAAACGGGAAACTTCAAGTTAGACGGTGGAGCCATGTTTGGAGTAGTTCCAAAAACTTTGTGGCAAAGAACAAACCCTCCAGATAGCAAAAATTTGATCGATATGAGTATGCGAAGTATGCTTATTGAAGATGGGAATAGACTAATTTTAATCGATACAGGTTGCGGAGATAAACAATCGGATAAATTTTTCAGCTATTATTATTTATTCGGAAATTTTTCTTTGGACAATTCTTTAGCTAAATATGGATTTCATAGAGATGATATCACAGATGTTTTTTTAACCCATTTACATTTTGATCACTGCGGTGGAGCTATTCAATTCAATAAAGATAAAACAGGCTACGAGCCTGCATTTAAAAATGCCAAATTTTGGTCAAATGCAAATCATTGGCAATGGGCAGTAGAGCCTAATATTCGTGAAAAAGCATCTTTTTTAAAGGAAAATATCAATCCAATAGAATTAAGTGGACAATTAAATTTCATAAAAAATTTAGAGAACCCATATTTAAAAAATTCTGAATTAGGATTTGATATTTTGTTTGCTGATGGACATACCGAAAAACAAATGATTCCTCACATTCAATATAAAGGGAAAACGATTGTTTTTATGGCGGATTTGTTACCAACAGTGGGTCATATTCCACTACCTTATGTTATGGGTTACGATACAAGACCTTTACTAACAATGGACGAAAAAGCCAAGTTTTTAAATGAAGCAGCAGATAAAAATTATGTCTTGTTTTTAGAGCACGATGCAACGAATGAACTGTGTACGGTAAAACATACGGAAAAAGGGGTTCGTTTAGATGAAACCTTTAATTTTAGAGAAGTATTTAATTAAAATAGATAATAATGAGAATAATAAAATCAATTGGTTTAGCAGCCCTAGCTGCTGTTACATTAGCAAGTTGTAGTTCAATAAAGAATATGGCAGTTCCAACAATGGAAACAGCTATTTCAATGGATGCAAAGAAAGGTAAAGTGAGTGATGAACAATCTAAACATTGGGCACATGCAGATTTAGCAACGGATACAATTCCGGGAATGAGTTTAGAAAAAGCTTACAAATTTTTAGAAGGAAAAACTGGAGAAACTGTAATTGTAGCAGTAATCGATTCAGGAATCGACATTGAACACGAAGATTTAAAAAATGTTGTTTGGACTAACTTTAAAGAAATTGCAGGAAACGGAATAGATGATGACCATAATGGTTATGTAGACGATCTTCACGGTTGGAATTATTTAGGAGGTGACGGAGTTGCTGCTCCAGAACAACTCGAAATTACACGTATTATTGCAAGTTATGACCGTTTTGAAGGTAAAACTATTAATGATATTGCTGAGGAAGAAAAACCAGCTTTTAAAGAATATGAAAAATATTTAGCAGCATTTAAAGCTTCTTCTGGAAGACACTTTCAAACAATGGAGCGTTTAACTCAAATAGAAAATGTTATTGCAACCGTTAAAAGCTTTATAGGGAAAGAAGGAGATTTAACCTTAGAGGATTTAAAAGCAATTGACACTGAAGACGAAAAAATGAAAGCTGCAGTTGGAGGATTACTTCCAATGTTTGGTAACGGTTTTGATGAGAAAGGATTTAAAGATTATTATGAAACTCAAAAGAAGAATAAAAATTATGATTTAGACTTTGATGGTAGAGCTATTGTAGGTGACAAACCAAACGATATAAATGATACAACTTATGGAAATCCAAATGTTATAGGTTCTGTAGATGACGAAATTCATGGTACACACGTTGCAGGTATTATTTTAGCTGAAAGAAATAATGGTGTTGGTATGAATGGTGTTGCACACAACGCTAAATTAATGTCTTTAAGAGCTGTTCCTGATGGAGATGAAAGAGATAAGGATGTTGCTGCTGCAATTAGATATGCTGCTGATAATGGGGCAAAAGTTGTTAATATGAGTTTCGGAAAAAGTTTTTCTCCTCATCGCCACTGGGTTTTTGATGCTATTAAATATGCTGAAGAAAAAGACGTATTGTTAGTTCATGCAGCAGGAAACGATGCAAAGAATATCGATAAAAGTGATAATTGGCCAACAGATTCAAAAGATAAAATTTCTGAGTTTGCTGATAATGTAATTACAGTTGGAGCGATGAGTGTAAATTATAATGAAGGTTTACCAGCAGGTTTCACAAACTATGGTAAATTGAATGTGGATGTGTTTGCACCAGGGGTACAAATTTATTCTACATTCCCAAAAAATGCTTATCAAAAAATTAGTGGAACGTCAATGGCATCTCCAGAAGTTGCTGGTATTGCTACATTAATAAGATCATATTATCCTCAATTATCTGCAAGTCAGGTAAAGCATATTATTATGAATTCAGGTTCTAAATTAGATATGGAAGTTAATTACCCAGGTAAAAAGGGTGAAAAAATTGATTTCTCTCAATTATCGATTTCAGGTAGTATTGCGAACGCCTATAACGCTTTAGTTTTAGCTGATAAAATGGTGAATGGAAAATAATTGATTTCATAAAAAAATCTTAAAAACCTTCTCAAAATCGAGAAGGTTTTTTTGTTTTAATAGGATATGTTTATATTGCCGAACTAAAAAATATATTTAATGAAAAAACTAATTACCTTTTTCTTTGCGATTTTAACGATTTCATTATTTGCTCAGAATAATACTTCATATTGGCAACAACATGTAGATTATACAATGGATGTTGACGTAGACGTAACCAATTACCAATACACTGGAACTCAAAAATTGGTCTATACGAATAATTCGCCTGACGAGTTAAACCAAGTTTTTTATCACTTGTATTACAATGCATTTCAACCAGGAAGTGAAATGGATATTCGATTGCAAAATATTGTAGACCCAGACAGAAGAATGGTTACTAATATTGGTACAAAAGAGAACCCAAAATATGAAAGTAGAATTGCAAAATTAAGTCCGAGTGAAATTGGATATATGCATGTGATATCATTAACTCAAAATGGAAAACCTATTCAATATAATGAAGTAGGAACTGTATTGGAAGTAAAATTAAACGCTCCAATAAAATCAGGTGAAAAAGTAATTTTTGATATGGCTTTTAAAGGTCAATTACCTGTTCATATTCGTAGAGCCGGAAGAAATAGTACCAATGACGTAGCAATGTCTATGGCGCAATGGTATCCTAAAATGGCTGAATATGATTTTGAAGGTTGGCACGCACACCCTTATATTGCACGTGAGTTTCATGGTGTTTGGGGAGATTTTGATGTAACGCTTCATATTGACAAAGATTATACCGTAGGAGGAACAGGATATTTACAAAATCCACAAGAAGTTGGACACGGATATGAAGACAAGTCTAAAAAACTAAACCTACCAAAAGGTGATAAATTAAAATGGCATTTTGTTGCGCCTATGGTACATGATTTTACTTGGGCAGCAGATCCAAATTATGCACATGACACGCGTATTGCTAAAAATGGAACTGAACTTCATTTTTTCTATAAAAATACAGATGAATTTAAACAAGCATGGACTGAAGTTCAACCATATACCGAGCAAGCTTTAGACTATTTTAACGAAAACATAGGTAAGTATCCTTATAAGCAATACTCAGTAATTCAGGCAGGAGATGGAGGAATGGAGTACGCAATGTGTACCTTTATTAATGGAGGAAAAACACTTAGAAGTATTGTTGGTACCGTGTTTCATGAGTTTGCACATTCTTGGTTTCAACATGTGTTAGCTACAAATGAAAGCAAACATTCTTGGATGGATGAAGGTTTTACATCTTACATTTCAGGGATGGCTTCAAATAAAATATTAAGTGGTGGAGATGGTAAACCAACTTCAAGAGGATATAGAGGATATTATTATTTAGTTGAAAATAATCTTTCAGAACCTTTAACTACACACGCTGATAGATTTCATACTAATGCAGCTTTTGGAACAGGAAGCTATACGAAAGGAAGTATGTTTTTAGGACAATTAAATTACATTATTGGTGAAGAAAATGTGAAAAAAACAATTAAAAAATTCTTTAAAGATTTTAAGTTTAAACACCCAACTCCAAACGATATTAAGCGAACGGCAGAAAAAGTTTCAGGATTGCAATTAGATTGGTATTTGAATGAGTGGGTTGAAACAAACCACACTATAGATTATGCTGTTGCAAAAGTTGAAGGCACTAATATTACATTGGCTAGAGTTGGTAAAATGCCAATGCCAATTGATGTTACTGTAACATACAACGATGATTCCACCGAAGATTTTAATATTCCATTAAGAATGATGAGAGGAAACAAGCCAACCGATGCTACTATTTTAGAAGATTGGCCTTGGGCTTTTCCAACCTATACTTTTTCGGTTTCTAAAGAAATAAAATCGGTTGAAATAGATCCTACCAACTTTATGGCAGACATTGTCAAGGAAAATAATAAGTTTGAAAAATAAACTTTTAAAGGCTGCAATTTGCAGCCTTTTTTATTTCTTCAAATAGAAGGAACTCTTTAATCCGCTTGCTGAATTTGGACCGATCCAAATATTAAAATTTCCTTCTTCAGCAGCTTCAATATTTTTATGATTTACAAATTTTAAATCTTCTGATGAAATCGTAAACATAATCTTTTTTTGTTCTCCTTTTTCTAATGTAATTCGCTCAAACCTTTTTAACTCTTTTACAGGTCGGGTAATACTTCCAACGACATCTTGAATATATAATTGAACGATTTCAGTTCCTCTTCTTTCACCAGTATTAGAAACTAAAACAGAGACCTCTAGATCTTCATTAAAATTGATTTCATTTTTTGAAAGATTCAAATTTTCATAGTTGAAATTAGTGTAACTTAATCCGTAACCAAAAGGAAAATGAGGGGTAAAACCAGCATCTAAATAGTGAGAATTGTTTCCAAGGGAACTTTGCCACGCCTCAATTGGAATATCATCTATATGAACAAATGATGTGCTATCTGCCGGTCTTCCAGTACTTTTATGGTTATAAAAATAGGGTAATTGACCTGCGGTTTTTGGCCAAGAAATTGGCAATCTTCCACTCGCTTCTTCGTTTCCAAAAAGGATATCATAAAGTGCTGGCCCTCCCATTGTCCCAGGATGCCAAGCCATTAGTACAGCATCAACTTCATCAATTATATTGGTAATAGTTATTGCTCTACCCGCTATAATTACCAACACAATAGGTTTTCCTGTTTTGGCTAATTCTTTTATAAGCTCTTCTTGAGCTCCAGGTAAATCGATATTTGCCCTACTATGAGCCTCTCCAGAAAGAATAGCTTCTTCACCACCGAAAAACAAAATAACATCAGATGATTTTGCGGTTTTAATTGCTTTTGCAAATCCTTTTTTTGAAGTATCTCTACTATATTCTAAACCTTCCGTAAAATTAAATTTCACGTTTTTTTCTTTAAAAGACATTACAGGTGTAATAGTATGTTCTTTTTCGCCATCAAAAGACCAGGTTCCTAACTGTTCTCGGGAAGCGTTAGCCAAAGGGCCTATAACAGCAATTTTGGTATTGTTATTTAAAGGAAGAACATTTTCATTTTTTAACAGAACAGCACTTTTAATCGCTGCATTTTTTGCTGCTTCCAAGTGATTTTCACTGTAGAAATTTCCTGTATGTTCTTTTAATCTATAAGGATTGTCAAACACTCCAAGTCTGAACTTAATTCGTAATATATTTTTAACAAATTCGTCGAGTTGTTTTTCAGAAAATTTCCCTTCTTCAATTAATTTTTTTAAGTGATTTTCATAAGCTTTACTGGTCATTTCCATGTCTATTCCAGCGTTTGCTGCTAATTCTCCAGCATGTTTTTCGTCTTCAGCAAAACCATGAGCAATCATTTCAGTTACAGAATTCCAATCACTCACAACAAAACCATCAAAATTTAATTCATCTCTTAAAATATCTTTTAAGATGTATTCGTTTCCTGTTGCTGGCACTCCATTAACTTCATTAAATGAAGTCATAACACTTGCAGCTCCGCTTTCAATGGCAGCTTTAAAAGGAGGTAAATACACATTTCTTAAAAGTTGATCCGAAACATCAACAGTATTATAATCACGTCCTCCAATGGCAGCACCATACGCTAAGAAATGTTTTATACAAGCTGCGACTTTTGTAGGATCGGACAAATCTTCTCCTTGAAGCCCTTGAATATAAGCTGCAGCTAATACTGAAGCCAAGTATGGGTCTTCACCTGGTGATTCTGCAATTCTTCCCCAACGACTATCTCGAGCAATATCTAACATTGGAGAAAATACCCAACGAATACCAACTGATGATGCTTCAAAAGCTGCAACTTTAGAAGATTTTTTTGTAATTTCTTCGTCCCAAGTTGCAGCCAAGCCAAGTGGAATTGGGAATATAGTTTTAAAACCATGAATTACATCTCTTCCAAAAATTAATGGAATACCTAAGCGACTTTCTTCAACAGCAATACGCTGTAATTCATCTACATATTCTGTATTCATTACATTTAGCATAGCTCCAATAGCTCCACTTTTAGTTGCTTTTACTAATTCTTGAGGTAAACTACCTTTTACTCTACTTGAAGTTCCTCTTAAATTGGTTTGACCAATTTTTTCGTCAAGTGTCATTTTTGAAAGAAGTTCATTAATTTTTTGTTCTTGAGAATCTAAATTAGTATTAGAAACTTCCTTTGAACAACTAAATAAAATTAGAATTAAGAACAGTAAAGTATAAAATCTAGACATTTGTTAGTAGATGTTTTAAAAAGGTTATTATAAGAATAAAATTAATGTAATTAGTCTATTATATTTAATTGTATCTTCTCAAATATTGGTATTAATTCAGAAATCATTAATTATTTCTTTCAATTTCATACAGCATTAATACTTCACTATCATTAGGAATAGTAATAAGTTTTTTAAAAGTTAATCCTAATTTTTCAATTAGTTTTTGAGAAGCAACATTATTTTGCATAATAATGGCTTGAATTTTTGTTAATCCAAAAATTGAAAAGCCTATATTTTTAATTTTATTAGCCGATTCAAACCCATAGCCTTTATTCTCAAATTCGGGTAAAAAGGCAAAACCAATATCTACACCTTCTAAGCCTTCTCGATCATATAAACCACATGTGCCCATTTTAATATTATCTTCCTTTCGAATCACAGTATAATTCGCAAACCCCATTTTTTTAAGTTGAGGTGTCATCTTCTCAAGTATATACTGTTTTGCACCTTCTTCAGTATGGACATTTCTATCTCCAATAAATTGAATCCATTTTGGTGAATTTAATAGTTTAATTATAAACGAAGCATCTTCTAAAGAAGTTGGTTTTAAAAGTAAACGTTCGGTTTCAAAAGATTTAAATTTAGGCATGTTGATTATTCATTGGTTTTCACTTTTGAAAATTAAAAATAATTATAACAATATGTGCAAAAAAACTATTAAATTTTGTCATTTTTAGTATGTAGTTTCTAATGTAGAAATGTGTAAATTAGCATTAAAAGTAAATTATCTGATGAATATCAGTTAAATTGTTAGTATGACACATTATATTTGTTTACTTAAGTGAATATTAATTCAGATCAAATTTTCAATAACAATAATACATAAATAACATGTTTGGAATTAAAAGCGGTTGGGGACTAAAGCACAGTGTAGTTCTTATGCGAATACTTATAGGCTGGCACTTTTTATTTGAAGGAATAATTAAGCTGTATAACCCTGAATGGACTTCTTTTGGATACTTAGCATCTGCTCAAGGCCCTCTAAAATCAATTTTCGTTTCAATGGCAAATCCATCAATTATCGGAGCCATTGATGTGCTAAATATGTCTGCATTAATTGTAGTTGGTCTTACCCTAATTTTAGGGATTTACGAAAAACTCGGAGCCTTTATTGGAATGGGGTTATTGGCAATGTATTATTTTGCACATCCTCCTTTTCCGGGGTTACCAGAAATAAACGTTGAAGGTAATTATTGGTTTGTAAACAAGAACTTAATAGAACTTGCTGCACTATTAGTAATTTTTCAATTACCAACAGGTCAATTATTTGGTCTAAAGAGATTATTTAACAAAAACAATGCAAACAACTAAAACATTAAATTATGAAATGGACTAGAAGAGACGTATTAAAAGGATTAGGTGGTTTGCCTATTGTTGGTGGAATTTGGTGGGCAGGAGCTGCAAGTTCTTTGTTAGAAAGTAAAGAGAGAGAGGCTCAAGCTGAGATTTTAAAACAATTAAATATTCAACCATCATTACCAAGTACTGTTCCCCCTGTTGAAGGTGAACCTATTAGAGTTGGAATTATTGGTTTTGGAATTAGAGGTGAACAATTATGTAGATCTCTTGGTTTTGCAACAAAGAAGTGGCTTGAAAACATGAAAGAAGCAGTTGACAAAAACCCAGATCATTCTGCATTAAGTGATTTTCAGAATCAAGAAAAACTAAATGTAAAATTAGTTGCCGTTTGTGATATATTCGATTTTAACGCAAATAGAGTTATTGAATCATTTTCAACGGAAAGCAATAAGGTAGATCGATATACCACTTATCAAGAAATGATAAAAAGTGGAAATGTTGATGCTGTTATAATTGCCACTCCAGATCATTGGCATGCACCGATGGCTATTGAAGCTTTAAATAATGGTGTAAGTGCTTATGTTGAAAAACCGATGACACATACTGTAGAAGAAACATACCAGTTAAGAGAAGCCGCTAGAAACTCAAGTGCTAAATTAATGGTTGGACACCAGCACAGACAAACCATGAGTTTTAAAACGGCACAGGATATTGTTAAAAAAGGAACGCTAGGTCATGTTTCAATGATTCAAACTAATACAAATAGAAATGATGATAATGGTGCTTGGAATTATCATATTCATGAAGATGCAAGTGAACAAACTATTGATTGGGAACAGTTTTTAGGGAATGCCCCTAAAATCCCGTTTAATAAGAATCACTTTTTCCGTTGGAGAAAATGGTGGGCGTACGGTTCTGGATTATCTGGCGATTTATTAACTCATGATTATGACCGTTTAAATTGTGTTTTGGAAATGGGAATACCTGAATCTGTGATGACTTCAGGTGGAATTTACACACATATTGACGGTAGAAATGTACCAGACGTACTTCAAGTGAATATGGAATATCCAAACTTTAGTACTGGTGCAAGCCAAAAAGCTGGTAAGGAAAAGGGTATGACTTTCATATACAGTGCAACTTTAGGGAACACATTTAGCCGACCAACAATTTTAATGGGACATGATGCTTCTATGGAATTAGGTAATAGACTTACAGTTTGGCCAGATCGCAGATCAACAAAATATGGTGAACTAATTAAGGCTGGTAAAATGGATTCAAACATACCAATTTACGAATACGATCCAGCAAGCAATATGCCGGATGGAGTATCTTCAGCAACATCAAAGTATTTTGCAGATAAAGGGTTGATGTGGACATATGTTAATGGGAAAAGAGTAGATTCTACTTTTTTACACTTAAGAGAATGGTTATCTGTAGTTAGAAATGGTGGTAAATTAAGTTGTGGAATCGACGAAGGTTTTGATGAAGCTATCTCTGCTCATATGGCAGGAATTTCGTATAAAACAGGTAGAAGAATTGAATGGGATACAGAAAAGGAAATGATTAAACCTATTGAAGGAATCAACTTTGATGAGGTTCTAATAGGCTAAAGCAAATTTCTTTAATTAATTATGAAGAGTTCAAATTTGATGTTATTCAAGTTTGAACTCTTCTTTTTTCGAAAGAAGAATATAATCTATTCCCCACCAAGCAGTAACTTTTGCTGCTGCAATTTTATTTAAAACATCTAGAATTTCAACTTCTTTTGGAGCGTCTTTTTTAGCGAAATTTTTCTTTTCAAGAACATTTTTAGAATACTTGACAGCAGTTTCAAAGGTCATTTGACTTCCATTGTAAACCCCATCTTTATTTTTCCAATATCCATATTTGTAAAGAGAAGGTTTTAAACTTTCTTTAATTTTTAGCGTATCTCCATAGTAGAATCCATCTATATAATTCATACAAGCTTTTTTTACTCCGTTAATATCACTTTGCATTTGTGCTTTTGTTGAATAACTCACAAAAATTAAGCAAACAATAAATAGAATTTATTTCATCAGA
>Ga0209345_10005915_pt1 | contig 11192 bp, 16 predicted proteins | sample Cruoilmetagenom7_FD_187294 | JGI IMG/M metagenome (GOLD analysis project Ga0209345, IMG submission 187294) | Oil polluted marine microbial communities from Coal Oil Point, Santa Barbara, California, USA - Sample 7 (SPAdes) (version 2) | ecosystem: Environmental > Aquatic > Marine > Oil seeps ...
GGGCTCGGAAATGACTTGCTGTGCCGGCGTGATGGATCTTGAACAGAAGGAAACCGGAAATGACCGACACAACCGAAGCCGTAGACTTGCGCAGTCTCGTCCCCGCACAACGTCACGCGAAGATCTTCCAGCTTGTCCACGCTCTCGAGCCGGGCAAGGCGTTCGAGTTGATCAACGATCACGACCCCAAGCCGCTCTACTACCAGCTCGAAGCCGAGTATCCCGGCCAGTTTTCCTGGATCTACCGCGAACAGGGGCCAGAGGCCTGGCGCGTCGAAATCGGCAAGATCGAACAGGCCGCCTGACGGCTGACGCAATGACGCCGGGCCAGCCCGGCGTCATTGTGGAGGAAAACATGATGCCTGGTGTCACCCTGTCCCGCTGGACGATGTCCTATTTCTTTGCCGCCCTCTCAGCGCTGATTGCCGGCGAGGCGCTGATGCTGACCGGTTTCGGTTACCCGGCCGCAGGCCTGCGCGCGCCCGAAACGCTGGTACTCGTGCACGTGATCGCAATCGGCTGGCTCAGCCTGCTGATGTGCGGTGCGCTTTTCCAGTTTGCGCCGGTGCTGATCGCGCGGCGACTTTACAGCGACACATTGCCGTTGCCTGCCCTTTTGCTGCTACTTGCCGGTCTCGGCTTGCTGCTTGCAGGCTTTCTGCAGCTTTCCGGCAGGCTTGCCGATCTGCCATCGCTGTTGCCGGCAGCCGGGATCGTCCTGAGCGCCGGGTTCATGCTGGTGCTGTGGAACCTCGGATGCACGTTGTGGCCGGCGAGGCCGCTGCCGCTGCCCGCACGCTTTGTCGCCACCGGGCTGATCTCGCTTGCGCTGACGGTTGCGTTCGGGGTGATTTTTGCCCTCGTTCTGGGCCAGCAGACAAGTTCAGACCCCATGCTCGCCATCGCGGGGGCGGCGCTTCCCTTGCATGTCGCGGCCGGCATCGGCGGATGGCTGACCTTGACCGCCATCGGCGTGAGTTACCGGCTGCTTGCCATGTTCATGCTCGCCCCGGAACTTGACGGCACACGACCAAAGCTTGTCCTTGCACTTGCCGGTGCGGCGTTGGCGGTTGTCGTTGCGATCGGGCTTGGCGCGATCCTGAACGGGGCAAGCCTGTTCATTCCGCTTCTTGCAGGCAGCCTTCTCGGGCTGGCTTCGCTTGCCCTCTACGGTGCTGACATCCTGCATCTTTATCGCGCACGCAAACGCCGCACCATCGAGCTCAACAGCCGCATGGCAATCTATGCGCTGGCTTCACTCGCAGCCGCCATCGCTCTGGCAATCGGGCTGGCCATCCTCGGTCGGCTGCAAGATGGCATTGGCGCTGTGGTGTTTGTTCTCGTCTTCGGGTGGCTCTCGGGCCTCGGGCTCGCCAAGCTCTACAAGATCGTGGCGTTCCTGACATGGCTTGAATGCTTCGGCCCCGTGCTGGGCAAGATGGCTGCTCCCAGGGTGCAGGATCTTGTGGTCGAGACCCGTGCGCGAAAATGGTTCAGGCTCTATTTCCTCGCCGTCTGGAGCGGCACGGCCACCCTTCTGACCGGTCAGACCACCGTCTTTCGTATTGCCGCAGCACTGATGCTCGCAGCCACGATCGGGATTGTCAGCGAACTGGTCCGGATTCGTCTTCTCTCGGACGTGGCTTCCCGCTTCGCTGGACCGGCTGCAGTGCCAAGACCGCATCTGCTGCTCTCCCGCCCAACTTCGATCTGAACCCACAGGAGTGAAACCAATGACCACGACATTCGTCGATCTCGACGTCCGCCCGACCCTGAGGGACGGAGGCGAGCCGTTCGAACAGATCATGCAGGCAGTCAGCGCGCTCGCCCCTGACCAGGGCTTGCGCCTCCTGGCAACCTTCGAACCGGTGCCGCTGTTTCATGTACTGGGCTCGAAGGGATTCACCCACGAGGCAACCGAGTTGGCCGATGGCGACTGGGAGGTACGGTTTACGCCCTCGCAAACGGCAACACCGGCCAAGCCTGTTCCCCCGGCCGCCAGCAGTGATGCCACCGACTGGCCTGAACCCGATCGGCATCTCGACAACCGGGAACTGGAACCGCCCGAGCCGATGGTCCGGGTCCTGGCTGCAATCGAGGCCATGCAGCACGGCCAGGTCCTGTCCGCGCTTCTGTGCCGCGAGCCGATGTTCCTGTTTCCCGAACTTGAAAAACGCGGCCATCAATGGCGCGGCGGCTTCGAGCCCGACGGAACGACCTACAGGATCCTGGTCCGCGTTGCCCGCAACAGCGAACAGGTGGCTTAGCCGCACCGGCGGTCCTGCCTTCATGGAGTTATGAGCGATGTTCATCCAGACCGAACCGATGCCCGACGCCTCGAAGCTGAAATTCATTCCCGGCAGGGAGGTGTATGTTTCCGGAACCATCGAATTTGCCGATCGCGACGAAGCCGCGGCATCACCGCTGGCCCAGCGCCTGTTCGGCATTCCGGGGGTGGCGGCCATTGCGTTCGGTTACGACTGCATCATCATCACCAAGTCCGCCGGCGATTGGCAGCATCTGAAGCCGGCATTGCTGGGCACGATCATGGAACACTTCATGGCGAATGCCCCGGTGATGCGCCCGGCACGAAAAACGCCGGGCGGGAAAGACGGCGAGACCAGCGCATTTGTCGACCAGATCATGACATCGCTGCGCGAGGTCATCGACCCGGAACTTGGCTACAACATCGTCGATCTCGGCCTCATCTATGATGTGGTGGTTGAAGCCAACGGAGCGACAACCGTTGCCATGACCACGACGACGCCCGGATGCCCGGCGACGAACTATCTCAAGCAGGGCGTTCAGGATCGCGCCGGGGCCGTCGAAGGCGTCAAGAAAGTGCAGGTGGAGCTGACCTACGAGCCGCGGTGGGAACCGGACATGATGAGCCCCGAGGCCAAGCAGCACCTGGGTATTTACTGATGAGCAAAACCGGCATTCCACGCAGCGCCCAATCCGCACCAGCTGCCGGCAGGCCGCTCGATCAGGACGGGCTGGTCAGGCTGCTGGTGACAAGCCTTGAGGCTCTGGCGTCCTCCGGGCAGGTCGACGCGGCCTGCCGGCTTGCGGGCCAGGCCTGCGCCGGCTTGCGTCACTCCGACCCACGTGGATGGAGCAGGCTCAACGCGCTGCTTCATCGTCTGGCCCGGCACGCGCCGCCGGTCGGATGCAATGTTTCAACAAAGGCAGGATGACATGACAATCGAAATTGAAGATGGCGGCATTGTCATCGATGCAACGCTTATCGGCCCCCTCCTTAACGTGGCGCCGGAAGACGTTCCGAAACTGATGCGCGACGGCGCAATCACCAGCCTGTGTGAAACCGGGGTTGGAGACGATGCCGGCGCCTACCGTTTGAGCTTCTTCTACCAGGGGCGGCGCGTCCGCTTGCAGGTCAGCGAAGCGGGAGAGGTCCTGCGCCGGTCTAGTGTCGATTATGGCGACATCCCGCTGCCGCAGGCAATGCACCGGCCGGGTGGATGAGACGTGCAAAGACGGTCAGCCCATTATTCCCCAGACAGGAGCCCGACATGAAACGTCACACCATCATGAAGCTGCCGGAAGCGGCTGCCGCCTTTGTCGCGATCCTCTGGCTCGGCATGTTGCTCGGCGTTTCCTTCATTGCCACGCCGGTGAAATTCGAAGCCCCGTCGCTCAGCCTGCCGGTGGCGCTCGAAATCGGCAGGGCGACTTTCTCGCTGTTCTCCAGGATCGAATGGGGGATGGCACTGCTGCTGATCCTGTCGCTTCTCGCCTGCCGGCTCAGAACGCTGTCCGGCTTGCTCGCTGCGGGCCTTGTTGCAATCCTCATTGCCGAGACGTTCTGGCTGTTGCCCATTCTCGATGCACGGGTTGAAGCGATCATTTCAGGGGCGCCTGCGCCCGCCGGCTGGCATCATGTTGCCTATATCGGCATCGAAATCATCAAGGCAGCCGCTCTCGTTGCACTGTCCATCCACCTTTTGGGCCGGCTCTCGCCCGCGGCCACCCCGTCGGAAGGTTCAAAGCCATGACCATGAGGACTGCCCGGGATTTGACCGGGGTCGGGCACGACCACCGGTACAGCGATGCCAGCCGCTCCCCATCCCGGAACGCCATTGCCTGGAGGCTTGCATCAGGGGGCGATCATGATAATAGGTATTTCAAATACCTATTAATTGAGAGACCCGATTCGACGGACTTTCTCTCCGGCTCAGGCCTCCGCACGCCAATGCGGACACCGATGCGTCCGGATTTGAATTCCACCGGGATCAGGTCAACCAAGACAACCCTTATGCGCGCCGGCCCACATTGCCTGACAAGGAAATTCCAATGATTGCACAATTGTCCCGAACCGAACGTCAGTTGGGTGCAGTCCTTGCGATACTGCTGACGCTGCTGGGTCTGACGATGGCGATCGCGGCAAAACAGGGCCCGATGGCAGTCCACGGGTTCATGGCGGTGGCGCTCGGCGCGGCGCTGTTCATTGCCGTGGCCAGCGTGCTGGAAAAACCGCAATCCGACCCGGGCAGGCTGCAGCAATATTACGACGACCCGACCAAGGTCGGCATCGCTCTTGCCATGGTCTGGGGGCTGTTTGCCATGGGGATCGGCCTTTGGGTTGCAGCCCTGATGGTCTGGCCGGACGCCACCTTCGGCCACGCCTGGATGAGCTATGGCCGGATCCGCCCGGTGCACACCACCGGCGTGATCTTCGCCTTTGGCGGCAATGCCCTGATTGCCACCTCGTTCCATGTCATGCAGCGCACCAGCCGCACCCGGCTTGCCGATCAGTTGAGCCCCTGGTTCGTGCTGGTCGGCTACAATCTGTTTCTCATCTGGTCGGTCACCGGCTACATGATGGGTGTCACCCAGTCCAAGGAATATGCAGAACCCGAGTGGTATGCCGACATCTGGCTGGTGGTGGTCTGGGTTGCCTATCTGGTGCTCTATCTGCGCACGCTCGCGCGCCGGGCCGAGCCGCATATCTATGTGGCCAACTGGTATTATCTTGCCTTCATCGTCGTGGTCGCCGTGCTGCACATCGTCAACGGCTTCGCCCTGCCGGTGAGCCTTGCCGGCGCCAAGAGCTACCCGGCATTCTCCGGCGTTCAGGACGCGATGGTGCAATGGTGGTACGGCCACAACGCCGTCGCCTTCTTCATGACCTCGGGCTTCCTGGGGATGCTCTACTACTACCTGCCGGTCAGGGCGCAGCGGCCGATCTATTCCTACCGGCTGTCGATCCTCAGTTTCTGGGGCATCACCTTCTTCTATCTCTGGGTCGGCTCCCACCATCTCCATTACACGGCTCTGCCGCACTGGGTGCAGACGCTGGGCATGACCTTTTCGATCATGCTTCTGGTGCCGAGCTGGGCTTCGGCAGGCAATGCGATTGCCACCCTGAACGGGGCATGGGGACGGGTCCGCGATGACGCAACGCTGCGCTTCATGTTCGTGGCGGCGGTGTTTTACGGGCTGTCGACTTTCGAGGGCTCGTTCATGGCAATCCGTCCAGTCAACGCACTGTCGCATTACACCGACTGGACCATTGGCCATGTGCATTCCGGCGCGCTCGGCTGGCTGGCAATGGTCACCTTCGGCGCCTTCTATTCGACCGTGCCGCTGATCTGGGGCCGCAGCGGAATGTATTCCGCCAAGCTCGTCGAATGGCATTTCTGGCTCGCCCTTGCCGGCCTGCTGACTTACGTCTTTTCGCTGTGGAACGCCGGCATCACCCAGGGTCTGATGTGGCGGACCTACAATGCGGCTGGAACGCTCAACTATTCCTTCATCGAGAGCATCGATGCGATGCGCCCCTATTACATCGCCCGCTTCCTTGGCGGTGTGCTGTTCCTCGCCGGGATCTGTGTCGGGGCGGTCAACATCTGGCTAACGGTCCGCGGTGTCAGCGGCGAGGCACCCGATCGTCCACTCGCATTGCAGGGAGCGGAGTGAAGCCATGTCTCTGTTCAAAGCCCACTACAATCTTGAAAAGAAGTCCATCTGGCTGGTTGTCGGCATCATCGCCGCCGCCAGCGTCGGCGGCCTGGTCGAGATCGCACCGCTGTTCACCATCGACCAGACGGTGGAGACCACACCCGACATGCGGGTCTACACCCCGCTCGAGCTGGCGGGACGCAATATCTACATCCGCGAAGGCTGCTATGCCTGCCACAGCCAGATGATCCGCACCCTGCGCGATGAGGTCGAACGCTACGGCCCCTACTCGCTGGCGGCGGAATCGCAATATGACCATCCGATGTTGTGGGGCTCCAAGCGAACCGGCCCGGACATCGCGCGGCTGGGCGGCAAATATTCCGACGAATGGCATGTCGCACACCTCAACAATCCACGCGACGTGGTGCCCAGCTCGATCATGCCGGCCTATCCGTGGCTGGCCCAAACCGGGCTCGATGTCTCCGAACTGGGCGCACATCTGTCGACACTCCGGACGCTGGGCGTGCCCTATACCGACGCCATGATCGAGAATGCCTCTGCGGATGCGCTGGCACAGGCCAGCCCTGACAGCGATGCCGCCAGCGGCGTTGCCGAGCGCTATGGCGAGGCGACCAACATGCGCCGCTTTTCGTCTCGTAAAACCGTGACAGAGCTGGATGCGCTGATCTCCTACCTGCAGATTCTCGGACAGATGACCCAGGCCGCTTACACCACCGAGCAGAAGGAGGCTGAGTGATGTCCCCGAGCCATGACCTCATGGTGATGATCGCCAAATCCTTCGGCCTGTTTTACCTCATGGGGTTCTTCATCATCGTCGTGATCCATACCTACCGTCCCTCGAGCAAGACCCTGGCGGACCATGCCGCACGCTCGGTTCTCGAACAGGAGGATCAGCCATGTCGAAAATAGAACGCGATCCGGTTACCGGCTACACCACCACCGGGCATGACTGGAACGGCATCAAGGAACTCAACTCCCCGATTCCGCGCGCGGTGATCATCTTCATCATCGTCACCCACCTTGCGGCCCTGATTGGATGGATCCTGCTGCCGACTTGGCCGCTCGGACGCACCTTTACCAAAGGTGTGCTCGGGATCGATCAGAAGACGGATCTGGCCGCAGACATCGCCGCGGCCAACACCGCGCGGGCCGACTGGATGGCGCAGATGACCACACTGGATTTTGACGCCATCCGCGCCGATCCGGACCTGATGGCCCGGGCGCTGGAAACCGCAGCCCCGATCTTCGGTCAGAACTGCGAGCCCTGCCACGGCAAGGGCGGAACCGGTGGCCCGGGATTTCCGCGGCTTTCCGACAACACCTGGATCTGGGGCGGGACGGCGGAAGACATCGCCGAGACCATTACAGTCGGCATCAACAGCGACCACCCCGACAGCCGCTTTGCCCAGATGCCCGCCTTCGGCCGTGACGAGATGCTCGACCGCGCCCAGATCGGCATGATGACACGCTATGTCCAGACGCTTTCAAACGGCGTCATCCCCGGCGATCCATCGGAAGCCGCAATGCTGTTTCAGGAAAATTGCGCAGCCTGCCACGGCGAAGACGCCCGTGGTGTCGAAGGCACCGGCGCGCCAAACCTCACCGATGCAGCCTGGATCTACGGTGGCGATGCGGCGAGCATCTGGCAGACGCTGATGAATGGGCGCCAGGGCCACATGCCGACCTGGCAGCATCGCCTGAGCACCGCCGATATCCGCATGCTGGCGCTGTATGTCGAGACCATGCCGGAGAGAGCCCAATGACACTTTCGCCACGCTTCCTTGCCGGACTGGCCGCCGCCGCAGCCATCGCACTGGTAATCGCGGCGAACTGGCAGTTCGTTTCGCTCGCCACCGGCTCTCACCCCGGTTGCGTTCCGGTCAATCCAGCCAAACCTGCTGCCACCGCAGGCTGTTGAACGAGGTTGCCATGCTTGAACCCCTTCCCGCCGTCCAGCCTCCGATCCGCCCCGACCGTGGCTTTGCCCGGCATCTGCCGGCCACGGCGGCACTGTCCTGGCTTGCGGCCGGATGGGCGGACTTTCGTCACAACCCGCTTCAGAGCCTGATCTACGGCCTGGCCAGTTTTGCCCTCTCGGTGCTGGTGATCTGGGGACTGGTTGTGGCCGACCTGCTGTGGCTGATCTTTCCGGCCCTGTCGGGCTTTCTGGTCATCGGCCCGCTTGTCGCCATCGGACTTTACGAGAAGAGCCGCAAGCTGCAGCGCGGCGAGAAGGTCAGCCTTGCCGACATGCTGCTGGTGCGTCCGCATTCGGGCGCCCAGCTGGCTTTTGCAGGCCTGATGCTGTGCCTTCTGGTAATGGTGTGGCTCAGGGCGGCAGACCTGCTTTACGCGTTGTTTTTCGGCCTGCTGCCGTTTCCCGGTTTTGATCATATCCTGAACCAGCTTCTGACAACGCCGCGCGGATGGGCGCTGATCCTGACTGGCTCGGCGGTGGGCGGCCTGTTCGCGGCCTTCGCCATGGCGATCAGCCTGTTCTCAATTCCGATGCTGCTCGACCGCCGCACCGATGCGCTGACCGCGCTGGGCACATCGTTCGCGCTGACAACGCACAATCTGCGCGTGGTGCTGCCCTGGGGCATGATCGTTGCCCTCGGCTTTGCCATGTGCGCGGTGACGGGACTGCTGAGCATGATCGTCATTTTCCCCCTGCTCGGACACGGAACCTGGCACGCATGGGTGGCGCTGCGCCCCGAGGAACTGGCCGAATGAATTACCTGTTCCTGATCCCGATCTCGATCAGCCTCGGCGTCGTCGGGCTGGGTGCCTTTCTCTGGAGCCTGCACACGAACCAGTATGAGGACCTCGAAGGCGCTGCCGTCCGCATACTGAACCCGGAAGCCGCTCCGGTTTCGCCCGTGAAAAAGTCAAACAGCTAGACCTTCGCCAGAAGATTGTTCCCGCTGGCGTGGGGCCTAGAGTTCACCCTTTGAAACAAGGCGCGCGACAACCGTGTCTGCCATGTGCGCACAGCGGGCGCCATCGAACGGAAAGATGCTGCCGAACCCACCCTGCAATCGTTCCTCCAGTGCCACACGCAACTGGCGCCGGGCGCGAAACAGGCGGGTTTTGACGGTAATGGGGTTGAGTGACAGATCGCGCGCGATGTCGCGGATCTTCATTCCCTCGACCTCGTGCAGCAGGAACGGCAGCCGCAGCTCGGGTGTCAAACCAGCCACCGTCGCTTCAAGAATGCCGCTGATCTGGGTTCGGCCGAAATTCGCTTCAGGCGTCTCGCTCCCGCCGACGAACCTGAGAATATTGCCGTTGTTCTCTTCGGACACTGTGTCGTATTCCTCTTCCGGGCGCGCACGCCTTGTGCGCATCAATGCCGTGTTGATGGCGATACGGGTGATCCATGTTGAAAACCGCGCCCTCCCGTCAAAGCGTTCCAGCCCGGTAAAGGCGGCGAGATAGGCCTCCTGAACCACCTCCTCCGCCTCTGCATCGCTGGACACGATTCCGCGTGCGATCCGGAACAGCCGTGGATTCAACCGCCGGATCAGTTCGCGGATTGCCGCTTCTTCCTTCATTCGCGCCCTGGCGATCAGATCCGGCTCCGGCAATGACGACCAGGACGCATGGTCAGAGGCTTGATTGACATTTGTCGTCATGCTGCCGGTTTCCTTTCCACGCGTCCGCTGGCGAGAACATCTTCCACCGAAGGCAAGGCAGCCAGCGCCTCGGGCATCACATCCCCTGTGTCGGCTGCAGGCCCCTCCCATCCCGGATCATCCGGCTGGCCCACAACAATCCGGCCGACCATGCCGCCCATCTCGTGCGGGATGCAGTAGTAATCATAGACACCCGGCACGCTCAGCTTGATCTCGAACATGTCGCCCGGCAACAGGAAATCGCTGTCCCAGGGCATCGCCGCCGCTGGAATCCTGCGCATGCGGCCATACAGCGAAGGGTGATAGGCCGTGGCAGTGTGAGAGTTGCCGGGATCACGATTGATAAACCGTATGGTCGTACCGGCCGCGACAGCAAGACCCTGCGGGGAAAACCAGATGCGCTCGCCGCGCGTGGTTCCGCGCATCTCTATCACAGTGACCTGCGCTGCCACCGAACGGCACGGCACCAGGAGGGCGGCAAGCGCGCCGCCCCCAAAGCCGAGAAACGCCCTGCGCGACGGCATCATTTCGCCAATCGCGATTTTGCACCCTCGTCGTGAAAGAGCACCACGTGGGCATGCGGTTCTTCCACGCCGGGATGGCCGGCATTGTAGTAGATATCGACACTGGAGACCGTGTGCGACCCGATACCGAGACCGTCATAGGACGTGCCGCCCGCCAGCGCCTTCAACGGTGTCATGTACACCGTCGCGGACAACTTGCCATCGTGATCATAGGCCAGGAACGGACCGGCCGGCAGGGTGTCCGGATTGACAAAAAGCGTTCCCAGGCCGGGAAGGAATTCAGGCAGTGGCAACACATCGCTGACTTGCACGTAGGGCGCGTCCGGAGGGGCATTCATCAGCGCTTTTTCGTCATGGGCAAGTGCAGGTGTCACGGCCAGTGCCAGCGCCATCGTCAACAGCGGGAGTGGGCTTTTCATGTCGTTTCCTTTCCAATGATTGCCGGGTGCGTTTCCAGGCACCCTGACCATTGGATGCGGCAGAACCGAAAAGGTTCGCCGGTATTTCAACGCATTGAATGCGATCCCGTTAATAACAATAATTTTGCATTGATCGGGCATTTAATTCCATTTGTCTTGCCGCTTTGGACGGTTCATCATCGTCAAGCCGATCCGCGGCAGGACCGTTGCCGTGGTGTCAACGTGTGACGGAGAGGACGATGCACGACGAGACTGCCACCCACAGCAAATCACCAAGCCCCACCGCGCTTCCGGAAGACCACAAGCCGCCGTTTTTCAGGCGGTGGGCATTTTCGACCAACCACAAGGATATCGGCACGCTCTACCTGCTGTTTTCCATCCTTGCCGGGCTGCTTGGAACCGGGCTGTCCGTCCTCATGCGGATGGAGCTGCAGCAACCCGGGATGCAGATATTTGGCGATCCGGGTGCCTACAACGTCGTCGTCAGCGCCCATGGGCTGGTGATGATCTTCTTCGTCCTCATGCCGGCGCTGATCGGCGGCTTCGGCAACTGGTTCGTCCCGATCCTGATCGGCGCACCCGACATGGCGTTTCCACGCCTGAACAACATTTCGTTCTGGCTCCTGATGGTCGCATTCGTGCTCTTCATCGTCTCGATGTTTGTGGAGGGA
>Ga0209345_10005916_pt1 | contig 11190 bp, 8 predicted proteins | sample Cruoilmetagenom7_FD_187294 | JGI IMG/M metagenome (GOLD analysis project Ga0209345, IMG submission 187294) | Oil polluted marine microbial communities from Coal Oil Point, Santa Barbara, California, USA - Sample 7 (SPAdes) (version 2) | ecosystem: Environmental > Aquatic > Marine > Oil seeps ...
CAGAGATATCCGATCCTGAATATGATGCGCTGGTGCGCCGTAACGAGGAATTAGAAGCCGCGTTCCCGCATTTGGTGCGGCCTGATTCGCCATCGCAAGTGGTTGGGCATGAAATTGCCGCATCGCCGTTAAGCAAAATCACCCATGAGGTTCGTATGATGAGCCTCGACAATGCCTTTTCCGACGAGGAAGTGGCGGAATTTTGCGCGCGGGTGCGGCGGTTCTTGGCATTGCCGGAAACACAGCCGCTGGTGATGACCGCAGAAGACAAGATCGACGGCCTGTCATGTTCATTGCGTTATGAGGACGGCGTGCTGGCGTATGCTGCAACGCGCGGGGATGGGCAGGTGGGCGAGGATGTGACGGCCAATGTCGCAACAATCCCGGACATTCCCCAGCGGCTGAATGGCCCGGCGCCCAAAGTGTTCGAGATCCGCGGCGAAGTATATATGGCGCGGGCTGATTTTATGGCATTGAATGCGGCGCAGGAGGCGGAAAATGGAAAATTATTTGCCAATCCGCGCAATGCAGCCGCCGGGTCACTGCGGCAAAAAGACGCCAGCGTTACGGCCCGCAGAAGCCTGAAATTCTGGGCGCATGGCTGGGGCGCGGCATCCCAGCTTCCCGGTGAAACACAGGCCCAAGTAATGCAGCAAATCGCTGCATGGGGCGTGCCGGTATCCCCCCTGTTTAAACCAGCCCGTTCGCTGGAGGATATGATTGCCCAATATGAAGCGATCAGTGCGGCGCGCGCGGCGCTGCCATATGAAATTGACGGCGTGGTCTATAAGGTGGACCGGCTGGATTATCAGGCGCGCCTTGGTTTCGTGGCCAAGGCCCCGCGCTGGGCCATTGCCCGCAAATTTCCCGCTGAACGGGCGGAAACGACACTTGAGCACATTGATATCCAAGTCGGGCGCACTGGCAAATTGACGCCGGTTGGGCGCCTTGCCCCGGTGCTCGTTGGCGGGGTTACGGTGACCAATGTCACGCTGCACAACCGGGACGAAATTGCGCGGCTGGGCGTGCGGCCCAAAGATGGGATGTGGCCCGGCGATCGGGTGGTGATCCAGCGTGCGGGCGATGTTATTCCGCAAGTGGTTGAAAACCTTACCCGCGATGTTCCGCGCGCAGCCTATGTGTTCCCGGATCATTGCCCCGAATGCCGCAGCGAGGCTGTGGCCGAGGAGGGGGAAGTTGATGTCCGCTGCACTGGCGGCCTGATTTGCCCGGCCCAGCGCACTGAACGGCTTAAACATTTTGTAAGCCGCGCTGCGCTTGATATTGATGGATTGGGCGAGAAAACAATTGATCAGTTTTTTGCGCTGGGATGGCTGGAAAGTCCGGCCGATATTTTCCGCCTGGAAGCGCGCAAAGAGGAAATTCTCGCGCTGGAGGGGTGGCAGGAAAAGTCTGTGGACAAGCTGTTGGCTTCGGTGGAAAACAAGCGCCGGCCCGATGCAGCGCGGCTATTGTTCGGTTTGGGAATTCGCCATGTCGGGGTGGTAACAGCGCGCGATTTGCTGAAGAATTTTCATGAATTGCCATTGTTGCGCAAAGCGGTTGAAACAGCCCCTGAAGACCTGCTCTCAATCGACGGTGTTGGCCCAGTGGTGGCCGAGGCGCTGGGCGATTTTTTCCACGAGGAGCATAATCGCGCCGTCTGGGATGATCTGCTGAGCGAAGTTTCCCCGCCATATTTCGAAGTGAAGACCATGGACAGCCCGGTGAGCGGCAAGACGGTGGTCTTTACCGGAAAATTCGAAGCCATAAGCCGTGATGAGGCCAAGGCGCAGGCCGAACGGCTGGGCGCCAAGGTTGCAGGCACAGTCAGCGCGAAAACGAATTTGGTGGTTGCTGGGCCAGGTGCGGGTTCAAAACTGAAAAAAGCTGCAGATTTCGGGATCGAAACAATCGACGAAGCAGCATGGGCAAAGATCGTGCTGGCCGCTCAATAGACGTTGGCCCCATTTGCCCGGCAGCAGGCATGGGGTTTTTCATACATCAGAAATTGGATGGGCTGAATAGCGAGCAGCTATGCCTGATCAGTGATAGCTGATTGGCACTGCCTTATCAGGGCGCGGTCAACTTCAACTTAGGCCCCAATTATCCAAATATTGCCCATTCAGCATAATTGCCTGTGCGCGGTTACGTCTGCCGGCTTACTTCTTCGGCGGTTTTGCAGATGCGGCTGGGCGTTTTGGCGGCCGCAGGAGCATCACCAGCGGTATTGAGAGCAAGGTGAACCACATCATGAACCAGTAATTGTCGAGATAAGAGATCATCAAGGCCTGACGCGATACCTCTGCATCAATGACTTGCAGCACTGCTGTGCCCATATTGCCAAACCGATCCAGCGAGGAAGGGTCAACCATAGAGATGCTGTCAGCAGTGATATGTTGGCCAATATTGGCATGGCGGACTTGCGTGTTGCGGCTTAGCAGGGTGGTGACAATTGAAATGCCCATGGCTGAACCAAGGTTGCGTGTCAGATTGAGCAAGCTTGCACCATCCGTGCGGTTGTGCGGGCTGAGGGTGGAAAAGGCCATGACATTGAGCGGGATGAACATCATGCCAAGGCCAAAGCCCTGAATAAAGCCGCTCAGAAGGATAGGTCCGCTATCCATCATCAGCGTCCAATGCCCCATTTGCCAGAGCGAGAAAGCCCCGATCAACAATCCGGTGCCTACTATGATGCGGGCGTCGACAAAATCCATCAACCGCCCCACCATCGCCATGCTGAACAGAATGCCGATCCCGCGTATTGCCAGCAAAAGACCGGTATCGATCACTGGATAGCCAAACAATCGCTGCATCATTGGAGGCAGCAAGGACAAATTGGCAAACATCACAATGCCGTTCACGGCCATGAAGAACAGGCCGGTCAGGAAATTTCGATTTTCCAGTAACGTCTTGGAAAATAGGGGGCTTTTTGCAGTCCGCATCCGCACAACAAATACCCACAATGCAGAAACGCAAAGCGCAGCTTCGATCCAAATCTCAGTGCTGTCGAACCAATCCTCACTCGCGCCGCGATCCAGCAGCAATTGCATGCTGACAAGCCCAATGGCGAGCATTGAATAACCGAACAGATCGAATTTGCGTTCCCGTTTCGACCGGGCTGGCAGCAATACCCATAATAAAGCCAATGTGATACAGCCCACAGGGAAATTCACATAAAAAACCCAGCGCCAACTATAGTTTTCGGTCAGCCATCCACCTAGGATCGGCCCCATAATCGGGCTGATCATTATCCCCATGCCCCATATCGCCATTGCCCGCGCGTGGCGCGAGGGCTTGTTGATGTCGAGCATGACTGCTTGTGATAATGGGCCGATAAATGCCGCGAAAAGGCCTTGGATGAAACGGAACAGCACCATTTCTTCAAGGCTGGTTGCCGCACCGCAAGCCATCGAAGCCACGATAAATCCGCTGACGGCGACAAGGAATAAGCGCCGCTGGCCGAATTGATCTGCCAGCCAACCTGTGGTCGGAATGGCGATGGCTGTGGCAATGATATAGCTGGTTAGAACCCACGTTACCGTGTCGAAGGTTGCGCCAAGGCTGGATTGCATATGTGGGATGGCGACATTGGCAATTGTAGTATCAAGAACCTGCATCGCAGTTGCCATCATAACTGCGATGGTCAGGATCACGCGGTGGCGGACCTCGACAGCGGGGCTATCCTCCGGCGCGGATCCGGCGGCGATATTGACGGTATTTGCCATCAGCCTGCTGGCTTAGCGAGATTTAGGTTGTTGAAGATCGACCGACACGGTGGCCGACAGGCCAGCGATCAGTGTGGGGTGCGTTTCTGACTTGATGTTGATCCTCACCGGAACCCGCTGGACCACTTTCACCCAATTGCCAGTGGCGTTTTGCGCCGGAAGGACTGAAAATTCTGAACCGGTGCCGGCCCCGATGCTGCTGATATATCCATCCAGAACAAGGTCGGGATAGGTATCCAGTTTGATGGTTGCAGCCTGCCCCACTTTCATTCGGGTAAGATCGGTTTCTTTGAAATTGGCTTCGATCCAACTGTCATTATTGGCAACCAATGACAGGGCCGGTAGGCCTGAAAGCATCATCTGGCCCAGAATCAGGCGGTCTGCCTGCGTTACGCGTCCATCCATTGATGCGCGGATTTCGGTTTTCGATAGGTCAAGCAAGGCCTGATCACGGCGTAATTGCGCCGCGACGATTTCAGGGTCTTGACCAGGTAGAGCCGCGCCAGTGGCGAGGCGTGCCTTGGCCATGGCGGAGGATGATTGGGCGACGCGTAATTGTTTTTGTGCCTGGGTCACCGCGTGCTGCGCGGCATCGTAATCGGCGCGGGTGGTAAAACCGCGTTCCCACAATGCCTTTTGCCGCACCAGTTTGCTTTGTGCGAAGGCAATATCTTCGCGGGCGGCATCGATATTGACCGAAGTGGCCTCATAATCTGTGATCTGTGTCTGGCGTGTCACTTGCGCTGAGGCGATGGCAGATTCTGCCTGCTGGATCGCAAGCCGATAGGGTTCAGGATCGATGCGAAACAGCAAGTCGCCTTTTTTGACTTGCTGGTTTTCGGCCACGGCGACTTCTACGATCTTGCCGCCAATTTCTGATGAAATAGAAAGCTTCTGCTGCTGGACATAGGCATTGTCGGTTTCGGCAACCCTGCCGCTGACCATCCAGAAATATGCGCCGATGATAAGCACCACCAGCGGAACGGACAGCATCAGGAAAATGCGCCCCCATTGGCGCGAACCGGTATTGTCTTCATCCTGACCCGCAGGAGATGCAGCATCCGCCTGCGCGGAATTTTCGATCTGACTATCAATATCAGCCATGCTGTTTGTTCCGTTCTTTTGCGGGCTTTGATTCTTGTGCGCAAGGCATCCGTAGATTGTCGCGGACTTGGGTTAGCATTTGCCCCAATTGGGCCTGCGCTCCTGCATCCATCCCGGCCATCATATCGCTGTGTAATTCGTCAGACAGTTCCTGCATCTGGGCGAAGAAAGGTTCAGACTTTTCAGTAAGGTGGAGGCACCATGCCCGCCGGTCTTGTGGATCGCTGCGCCGTTCTACCATGCCCGATTCTTCCAATCGGTCAATCATCCGCGAAAGGCTGATCGGTTCCACATCAAGAAATTCAGCCAGCGTGGCCTGTTTCAAACCCGGTTGGCGTTTTAGGTGAACGAGGGCGCGCCATTGCGGGCGCGTGATCCCGTTCCTGCGGGCACGTTCGTTGAACACCTTGCGAACAGTGCGGCCCGTGTCGCTGATTAGAAAGCCCAAACTGTCGTTCATGACGGGCTACATAATAACCATAGATATAATAAGCAATGAATACATTATAAAAACATCAGGCGCGAAGGCATGGCGAAACCACATCATATATTTCGATGGTGGCTTTTGGGTGCCAGATGCCCATGCCTATATACATTCCAATTTACAGCACCTTACGGGCAATCTTACAGCGCATACGGGTCAAACCGATGGGTGACCACCTTGTCGCTGATTGCCGGTTTCAGGCTCTGGCTTGAGGGTGAGCCGCCGGGCTAAGTGCGCCGCCGCCGCAGCCACAGGATCGACCAGTCGCCATGATGCAGGCGCGCAGCCAATCGGAAACCTGCGCTTCGATAGGCGCGGCGGACGCTTTGTTCCTGTGTTTTTAATAGGCCTGCCAAAAGTAGATTGCCGCCAGCAGGCACTGCATCAGCAAAATCGGGCGCAAGTTCCACCAGCGGCCCGGCAAGAATGTTGGCAATCAACAAATCATAAGGGCCGCGCACTTCGATTAAGGGGTGGTCCATTCCGTCGGCAACCACCATCGTCACCTGTCCGCGCCCCGCGCCGAGGGGAACCTGATTGGCGGCGCAATTTTCCTCCACCACCTGAACGCAGATTTCGTCAATGTCTGTCGCCAGCGCCAGTGTTTTGGGCCACAGCGCGATGGCCCCGAAGGCGAGCAGGCCTGTGCCTGTGCCAATATCGGCCATGTTCCGCGCGATTACGCCGCTACGTTTCATCTGGGTCAACATGGCAAGGCAGCCAGCAGTCGTTTCGTGCTGGCCTGTGCCAAAGGCCTGACTGGCCGGGATAATAAGATCAGTGACACCCGATTCGCGGCACGGCGGATGGTCAGGCGTCCGAACATGAAAACGGCCTGCACGGATCGGGTCCATTCCTTGCTGGCTAAGGGTAAGCCAATCAGCCTGGGGCAGTTTTTCCACTTCGAATTTGGGCGGCTGATCCCCGAATAATTCAGCCAAAGCTGTCAAAACCTGTTCATCCGGTTTGCGTGGATACCATGCCTCCAGCATCCATTGCTGGGGTGTTTCCTCGGCAATTTCAGCGCCGCAAATAACCAATTCTGGATCCCAATGTTCGATTTCCTCGTGGGCCAGCAAAGCGGCCTGCACCACTGGCTTTTCGGCGAAGGCACTGATTTTCCAGCTATCACCTGACATGGGCGGCCCCGCTGATGCGCGCCATTTTTCCGGACGCAGACCGGGACAAAACGGGCTGGAAGGGAATGGCGGGCCCGGTAATGGCGAGCCTGATAGTGGCCTGCCCATTGTTGCAGGGGCGCGGGGGAACGAGGATTTCCATCATTAAATTTCTATCGCAAATCATTTTTTGTTCGCAAACACTTTCTATCCCCATCCCCGGCGGTAATTGCCGGTTATCGGCGCAATCAAATATACGCCGGGTCACGCAGCTTGCCTATGCGGTTTCTTTCGTTAAAGGAGGGCACCACTGATTGCACAACCGGAATAATGCCATGGCCCAACGCCCACTTTCACCGCATTTGCAGATTTGGAAATGGGGGCCGCATATGCTGGTCTCGATCCTTCACCGGATTACTGGCGATGGTTTGGCCTTTGCCGGGCTGGGCGTGTTGCTGTGGTGGCTGGGCGCGTTGGCCAGCGGTCCGGAGGCCTATGAAAATTTTGTCGGCTGGATGTGGGCTGATTGGAGCGCGCTTGAATGGAGCGGGGCGGCGATTGTTCATTCTGCGCTCAAGATTGTGCTCAAACTGGTGTTGATCGGACTTAGCTGGTCATTTTTCACCCATTTATGTTCGGGTCTGCGCCATTTTGTGATGGATATGGGCGCAGGTTACGAATTGGATCTCAACCGGTTCTGGTCGATCGCCAGCCCGATCATTGCAATCATTCTTACCAGCGCCTTCTGGATGCTGTTGCTGTTTCGCTAAAGGATAAGGTCTATCATGGGTAAGGGAACTTCGATTGGCCGTGTGCGCGGCCTGGGCCCGGCACATCACGGCGCGCATCACTGGTTGGTGCAACGTTTTACCGCGGTGGGCAATCTGCTGCTGGTGATGTGGTTTGTAGCATCGCTGATCCTGCTGCCGAATTTGGGATACGGCGCGGTGAGCAAATGGCTGTCACAGCCTGCTGCGGCGGTTGCGATGGTGTTGCTGATTATCAGCACATTTTGGCATGCACGCCTGGGCCTGCAGGTTCTGGCTGAAGATTACATTCATACTACTGGCAATAAATTTGCCATTTTGCTGCTGCTGAACTTTGCCGCCATTGGCGGCGGTGCGTTCGGGGTGTTTTGTGTTGTCCGCCTTGCTTTGGGAGCCGCCTGATGGCCGCTGCAAATACTTCCGCTTATAAGATTATCGATCACACCTATGACGTTGTCGTTGTGGGTGCCGGTGGGTCTGGCCTACGCGCTACTATGGGCGCTGCAGAAGCTGGCCTGCGGACCGCGAATATCTCCAAAGTTTTCCCCACGCGCAGCCACACAGTGGCAGCCCAAGGCGGGATCGCTGCATCGCTGGGCAACAACACACCTGATCACTGGTCATGGCATATGTATGACACAGTCAAGGGGTCTGACTGGCTGGGCGATCAAGACGCGATTGAATATATGGTCCGCGAGGCGCCCCAGGCGGTGTATGAGCTGGAACATGCAGGGGTCCCGTTTTCGCGCAATGCAGACGGCACTATCTACCAGCGGCCCTTCGGCGGCCATATGCAGAATATGGGCGAAGGCCCGCCGGTGCAGCGCACCTGTGCTGCAGCTGACCGTACTGGCCACGCCATGCTTCACGCGCTTTACCAGCAAAGCCTGAAGTATGATGCGGATTTCTTCATTGAATATTTCGCGATCGATTTGATCATGAAGGACGGCAAATGCGTTGGCGTGATCGCAATGTGCCTTGATGATGGTTCAATCCACCGGTTCCGTTCCCACTCAGTGGTGCTGGCGACGGGTGGCTATGGCCGCAGCTATTACACTGCGACCAGCGCGCATACATGCACCGGGGATGGCGGCGGGATGGTTTTGCGGGCAGGTTTGCCCATGCAGGACATGGAATTTGTCCAATTCCACCCCACCGGGATTTACGGTGCCGGCGTGCTGATTACCGAAGGCGCGCGCGGCGAGGGCGGGTATCTGACCAATTCGCAAGGCGAGCGGTTTATGGAACGCTATGCCCCTTCGGCCAAGGATTTGGCCTCGCGCGATGTGGTATCGCGCAGCATGGCGCTGGAAATGCGCGAAGGGCGCGGCGTTGGGCCAGATGGTGATCACATCTACCTGCATCTAGATCATATTGATCCCAAGGTTTTGGCAGAAAGATTGCCCGGTATTACCGAAAGCGGCAAGATTTTTGCAGGCGTTGATTTGGCCCGCCAGCCACTGCCGGTAACCCCGACGGTGCACTATAATATGGGCGGTATTCCCTGCAATTTCCATGGTGAAGTTGTCACCATCGGGGCTGATGGTAACCCTGAAACCGTGATCCCGGGCTTGTTTGCAGTGGGCGAGGCGGCGTGCGTTTCGGTGCATGGGGCAAACCGTCTTGGTTCAAATTCATTGATCGATCTGGTGGTGTTTGGCCGGGCGACAGGCCATCGCTTGAAAGAACTAATCAAGCCAGACACCGCGCATGATGAATTGCCCGCAGACAGCGCCGATCTGGCGCTTGGCCGGCTTGACCATTTCCGTAATGCCAAGGGTGGTTCATCGACAGCGGAAATCCGCACCGAGATGCAAAAGACAATGCAAAAACACTGCGCCGTGTTCCGTGACAGCAAGCTGTTGTCCGAAGGCGTGGAAATGATGAAGAAAACCAACAAGCGGATGGAGGATGTCAAAGTCACCGATCGATCGCTGATTTGGAATTCCGATTTGATCGAAACTCTGGAACTTGACAATCTGATGGCGCAAGCCAGCGTGACCATCAATTCTGCTGAAAACCGCAAGGAAAGCCGCGGCGCACACGCGCATGAAGATTTCCCCGACCGCGACGATAAGAACTGGATGAAGCACACTGCGGTCTGGTTTGAAGGTTGGGGCGGCCAAGGCGGCGACATCAAGATCGATTACCGGCCGGTCCATGAATATACGTGGACGGATGATGCAGAGTATATCAAGCCCAAGAAACGGGTTTATTGATATTTGACGCTGCGTTTGGGGCGAGCGATTTACGCCGCCTTGAGGACGCGGGCGTGGCTGCGATAATCGCTGGGTAAGGCCGCGGATGCTTTTGCGCGCTAGGGCGGTCTGAACATTTGTTCAGATCCGCCTTCGTGGCGGCTGTCTGGCGGAACAGGTCACGCGTGATTGCGCTTTTTGCGGATCGCGGGCAAATTCTGCCCGCAGCGCCCGATGTGGATTCCGGCCCGTTGTTACAGCGCAGCAAACTCATTGAGGTAGCGCGCAACCCTGCGCTTTTACATCATTCACCCAGCATTCAGTTTACATGTGTAGTCGTAGTGTCTACAGATGTAATCATGAGGGTTGGGAGGGCATTGCGATGCCGGTAAATCAAGATAAGCCTGAACGCATTAGCGAGGCTGAATATGCGGTGATGGAGGTTTTGTGGGAACGCAGCCCGCTAACCGCATCAGAAGTGTGCGAGCAAGTGTGCGCGCGCCGCGACTGGAGCTTGGCCACGGTAAAGACTTTGCTATCGCGCTTGGCGGCCAAACAGGCGGTTGCGACACAGCCTGACGGACGCCGGTTTCTTTATACACCGCTGCTGGCGCGCACTGCCTATGCTGGCGCTGAATCGCGCCGGCTGGTCGATCGCTTGTTTGGCGGGCGCGCAGCGCCTTTGTTCGCCCAATTGGCGGAATCCGAAGCTTTAACGCAGGATGATCTGGCCGAAATGGAAGCGCTCCTGCGGGAGTTACGCAAATGACTGGCTGGCTGATTGAAACGCTCGTCTGGACGGGGCTGCTGATTGGGCTGGTCTTGCTATTGCGCCGTCCAGTCAACCGGCTGCTCGGCCCGAAGGCAGCCTATGGTTTATGGCTGCTGCCATTCTTGCGCCTGTTTATGCCGCCATTGGTGCTGCCAGCATGGCTGGCGCCGGCAAAGCCTGTGCCAAATGTGGCTGAAATCAGTGGCTATACAATTGAGCCGGCGATCATCGCGCCGGGTGAATTGGTTGCGGTTGCCCCGCCTGTGGCTTGGGCGCCCATCCTGATTGGCCTGTGGCTGGGCGGCGCAGTGATTTTCCTGATCGTTCGTTTTTCTGATTATTTCCAAATGCGCCGCAACCTGTTGGCGCAAGGCCGCCCTGTCGGCGAAGTTGGATCAGTGCGGCTGCTGGAAACACCTGCGGCCACGGCTCCGCTTGCGTTTGGTGTGCTGGATAAGGTCATCGCCTTGCCGCCGGGCTTTATGGCTTTGCATGATCGCCAGCAGCGCGATTTTGCACTGGCGCATGAGCTGGCGCATCATCTCGGGCATGATCTGCTCGTCAATATGGCCGCGCAATCACTGTTTGCGCTGCATTGGTTTAACCCGCTGGCATGGATTGGCTGGCGCGCCATGCGCCGCGATCAAGAAGCCGCCTGCGATGCCCGCGTGACTGCAAACAGCAGCGCCCAGGATAAAGCGAGTTACGCCCAAGTGATCGCCAGTTTTGCGGCAGCAGGGCCTAATGCCGGGTTGGCAGCGCCAATGGCGTGCCCGGTGCTGGGCGATAAATCGATAATTCACCGATTGAGGAGTTTGACTATGAGTGATGTTTCTTCGCGCCGCCGGTTCGCCGGCCGTGCAATGATGGGCGCAGCGGTGCTGGCGCTGCCGCTGACGGCATCGATCTCTTATGCAGAATCACTGGTTGAACCCCAGGCACCGGTCGCTGAAGTGTCCGCCGTTCCGCCTGCCCCGCCTTCACCGCCTGCACCGATGGTGGGGGCGGGGGATATGCCT
>Ga0209345_10005918_pt1 | contig 11186 bp, 11 predicted proteins | sample Cruoilmetagenom7_FD_187294 | JGI IMG/M metagenome (GOLD analysis project Ga0209345, IMG submission 187294) | Oil polluted marine microbial communities from Coal Oil Point, Santa Barbara, California, USA - Sample 7 (SPAdes) (version 2) | ecosystem: Environmental > Aquatic > Marine > Oil seeps ...
TTCCGATCTGTATTCCATCATCACTACTTCCATGGCAAAAATAACGCCGGCAATCGGGGTATTAAAAGAAGCGGATATGGCTGCTGCCGTGCCACAACCCAGTAAAATTCGTATGGTATTGTTGGGCAGATTTAAAAACTGGCCTAGCTGACTGCCGCTGGCTGCGCCTAAATGCACTGCAGCACCTTCTCTGCCTGCAGAGTGACCAGAGAGTATAGTTATTGATCCGACAATAAACTGGATAATTAAGTTTTTTAATGGTAAATATCCCTGGTGGTGTTGAAGACGCTCAATAACATGACCAACACCCACCCGTCTTTCTGACTTTGTTAAATACTGAAATCCGGCAGCAATTAATAAAGCTCCCAGAATGGGTAGCGCAAATCTTAACAGGGGCTGGAGTGCTTCATAATTCCCAGGCACATTGTCTGGTAATAGTGCGTGCTGTGGTATTTCAAAACTCATGCGAAACAAAACAATTAAAGCACCTGCCCCAAGTCCACTCAAGGTTCCCAAAACAGCCAATTGAACCTGGGCTTCAGATCTTGCCAGGCGACGGCGAACATTGCTTAAAAAAGTGAGTTTCAGCAATCTGATGAATTCCTTGAATCAGCAATCATTCTTATGTGTAAAAAATATAACAGGTTTGGTGGATGGGGAACTACATTAAGATGAGAATTATAGCAGATGCAGATCATGAAGTTGCCGAGTAAGTCATGTCGTAAGAGAATGAATACCAGAGGGTTTTTATTAACTATGAAAGCCGTTGAGGCGGTTAAAATTAGACCTTGCAGGGCAGATGTTAATAGTTTTCAGGCACAAAATTTTCATTAATGACATAATTCTGGAAAACGCAGTTGAATCATGAAAGTCCATTCAAGCTTCAGTTACCTTTTCCAGGATAATCAGAGGTTTCTAGAGAAAATTCTGGGTATAATTCAGTCAATGCTTTTTTGCAATTAAATAATAGAGGTGAGTTTTGATTAAGGTTGGAATTGTAGGTGGAACCGGGTACACCGGTGTGGAATTGTTGAGATTGCTGGCCATGCATCCCAGGGTATCTTTGCAGTGTGTAACCTCTCGTTCAGAGTCTGGGCGTATGGTTTCTGATTTATATCCAAATTTACGTGGCCATCTGGATCTGCCATTTACCACTCCCGATCTAAGCCAGCTTTCAAAATGTGATGTGGTGTTTTTTGCAACACCCAATGGCGTAGCCATGCAGAGCGCTAATGATTTATTGAATGCAGGTGTAAAAGTAATTGATTTAGCAGCGGATTTTCGGATTAAGGATCTCGAATTATGGAGCCGTTGGTACGGCTTGGAGCATGCCTGTCCCGATCGGGTAGCTGAAGCCGTTTATGGATTGCCAGAAGTTAATCGTGAAAAGATTCGATCCGCACAGCTTGTAGCCTGTCCAGGGTGTTATCCCACTGCGGTACAGCTTGGATTTTTGCCTCTTTTGGAGCATGGTCTGGTGCACACCGATTTGTTAATTGCTGATGTAAAATCAGGGGTCAGCGGTGCCGGCCGCCAGGCTAATGTTAGTACTTTGCTTTGTGAAGCCAGTGAGAGCATAAAAGCTTACGGTGTGGCGGGTCATCGACATTTACCAGAAATTACCCAGGGTTTGGAAGAAGTTAGCAAAAATTTGATTGGCCTCACATTCGTGCCCCATCTAACGCCCATGATACGTGGCATTCATGGGACATTGTACGCAGTCATAAAGCCGGAAATTAAGCATAATGAACAGGATATTTATGAGATTTTCCGGGAACGCTATAAAAGTGAACCTTTTGTAGACGTTATGCCTCTGGGTAGTGAACCGGAAACCCGAAGTGTAAAAGGCGCAAATACCTGTAGACTGGCAGTTTATAAACCCGCAAACGCGAAAACTATTGTAGTTTTGTCGGTCATTGATAATCTGGTTAAAGGCGCAGCCGGTCAGGCAGTACAAAATTTAAACTTGATGTTTGGCCTGGATGAGTCCGAAGGCCTGGGTCAGGTGGCGTTGTTACCCTGATCTTTCTGGGCGAACAAAAGGCCTAATGACGAGCTAAATTGAATTACTTTGACTATAAGATAATCACCTATGGCTGTTAAAGGTAGTTCTAAGGCCCAGCTGGTAATAAAAGCAGATCATTCTGTTCGAAGCAAGGTGTTAGCTGGAGTTACAGCCTTTTTAGTTATTCTGTTAGTAGTGGGAGCTTTCTACTTAGGTCTTATCAAGTCTGATGAAGCGGGTTCTGAAAAAGACTTTGAGTGGGCGTCCTTGCTAATGCGTGTTGAAGATGCTGAAAAAAAATATAATGATCTTAATAACAAAGTATTAATTTACGAGCAGGACAGCATCGTGAATCGCCAGGCGAATGAGTTGGTTCGTATAGAAAATAAACGGCTTCGAGAAAAAATAACAGAGCTTGAAGAAGCCGTCGCTTTTTACCGTAGTGTAATGAGCCCCAGTAAAAATGTACGAGGTTTGCGAATAGCTCGTCTGGACTTGAATAGAACCAAAGATGACAGGCGATTTAGTTACAAATTTATTTTAACCCAGGTTGCAGAAAATAGTCGCTATGTTGAAGGTAAGGTAACTTTCAAGGTAATCGGCATTCAGGATGGCAAGGTAAAGAGCATTAGTCATCAGCAGTTAATAAGTGATCAAGAGAATAATAGCATTAAATTTCGTTTCAGGTATTTTCAGGACATTAAAGGAGAAATTAGCTTACCAGATAAGTTTATTCCTGAAAGAGTTGAAGTTATTGCTGAATCAAAAGGGAAAGGGGCCGTGCGCCTTGAAGAGAGTTTTAACTGGTTAATTGAAGAGGTTTAAAATGTTCGGAAAAAATAAAGTGAGTTCCACAAACACTAATATCGACACCCTGATATCGTCTAAAGTAGAAATTCATGGGGACATTCATTTTAGTGGGGGTGTTCAAATTGATGGTAAAGTATACGGTAACGTGATTGCCAGTGATAATTCCAGTGCCTTTATCCAAATCACTGAACACGGCTTTGTTCAAGGTGATATCAGAGCGCCTCAGGCTGTAATTAATGGTCGTGTAGAGGGTAATGTTTACTCAAACAAGCACTTGGAGCTAGCTGAGAAGGCGGCTATTGCTGGTAATGTTTACTACAGCCTTATTGAAATGGCCATGGGCGCCGCTGTGAACGGTAATATGGAGCATAGTGATGACAAGATTGGAGAAACGGCCAGAAATGAGGAGGTGCACAGCACAGGCAGTGATATTGAAGAAATTCCAGACGATCTAAATGCTCAAAGAAGCAATTGATTAATGAGAATAAATTTGTTCCTGGGCTAAGGTAAGTTTAGCTTAATACTTGACTGTTTTGCTTGGTTTTATCATAATTGATATATTGTTTACTGAAAATCGATGAGATTTTAAGAGTGGCTGCAGACTCTTTTTAACTAGCTTAAATTGATAAAACCAGGTAATTATTGTTCAATGGCATCATCAAGCACAAAAGAAATATTTGAAGCTCCTCCTTTGTCTTTTACCGATAGCGCGGTTGAAAAGGTGCGTAAATTGATTGAGGAAGAGGAGAACTACAACCTGAAGTTAAGGGTTTATATTACCGGTGGTGGTTGTTCAGGTTTTTCCTACGGATTTACTTTTGATGAAGAAGTTAAAGAAGGTGACACCATTGTGGAAAAAGATGGAGTTACATTGCTTGTCGACTCAATGAGTGTGCAATACCTCATGGGCTCAACCATCGACTATTCTGAAGGTTTACAGGGCTCCCGTTTTTCGGTTGATAACCCCAATGCTACCAGTCAGTGTGGTTGTGGTTCTTCTTTTTCAATTTAAAGACGTATTCATGTGTAACACCCTCAATAATTATCCCTCAAATCGATCTTATCGTCGCAAAATGCTCAGTCAGCTGGAATAGTGCCTGAATCGTACAACTACGTTTTCCAGTTTTAAGACCAGTACTGGTTTTTCTTTAATTGTATCGTTATTCTACAAGGCATCTTTTTATATTACAGACAGCTTGATGGGTGTTTCTTGTTTTTAATTATATCCCGGTATTATCTTTTGGTGAGTACTCTATGAAAGCCTGCTTGAGAGTTCTTTGGCTCGCGGTTATACCTTTTATATTCTTGCAGCCATTAACCTCATATGGTTCTGATTTAAGTAAAACATCTGCACCGGGTTTTGTAGAATTAGTTGCAAAAGATGAAATAGTCCCAGGTATGCTTGCCAACATTGAGCTCCATACACCTGAAGAAGTTGAAAGTGTATTGCTCAGAGCAGAAAAATACGTAGATGCTTACAATAAATTTCCACAATCCAGCCCTATAGTATTCATTTTGCATGGCGATGAAGCTGAGGCTTTCCGAAAAGCGAATTATCAACAATATAAAGAATTAGTAGATTTGGCTGCTCGCCTGGAGGCATACAATGTGGTGGATATTAAAGTATGTGAAATGTGGATGCGTAAAAATAAGATGGAAGCAGGCGATGTGCCGGCCTTTGTGGATACGGTAACTTTTGGACCCTGGGAAGAGTTCAATCTAAAGCGTGAAGGTTATGTTTATTTTTAATTGGTCTAATTATATAGTTTCTATTTATTAGTCTCTACCCGTAATAACCTGAACGCTTTCGTCGTCATGATTAGACCGTACTGAAAAAAATATCGGATGGCAGCAAATCTGGCAATCCTCATAATAAGTTTCAGACTCAATTGAAGGGTCAACTGTGGTGCAATAACCTTCTCCACAATAGGGGCAAACAACAGTAAAAAGTTGTAAATCAACAAGGCTCATTTTTTTTCCATTTTTGTTGAGTGTTATTAATAATGTAAAAAATAATTCTCTCAAGATCCTGTAATTCATATAGCACGATTTTCTATTATGTCAATAAAGAACACCAGATTAGTTGCTTTGTTATTGGTGCTTGTTGTCAGTGTGGCAGCTTGTTTTGAATCCGGCCCCGAGTCAAACCCTGAAGGAACTGCTTTTGCAGGTGAGTTTCGAAAACTTAAAAATATAAAGTTCTTATTCGATATAACTTATAGAGATGAAAACAATAATAGAATTATTCAGCAAAGCCTGTTTGATGAAATATTTCAGCTAATTGACCAGTCAAACCGTTTTATTCTGGTAGATATGTTTCTGTTTAATAGTTTTAAAGGCAAGCAGGAAAAAACATATAGGCATTTAGCTGAAGAACTGACTCAGGCATTAATAAATCAGAAAAAACGATATCCCGCTTGCGAAATCATCATGATTACTGATCCAATTAATACGGTTTATGGAGGAATGCATTCAGATTACCTGGAAAGAATAAAACTATCTGGTATATCGCTTACCTTTACCGATTTAGAAAAATTACGCGACAGCAATCCGGTGTATTCCTCTTTTTGGAGGGTTTTTTTGAATTCAGATAAAAAATTATCGTTTATGCTTCCCAATCCTTTTGGTGAAGGTCGGGTGTCTCTAAGTGCATATCTGCATTTGTTGAATTTTAAAGCTAATCATCGAAAACTTATTATTGGGGTTAATGATAAGCAAATGACAGCCATTGTTAGCTCGGCCAATGCACATGATGGCAGTAGTGCTCATGGAAATATTGGAGTGAAATTTTCAGGAGAAGCTGTAGAAGATTTACTTATTACAGAGTTGGCGGTATTGAATTTTTCTGATGCTGCAGCGATTAAATTTGAACCTGCGAGGTATTTACAGCAGTATCAGCACGAAAAAGAATCTGATTTAAAAGTAAGAATACTTACAGAAAGCGCCATCAAGAATTCCGTTGTTTTTAATATAAACAGTACGCAAAAAGGTGATGCCATTGATATGGCCATGTTTTATTTAAGTGAACGAAACATTATAGAGGCTTTGAAAGCAGCAAAAACCAGAGGCGTAACAATTAGAGTACTTCTGGATCCGAATAAAGATGCATTTGGACGAAAAAAAAATGGAATCCCAAACCGCCAGGTAGCATATGAGCTGGTTAAGAAGGGCGTAGATGTTCGTTGGTGCAATACTCAGGGAGAGCAATGCCACAGTAAATTAATTATGTTTAATCGTAAAAGCAATGCATCTACCATTATTTTAGGCTCAGCAAATTTTACGCGCAGAAATTTGGATGATTTTAATCTAGAGACTAATGTGGAAGTTCAAAGTGTGAGCAGTCACCCGGAAATTGTAGCAGTTAAAAAGTATTTTTCTGAAAGTTGGCGTGCAACTGAAAATCGTAAAATCAGTGTTGATTACAGTGTTTACCAGGATGGTAGCCAAATTAAATATTGGCTATACAGGTTTATGGAGTCTGTGGGTATAAGTACGTTTTAGTATATAACCTGGAAATTAAGGCAAGCATCTTTGATGCCGATATGTTGTCTGTAAACTTAAAGATAAGAATTCATTTAGATGCAACAAACAAGCCCGCAATTTTGCGGGCTTGTTTGTTATATAAGGTTATTTAAAAAATATACTCTAAATGCCGACCTTGATTCCAAGGCCAAGATGGTTAATATGAGACTCAATGATCGTATAGTCCAAAGTGATTTTCATAGTATCGTCTAGTGCGTACTCCGCACCAAACCCAGCACTTAGTTCAATATCGGAATCGTCTCCACGAAAACCAAAATTCGAATCAGCATCCCAGTATAGAAGCCCGCCCCGACCTTTTAAGTTGAACTGCTCATTTAAAGGTAGAATAAAAACACCGTATCCACCTAGAGTTAGTATATCCAATTCTGCAGAGTTCTTTTCTGGACTGGATAAAGTATAAGTAAATTCACCTTCTAAAAAGAAATTTTCGTTCACATTGGCCATGTTTTTACCGGCATTAAGTGCCAGTGCAAAACCATTGTCAAAACCGTCTACGTCTTGTATTGCAATCCCGCCACCAAGGTAATCAACTAATTCATTTCCCTGAGTGATGCCAGATCCGGCTATGGATAGTGATCCTATCAAGATTGCAGTAACTAGTTTTTTCATGGTTAAACTCCTGAGTTTTAAATTTCGAGGTTAAATTATTTTAAGTAGATGCCGCCAAGAACAACCTGAGATTTAGCCCCGGTAACATTTGGTAAATTACCTGGTAAATGATTCAGGGTTTGTTTTGCTAACCATGCAAATGCCATGGCTTCAATCCAGTCAGGTGGGTAACCAGCGCTAGCAGTTGTGCTTATTGAAAATTCAGGTAAATGTTTTGCCAAAGAGGCCATTAGTAAGCAGTTATGGCTGCCACCACCACAAACAAGCACTTCACCAATTTTAATTGATAGATTTTTTATAGATTGAGCAATGCTGTTACTTGTAAGTTCAAGAAGGGTACGTTGTATATCCTCTGGTTTGAGTTCATCTGTTTCTGATAAAATGGGACTCAACCAGTTTAAATTAAAAATTTCACGGCCAGTACTTTTGGGGGCAGGAGCTGAAAGATAAGGGTGGGCCAGTAGTTTTTTAAGTAACTCAGTATTGGTAGTCCCGCTTTTTGCCCATGCACCTTCTTTATCGTAGGCTTCGCCTTTTATTTTTTTTATCCACTGATCCATCAAGGTATTTCCAGGTCCGGTGTCGAAGCCCAGTACTTTTTCAGATTTATTTTTTTCTAACACGGTAATATTGGCAATGCCGCCAATGTTTAAGATAATACGATTAATTTTATCTGAATGAAAAACCGCTTGATGAAAGGCAGGAACAAGGGGCGCACCCTGTCCGCCAGCGGCCATATCCCGAAGCCGAAAATCGGCTACAGTAGTAATTCCCGTTCGTTGAGCTATGGTGCTTGGGTCAGCGATTTGTAAGCTGAATGGAAACGATCCATTAGGGCGATGACGTATGGTTTGCCCATGGTTGCCAATAGCTAAAACGTCTTCGGGCGGGATGTTGGCTGTTTCTAACAAAGCCAGACATGCATCAGCAAAAAGCTGCCCCAATTGAATGTGTAATTCTCCATAGCTATCAATTTCACTTAAACGGGGCGATAAAGTTTGGGGAGAGCACAATTCGGCAATGCGATTTTTTATATCTTCAGGTATGACATGGTTATGGTGGGCCACAAGAGATGGCTGGGCTGAAGAAAAATCCACCAGAGCTGCGTCTATGGCATCAATGCTGGTGCCAGACATAAGACCCACATACAGCTGGCTTTTGCTCATGGAGTTATCTGTCGTTAAGTGCCAGGCGGCTATCTTTTTGGTAAAAAGCTAACTGTTGTTTGATGCTCGATGTTGTTGTCATGAAATGGTCTTTTTTGTTTTTATCAATGTGCGCGGCATCCGGAAACTTAACCGTTAATGGGTTTCTATGTGCACCATTTACACGAAATTCGTAATGTAGATGAGCCCCGGTGGCCATGCCACTGCTGCCTACATAACCAATAACCTGCCCTTGTTTGACGCGACGACCATTTTTTATTTTTCTACCATAATTATTCATGTGAGCGTATAAAGTGCTATATTTTTGACCATGTTGAATAATGACTGTCCGGCCATAACCGCCTTTTCTGCCTGCCCAAATAACTTTGCCATCGCCCGTTGCTTTAATGGGCGTGCCTCTTGAGGCCGCATAATCTACACCCTTGTGAGCGCGAATTTTATGTAGAATGGGGTGCCTGCGTTTTAGATTAAATCTGGAGCTAACGCGGGCGAAACTGACAGGGCTACGCATAAACGCTTTGCGCATGCTTTTACCTTCAGGTGTGTAGTATGAAACCCGGCCATTTACATCTACATATCGAAGAGCCGTATACTCGTGACCATCATTAATAAATGTGGCCGCCAGGATATTGCCATCTTTTAATTTTTCGCCTTCCAGGTATAACTCTTCATAAATCAGATTGAATGTATCACCCTTTCTGATATCAAGAACAAAATCGATATCCCAGCCAAATATGTTTGCCAGCTCCATAGTAAGATTGTCGCTAAGTCCAGCTTCCTGGGCAGCTAAAAACAGAGAGTCTGAAATACTGCCTTCGGCAAAGCGTTTTATCTTTTCAACATTTTTTTCAATGTGCTCAAATGAGAAGCCGTTATCCTGACGAATAACTTCCAAATAGTTTGTGTTAGATTGATGAAAGCGTAGTTGTTGCAGTGTTTTACCACTATTGCTTTCATTGGTATCAAACTGAAATAACTGGCCAGGCTTTATTTTTGCAAACTGCTTGCTGCTTTTATTGGCCTGCATAACGGTATAAACGTCTCTAGCGTTCAGACCCGCTCTCTTAAAGATAGCGGTAAGATTATCGCCAGATTTTACCTTTATATCCTGCCAGTCAATAGTGATTGGCGCTAAAGGTGATGGTAATTGAGTTTCACTGGAATTAATGGTCAGATCTGCAACAGGAAAATTCTGTGATTTTTTAGCAGAAGCCCGATCCCCAGGAACTAGCATTAAGCCAATGGTTGTAAGCACAACACAGCTCAGTACCAGTGCGACATGAGTGTGAGGTAAGCCCAAAATCAGAGGTTTTTTTTGTAGTGTTTCGCTCATGCTTTCATCTTTCCCGGGGCAGATTACGATGTATACTACTTGGTTCATCCCTAAACAACTTAAAACTCGTCAATGTCCGAATTATTTCGATTCTGTCTCAAATATCAAGGGTAGACTACTGATTATATTAGATTGATGGATTATGTAGTAAGACATATATCAAAAAACCGGAGATTGCTAGGATCAAAGCGGTGTCTGATAGTGGTTTTAATACCGGCGATGTTATAATTTCGCATTTTATTTATTTACATGCAGTTGATGCCTTTTGCTTATCCTTGCGTTTTTAGGTTTAAGGCTCAGTTCTATGTATTGTCCTGTCAATTTTAAATCCATGGAACAAATCGTTATGACAACATCGCAGCAAGCTTTTCAACTAATTCAGCGTGGCGCTGAAGAAATCCTTGTGAAGCAAGAGCTTATAAATAAACTTGAATCGGGTAAGTCATTGAGGATTAAGGCAGGATTCGATCCCACTGCTCCTGATCTGCATTTTGGGCACACCGTTTTAATAAACAAACTCCGCCAATTTCAGGACCTCGGACACCATATTCTTTTTTTGATCGGTGATTTCACAGGTATGATTGGTGATCCAACTGGGAAAAATGTTACTCGTAAGCCTTTATCAAAAGGAAAAATTCTGGAGAACGCGGCTTCCTATAAAAAACAAGTATTCAAGATTCTGGATCCCGACAAAACCGAAGTGGTATTTAACTCTGACTGGATGAGCAAAATGTCATCTGCCGACATGATTGAGTTGGCATCCAGGCATACCGTGGCTCGTATGCTGGAGCGAGATGACTTCAATAAACGCTATAAGTCGGGACAGCCAATTGCCATACACGAGTTTCTTTATCCGCTAATCCAGGGATATGACTCGGTAGCGTTAAAGGCAGATGTTGAATTGGGGGGTACCGACCAAAAATTCAATCTATTAATGGGTAGAGAATTGCAAAAGCAAATGGGGCAAACGCCACAGGTGGTTTTGACCATGCCTTTGCTTGAGGGGCTGGACGGAGTACAAAAAATGTCCAAGTCTTTGGGTAATTATATTGGTATTGATGAGCCCCCTGCTGAGATGTTGGGTAAATTAATGTCAATTTCTGATGAATTAATGTGGCGATATTTCGAGCTGCTAAGTTTCAGGTCTATAGACGAAATTGAGCAGTTTAGAAAAGATATTGCCGGTGGAGCTAATCCCCGCGATATAAAAACAAAACTGGCAGATGAGTTGATCGGACGTTTTCATGGTGAGGGAGCGGTTGAAGCTGCCCGAAAAGGTGCTGGAAACGTCTTTAAGAAGGGTGATATGCCTGATGAGATGCCGGAAATTGAGCTTGCCAGCGGGGCGGATGGATTGGCTTTGCCAGGTCTGTTAAAGGATGCTGGACTGGCAAAAAGCACTTCGGAAGCTCGCCAGAGAATTAAGCAGGGAGCGGTATTAATTAACGGTGAAAAAACCCTGGATCAAAAGTGGATTGCCCACCCGGGTAGCGTGAATGTATATCAGGTTGGTAAAAAGCGTTTTGTCCGTGTATCAATTATTAATTAATATGCTTTCTTAAGGTTTTTTAACAATTTAGTGACAGTTATAGCTTGACAGATTAGCGTATAAGTATATACTTCAGCGCCTCGGTTCGAGACACCGGGACGATCTTTAACAGTTTAAAATGAGATATTTGTGTGGGCGTTTGCGTGGATAGTGAAGTTTTAAAAAACTATC
>Ga0209345_10005919_pt1 | contig 11186 bp, 15 predicted proteins | sample Cruoilmetagenom7_FD_187294 | JGI IMG/M metagenome (GOLD analysis project Ga0209345, IMG submission 187294) | Oil polluted marine microbial communities from Coal Oil Point, Santa Barbara, California, USA - Sample 7 (SPAdes) (version 2) | ecosystem: Environmental > Aquatic > Marine > Oil seeps ...
GGCGAGATCGGCGATGTCGAACTGGTCACCATCCTGTCGCGCGACCCGTCACCGCCGCCGGTCGCCTATATCAAAAGTTCAGGCGGGCTGTTCCGTGACATGATGATCCATGATTTCGACATGGCCCGGTTTCTGCTGGGCGAGGACATCGTCCGCGTCTTTGCCACCGGTTCGGCGCTGGTCGATCCGGCCATCGGCGAGGCCGGCGATGTCGATACCGCCGTGGCGGTGCTGACCACGGCGTCGGGCCGGATCTGCCAGATTTCCAATTCGCGCCGCGCCACCTATGGCTACGACCAGCGCGCCGAAGCGCATGGATCGCTCGGTCTGCTCAAGGCCAACAATGTGCCCGAGAACAATGTCGAGATCGCCACCGGTGCGGGGTTTTGCGCGGCTCCGGCGCAGCATTTCTTCCTCGAGCGCTATGCCGGGGCCTACCGCGCCGAAATGATGCATTTCATCGAGTGCCTGACAGCGGGGACCGCGCCATCACCGGGCATTCGCGACGGCCTTGCCGCGCAGCTGATCGCCGATGCGGCAGCAACGTCGCTGGAAACCGGTATCCCTGTCGATCTGGGCTGAGCAGCCGCAGGTCGCCATTCGAGCCTTGCGGCGGCGTATAACTCAGGTTCATGTCCCTCGAACCCGGGTTTGAAAACCGCCAAATCAACCTTTGGCAGATGGTTTGGCCGGGCGGGTTGCGACATTTCTTTCTCACCGGACTGGCGAACACAACGTTGTTTGCCTGCCGGCCAACCGAGAAGGAAATTTTGCCAATGTTCAGAAAAACAACTCTTTCGGCTCTGCTTTCCGGCGTGTTCATCATGTCCACGCCAATGGCCTCCCGCGCCCAGCAGGCTGATGGCGGCTTCGTGTTCAGTGAGACGCTCCAGACATCCATCGATGCATTCCGGTCGAGCCTGGAGAACTTTCGCGCCGAGATCGGTTCGGCGGTTGAAGGGTTGGGGGCTGAGGACCGGCAGGAGGTTCTTGCCGTCCATGCCGCGGAAGCAAAAGCGTTGCAGCAAGCCGCGCGCAGCCTGAATGTCCAGGCTGCTGCCGAGATGGCGGAGGCCGGTTTCGAACCGCCGAAGGGCAGTCCGGTCGGCCTTGGCATTGGCCAGGAAGGCGGCCGCGGCGGACCTGGTGGCCGCGGTGGCGAAGGCCCTGGTGGTGAAGGCCCTGGTGGTGAAGGCCCCGGTGGTGAAGGCCCTGGTGGACGTACCTGACGTCTGTATTTGAACGAAACGGCACCAGGTGCCGGAGCTTATGCCCCACACGATGCTTCGGTATCTGGTTCCTCTGCCCCGGAACGCTGTTCCGGGGTATAGAGAAAGGAAGAAAACAATGTTGCGATTTCCGAACCCGGCCCAGATGCAGTTTGCCATGGGCCTGTTTTTCCCGGTCTGCATGGTTGCGCGTGAGTTGATCGCGAACGCGGATGTGCTTCGACACGCCCTTATCTGAACAGGTTTTACCCAGGTGGCGATGCCCCACACTTCGGCACCTTGGGTCCTTTACGCCGGAATGCCGGTCCGGCTTTCCCAGACAGGACATGAACAATGTTGCGACTTTTGAATCCTGCCTATCTGCAGCTTGCGGTGGTCCTGCTGTTCCCCGGCAGCATGATTGCCAGTCAACTGCTTTCGAACGCCTATTCGCTCTACCAGTACGCACATGATGACGCGCGAACGGTAAAGCCTCTGCCGGTATCCGCTTCATGGGTGCCAGAGGACGCTGTTTTGTCGCATTCCTATCGTGTATGGACGGGCGAGTTGTGACAATGCCTGATCCGGCGCCTGCGATCGGGAAGAGAGAACTGATATGAACCGGTCCTTGCTTTACATGGCCATATTTACGCTGACGCTCGCAGGCCCCTTGCAGGCGCAAACGCTGAGCCCCGGGTTCTCGGAGCTGCTCGAGGAGCAGGGGTTCGTCGTGCTGTCCAAACGCTATACCTGGCTCGGACGGATCGTCGTCAATGTTTCCAATGGTCTGTATGAGCGCGAGATTCTGATTTCCCGCGGATCGAACCAGATCCTGCAGGACAACTGGACAAGGGTTGAACCTGGCCCGGCGGAAACGGGCGGCGGGGCCTCTCCAAAAATCCTGAGAGATCCGAGACACGGCGGTGCCGATCGTGGCCGTCCCGGCGGGCTGGCTGGGCCTGGCGGGCCGGCCGGACCAGCCGGGCCAGGCGGGCCTGCAGGCGGACCGAGCGGGCTTGGCGGACCTGGTGGCTAGTCCTGATCATGGAGAATTTGCCGCCACATTTCGTCAGCAGTCACGCCCGGGCCGAATGAGAATGAAGCATTGAAACAATCCAACCTCTTCCTCTGGTTCTTCGTCGCAATTCAGGTCTTGTGCGCCGGGGCATTCGTGGTGAGCCTGGCGATGTCAATTCTCGGCCTGCAGCGAACCGGCGCGAGTTGGCAGTTGCGGGAAGCGCTCGAGATATCGGCAAGCCTCGGGCTGGTGATCGGATCGGTCCTGGGCATGCGGTCGGTCGTGCAGGCGCGCCGCAGCCAGATGCATGCCGAGGAGGCCCTGCGCTCGGCATCGGGCGCCTTCGCCATGGTGGTGAATGAAAAATTCGAGCGATGGGCGCTGACAAGGGCAGAGCTCGATGTCGCCTGGCTGGTGATCAAGGGGTTTTCGATCCGGGAGATCGCCGAGCTGCGCGGAACGTCTGAGGGAACCATCAAGTCCCAATGCAATGCCATATACCGAAAGGTTGGTGTCAGCGGCCGCGCGCAGCTGCTGTCGCTGATCGTCGAGGACCTGTTGCTCGATTGAATGGCTGCATCCGGCAATTTCGCCATCTGCCGAAGCCGTGCCCCTTCAAATGAAACCGCCCCCGGCAAGGTTTGACTGCCGGAGGCGGGAAAGTGCTGAAACACTTTTGAACTGAATTGTCGGTCTGCCGGTTGGCCCCGATCAGGCGGCTTTGGCCGTCTTGGGAGCCTGGCCGGAAACGTTCTTGGTGATGGTATCAAGCGCCCACTGCTTGATCTGGGCCTCGAGTTCCTCGTTGCGCTTGCGCAGCGAGTCGACCTCGATATCCATCTTTTCGCGTTCGGCCTGCTGGTAGGCGTCGAGCTGTTCCTGCAGTTCCTTGTTGTGCGCCTTGAGGGTTTCGATGTCCTGGCTGCTCATTGCATCCAGGTTGTTCTGCAAGGTGAGGATCTGGGAGGTGATCTTCGATTTGAATTCGTTCAGCGCGGCGACCTGGGCCGAAAGTTCATCAAGGTCGGCGCCGGATTTGGGCGACATGAACATCGCGGCGATGGACATGAGCGCGAACAGCGGCACCAGAACGATGGCGGAGCCTGCGAGTGTGTGGATCAGGCCCATGTGGCCGACATCGAACATGGCAGCGAAAAACAACGCGCCAAGCGTGATGGCGGCGACGCCGAGAACTTTCGAAATCAAACCCATCGTGTCGCCTTTGTTGCTCTGAGTATTGGTCTTGTCTGATTTCTGGGCAGCCACGGTGAACTCCTAACGCGATAACACACAGATTGTTGATGTAGACCAGCGCAGGGATGGGGCGCGCCCCGGCAAGGGCAGGCGGTGACATGCAAGCGCGGTCTGAACCGGTATTCCAACATGCCTGGATCTGATGTGATCGAACTGGCGGGCGAGAGTGCATCATGCTTCCCCTGAGAGGGGTCTCGCACCAGCAAGCTAGCAGCATGGGTTTAAAGAAATGTGAAAACCGGCAGATAGTTAATTGTTATGAAAACCGGCTAACCGCGCCGCGCGATTGGGAGGTCACGCGGCGCATTCCGGGTCACATGCGGTCCATGTCGTCGCGGTTCTGGGATTTGCGTTGCTCGGACTCCGGCGTTTCAAAGCAGGCTTCGACTTCCATGCGTGCCATCTTGATCAGGTAGGACAGGAACTTCGTGTCCGCGCGCGATTGAGCCTTGCCGGTCTGGCGCGTGAGTTCATGCGCGCCCGCCAGAAGGGCCTGGATTTTCAACAGCGTGACTGTCTGATCAATGCTTGCCGGCTTGTCGCTCATGTAACAGCCTCGATTGCAGGGTGTTGCGATGGCTTGATGAATGGCAATTGCGTGCCGTTGCGGACCAGCAAGGGGCGGTCGATGGAGGCGTGGGCGCGGCCCTTTTTCAGTGCTGTTTCGGTGACCTCGACATAGGCGACCAGGCACCAGTCGCCCGACAGGATGCGTGGCAGGCCGGCGGGAATGACCTTCCACCCCAGGTCAAGCCAGCGCTTGATCAGGAACTGCTGCAGCACGCCGCCGGTGTGGGTGATCCCTTCATCAAGGCAGTATTCCATCACCGCGCAGAACATCTGCCCGAGAATTCCGGTGGCGCCGACGCCGCGGTATTCGGGAAGAACATAGGTGCGGGTCCAGTCGGCCCATTCGGGACTGCACGGAAGACCGATGTTCTCGCACATGTGCGGGAACTTCTCGGACACAAGGTTCGGAATGGTCGTCGGCATCAGCCGGGCGGAGGTGACCACGCGGCCCTCCAGCATCCCGAGCAGATAGGTGGCCTGGGCTGTATCGAAAGGGTCGAGTTCCAGTCCGTCGTCGCTGATCGGGACCCAGCGATTGGCCACGGCGTAATAATCGTGGCGGCGCCTGAGAAATTCCTCAAACTCGCTTTCATAGAGATGTCTGTTCTGGGCGTTGACAACATGAGCTTCGATCATCTTTCTCCCCCTTCGGTTGCAGAGAAAAAAGACTAAGCGCGTGGGTTAGTGAAAGTCGCCTAGCGATTCCGCCAGTTGACCAAGGGTGATCTCACCTTGTTGAAGTGCGCGTACGACAGCGTGTGTCGTGTTGGTGGCGTTGAGCTTGGTGCGGATCTGGGCGGTGTGATAGCGCACCGTTTTCTCGCTGATGCCGAGGATGACCGAGACATCCCAGCAGGACTTGCCGGCCGAGGTCCACAGCAGCACCTCGCGCTCGCGGGTGCTCAGTTTGCCGCGCGCCGGCCGCTTTTGCTGGCGCCGTTCAATGGCGGAGGAGGTGTAGATCGCCATCAGGTTGAGAGCGCCACGCTCCTTCTGGCTCAGTATCAGCCTTTTCGGGGCGGCGAAGGAGATCGCCGAAAGCCATTCATCGCGCGAGAAAACCGGCACGATATAGCCATCGACCAGGCCGTGCTCGGCGGCTTCGCCGGCAATCCGTGCGGCGCCGTCACGCGAGGTAAAGCCCGGCTGCACGTCGTGCCAGACAAAGGGCGACATGGTGGAATACACCTGCTGGCAGACGGCATCTTTCTTGGCGTAGTCAAGCTCGACATAACGGTTCCACCATTCTTGCGGAAACCGGTTGGTCTTGACCAGCGGGTCGATGGAATTGTTGCCGACCGGAAGGCCGGTGTAGATCATGTGTTCGATGCCGAAATCGCCGACAACCTGCAAAAGGTCATCAAGAAGGTGATCAATCGAAATGTGATTGTCGACCCGCTCGATGAACTCGAAAACCGTTTTTTCCTGCGCGCCCATTGAAAAATCCGAAGTCAAATAGCCTTGTGAATGACCTGAATCAGTCATTCGATGCATACAAGGTAACCCTAAAATTGTATGGCGCAAACACCTAAGCTGAACAATACAGAACAAGTAGTCATCGGACGCATCGGAAAATCGTGGATTCCAACCGGCGCCAGCGTTGAAAAATCTCTTTGCAATACTGCTGATATGTTTCCGTGTTGCGGCGTAAGGTCGCTGTTTTCCGGAAAATACATCCCGTATTGCTTGAATTTGTGGTTTTGTGTGGCTCTGGGCGTTGTTGTGCGCCGCCCGGCGTGCCCGATTGGCTGCCTCTGTTGCCGCTTTTCGAAACGCTTCATCCGGCTTCTATGGGTAGGTGCGCTCGGCGATGGGCGTTGTCTCGATCAGCTTCTCGATCGCGGCAACAAGAACGCGTTCGGCCGGGTTCATGCTGCGGCGCGGGTTGGTGACAAAATGAATGTCGGCGACGGGCAGGCCGGAATAGGGCGGCAACGGCCACAGCAGGCCCGCATCGACATCGCGACTGGCGACGTGGACCGGCAGCGCGCCCACTCCGATTCCGGCGACGATCATGCGGCGCACCTCCGGCAGGTTTGCGGAGATGCCCTTGACGACCGGATTGAGCAGCGCGCGTTCGCGCAGTTGCGCCAGCAGGAACAACGGGCCGGTTTCGACCTCGGTCTGAAACGAGACCGAATTCTCGCCCTTGAGTTCGGCCAGCTTGATCTGGGTCTTGCCAAACAGCCGGTGACGCGGGCCGCAGTAAAGCGCAAACCGTTCCCGGTACAATGGCCTGGCCGAAAGCATCGGGTCGGGATCACGCATCAGGCAGATGCCCATCGTGGCCCTGTTCTGGCGCAGCCTGTTGAGCACTTCCGAGCTTTCGGCAATCGAGATCGAATAGGTCACGTCGGGGTTTTCGGAATTGAAATCGTGCAGCACGCTGTCGAGGTGCTCGGAGACGACATGGCTGGTCATGACGATGTTGATGTGGCCGCTGACGTGGTGCTTGGCCTTGTTCAGGAGCCCGGGGATCTGTGAGACCACGCCGAACATGGTGTTGCACTCCTGGTAGAGCAGCTCGCCGGATTCGGTTAATGCGAAATTGCCCGGGCGGCGATCCACCAGGGATACGCCGACAGTCGTTTCCAGGCGCTTGAGCGCACTGGAGATCGTGGGTTGCGTCACCCCCAGATAATCCGCCGCACGGGTCAGGCCTTTCTGGTCGACCACGATCATGAATGTCCTGAGCAGGTTCCAGTCGAGGTTCCAGGGAAATCGTTGTTCGTAGGGCTGCATCATAAATCCAATCTATAGTCTGGATTGATATTATTTGTTTGATCCATAGTAAACCGCCATGCGAGAAAATTGGTCAGGGCTGATGCAGCACACGCGGTTTTCGGGGTGCGCGGTACCGCAGTCCGGCCATCCAATGAACCAAAAGGGGAGCGATATGAACGCTTTTGCCAGAATCATAGGGACCGTCGTTGCCGCCGGGACCATTGCCTTCATGTCTGCAGGCAGCGTTGCCGCGGACGAGCTTGAGACAATCAAGGAAAAGGGTGTCATGCGCATCGCCATGAGCGGTGCATATCCTCCGTTCAACTTCGTCAACGAGCAGAACGAAGTGGTCGGCTTCGACGCGGCGATCGGTGCGGAGATCGCCAAGCGCATGGGGCTCGAAGCCGAGATCGTCACCACGGCCTGGGACGGCATCATCGGCGGACTTCTCGCCAACAAGTACGATGCCATCGTCGGCTCGATGTCGATTACCGAGGAACGCGCCAAGGTCGTCGATTTCGTTGGTCCTTACTACACGACCAAGCGGGCGATCTTCACCAAGGCCGGATCTCCGATCACCAGCGTCAAGCAGCTGGGCGATGTCACAGTCGGCGTGACGCTGGGCGAGACCCACGAGCAGTGGGCGCGCGAGCAGGGCTACACGGTCAAGACCTACAAGGGACTGCCGGAACTGCTGCTTGAGCTGGAAAATGGCCGTGTTGACGCCATCATCGCCGATTCCGTCGCCGTCATTCTGGCCGCCAAGGAAAGCGGCCGCGATCTGGTTGCTATCAATGATCTGGAAACCGAAGCGGTCGGTGCCGGCATTGCCATCCGCCAGGGCAACCCGGAACTCAAGGCCGAGATGCAGAAGGCGCTCGATGCGCTGCAGGCGGACGGCACCTATGTCGAAATCGCCAACAAATGGGTCGGCGGCGACATTCGCTGAACCTGATCACACCCTGTGCCCGGACATGACCGGGCGCAGGGCCAGCCTGTGCCGTTAGCAGCTTGCGAGGAAACGTTGCGATGAAGACCAGTTACGGCCAACTCACAGTCGAAGAAGTTCGCGAGGAGGACAAGGACCGGGTGGTCATCCTCTCGGTCTCGGCGACAGAGGATCACGGCAATCACATGCCGCTCGACACCGACACGGTGCTGGGCATGGCGGTGGCGGAAGGGGCTGCGAAGCTGGCGCCGGAAGACATTCTGGTGATGCCACCGATCCCCTACGGCTTCAACGAACACCACAAGGATTTTCCGGGCGTCATCTGGATCGAGCCGGAAACGCTGATTTCCTTCATCACCGATGTGACCAAATCGCTGGCCCATCACGGCTTCCGCCGCATCCTGTTGCTCAACTCGCATGGCTCCAATCACCCGATCCTGGACCTGGCGGCGCGCAAGACCGTCATTCAATCCGAGGTTCTGTGCGTGTCGGCGTCCTACTGGAACCTGTGTTCGAAAGAGATCAACGTCATCCGCAAATCGGAACTCGGCGGGATCGCGCATGCCGGCGAGTTCGAGGCGGCTATGTACATGTACCTGCATCCAGATCTCGTTGACCTCTCCAAGGCAACCAAGCAGATCGCCCACAATCCGGGCAGCAAGTTCTTCAATCTCGATCTGGCCGGCGGCGGCGGTTCGGCCATGCTGATGCGCTGGTGGTCCTCGGTCTCGGCTGACGGCACCATGGGCGATCCGACCGTGGCGACGGCTGAAAACGGCAAGCTGTTTCTGGACGCTGCCATCAACGCCACGGTCGAGCTGGTCAAGGAAATCCGGGCCTTGCCGCTGCTTGAACGCAAAGATCATCACTGAAACGGGAAGGGGACGTTTTGGACACTGGCCTGATCATTCGCGTTTTCCCGTTTTTCATTGAAGCGGCCTGGGTCACCATCCAGTTGTCGGTACTTTCCGGCTTGCTCGGCTTGAGCTGCGGTGCGCTGGGGGCAGCGGCGCGTCTGTCACGCTCGCCGGTGCTGCGCTTCATAGGCGCCACCTATGTCAGCCTCATCCGCGGCACCCCGGCGCTGATCCAGATCTTCATTCTCTATTTCGGCGGTCCGCAGGTCGGCATCCAGCTCGATGCGTTCGAGGCCGGCGTGCTGGCGCTTGGCTTCAATATCGGCGCCTACATGACCGAAACCATGCGCGGCGCCATCATCTCCGTCGACCGGGGGCAGAACGAGGCGGCGCGCACCCTGGGGCTGAGCCGGTTCGAGACCTTCCGCTCGGTGATCCTGCCGCAGGCGATGCGGCTGATGATCCGGCCGCTCGGCGTCAATATCAACGCGCTGATCAAGGGCACGGCCCTAGTTGCGGCGATCTCGGTGGTGGAGCTGACCTACACCGCGCAGCGCTACATCGGTTCGACCTACAAGCCGTTCGAGATGTTCTTTCTCGCCGGGTCCATCTACATGGTGATCATCTATGTCACTGGCCTGGGCGTTTCCTGGCTCGACAGGCGGGCGGCGCTCAAATGAACGGAATTTTCCCGATCACCGGAGGCCGTCATGGGGCTTGATTTTTCGGTTGTTCCAGCCTTTGCCGGGGCGCTTTTCATGGGCGCGCTGTGGACGATTGCGATCACGCTGTCGGCGGCGGTGCTGAGCTTTTTCGGCGGCATCATCTTTGCGGTCATCGCGCTTTATGCACCGCTGGTGATCCGCACCCCGTTCCGGCTGTTTGCCTGGCTGTTCATGGGAACGCCGCTGCTTTTGCAGCTGTTCCTGATCTATTTCGGACTGATCCAGATCGGCATCGACCTTCCGGCCTTTGTCGCCGGTGTCATCGGGCTGGGGCTGCATTTCGCGGTCTACAATTCCGACATCATCCAGGCCGGTATCCTGGCGGTCGACAAGGGACAATACGAAGGAGCGCGCACTCTCGGGCTGAGCCGGATGCAGACCTTGCGCAAGGTTGTCGTGCCGCAGGCCGTGCGCTCGGTGGTGCCGCCGATCGGCAACAACATGATTGCGCTCCTGAAGGATTCGGCCCTGGTCTCGGTGATCGGCGTGGCCGAACTGACGCTGTCTTCGCAGATGGCGATCTCCAGGACCTTCCGGCCGTTCGAATTCTATGTCGCGGCGGCCGCCTGCTACTACGTCATCAACCTTGGCCTGGAGGCCGGATTGCGCCGCATCGAACGCCGCATCGAGCTCGCCCGTTAAGGCCGGCAGGGAGACAGAAATGACCGACAGACCGATCATCGACATCCGGAATGCTGCCAAGAGCTACGGCTCGCTGGAAGTGCTCAAGGATATCAGCCTGCAGGTGCAGACCGGCCAGATCGTTGCGATCATCGGCCCCAGCGGCTCGGGCAAGTCGACGCTGCTGCGCGCCATAAACGATCTCGATCCGCTGACCTCGGGCGAGGTCTGGCTCGAGGACACCCAGGTCAACAAGGCGCTGCCGCCGCGCCAGTACGAGACCCACATCAACAGCGTGCGCCAGAACATCGGCATGGTGTTCCAGCACTTCAACCTGTTTCCACATCTGACGGTGCGCGAGAACATCACGCTGGCACCGAAAATGCTGAAAGGCATTTCCAAGACCGAGGCCGATCAACTGGCCGTCGAGCAGTTGAACAAGGTGGGGCTTCTCGACCGGATCGACTACTATCCGTCGCAGCTCTCGGGCGGGCAGAAGCAGCGTGTGGCGATTGCCCGGGCGCTGGCGATGAAGCCCAAGGTGATGCTGTTTGACGAAGCCACCTCGGCGCTCGACCCGGAACTGGTCGAGGAGGTCAACCTGGTGATGAAGCAGCTGGCCGAAGAGCACATGACCATGATCATCGTCACCCACGAGATGGGCTTTGCCCAGGATGTCTGTGACCGGGTGCTGTTCATGGATCAGGGCGTCGTCGTCGAGGAGGGCCCGCCGGAGGTGATCTTCAGGAACCCGGTCAACGAACGCACGCAGAATTTCCTCCGCAAACACCTCAAAGGACAGCATTAACGTGAAGACCAGCGGCGCAGATCTGAAGTCCAATCTTTTCTACCAGTCCCGCCTGACCCGGCCGATGCTCGACCGGGCCGAGGGCATCTATCTCTACGACACCACGGGAAGACGCTATCTCGATGGCTCGAGCGGGGCGATGGTGTCCAATATCGGCCATTCCAATGCCAATGTGCTGGCGGCCATGAAAGCGCAGATGGACAAGGCCACCTTCGGCTACCGGCTGCATTTCCAGAACGAGGCGGCGGAAAAGCTGGCACGCATGACCGCCGAGCGGATGCCGGAAGGTCTTGACCGGGTGTTCTTTGTCTCGGGCGGTTCAGAAGCGGTGGAAAGCACCATCAAGCTGGCGCGGCAATATGCGCTGGCGATCGGGGAGGCAAGCCGCTGGAAGGTGATCTCGCGATTTCCCTCCTATCACGGCGGCACGCTCGGGGCCGTGGCACTGACCG
>Ga0209345_10005920_pt1 | contig 11186 bp, 10 predicted proteins | sample Cruoilmetagenom7_FD_187294 | JGI IMG/M metagenome (GOLD analysis project Ga0209345, IMG submission 187294) | Oil polluted marine microbial communities from Coal Oil Point, Santa Barbara, California, USA - Sample 7 (SPAdes) (version 2) | ecosystem: Environmental > Aquatic > Marine > Oil seeps ...
CAAAGCTTCACCGCAGGGACCTATTATGATGGCATCGGTGCTGGCGATTACGAAAGCTACGGGCTGAGCCTCGGCTATCAGATGCAGTTCTGACATCGGACTAGGTCTGGCGAGGGGCCTTGCGCCGTTGCAATAGGCTTGCTTCGTCATGCATGGAAACAACGTTTCTGCTGTGTTCGGCCTGGGGCAGTTCCGGGCGCTCGCAACGTCGCATCAGGTCGCGGCAAGGCTCGCATCCCCGATCGGCAGCCAGACGCAGGTGATCGTATCGTCGCTCATGTTGATCTGGACCTCGGTTATTCGATGATTTCACGATTTGATGGGGTTTTCCCGTTATGGACGCAGCTTGCTCCAAGTTATGCGCACTGGGCCTCGGTCTTGCACTCGGTCTGATGTCGGGTTTGACCCCGACGGATGCGGTCGCGCAGGAGGACACGCCGGTTCTGGCGCAGATCGACGCGCGACCTGCCGCATTATTGGCGGAGTTCGGCCGCGCATCGCGCCCCTTGCTGCCGACGGTGCTGGATTGGAACGACGCCGATCATCGCGCCATGATCGAGGGGCTGTTCGCCGCCGCCCAGATGAGCGAGGAGGACCGCGCCACGTTGCAGGAGGTTTTCGCCCGCGCCGGTAGCGGAACCCACGCTGGAATCCGCGCCCGCACCCCCTCGCTCGGCGATCTGGCGGCGGAGCCGGATGATTACTGGATCGGCCCGGTGACCTCCGTGTTCGACATGGAAAACACCGGCGATACGCTGGCGGTGAACGCCGTCGTCTCAATGGCCGCGCCGCCCGCGCGCTGTTTCGGACTGCTTGGACTGTCGCCCGACGCGAATTTCGAGCGGGTGCAGACATCGGTGGTCCAGCGTGAGTTCAGCTGCGCCGACCTGCAATTGCGGGTCGAGGGAACACCCGATCTGTTCGCCACCTCCACCAGCCAGGACGGCACCCCGACAGCTATCGCCGTATCCGCCGCGGAATATCCCGACGGTGAGGTGCATTTCCTGGCCAGCACCACCAGCGCGGTCTCCAGCGGCGGTTTCACGGCCAGCTCCACCTGTCCCCCCCAGGACCCGCCGGGCGCGCTGATCAAGGTTTGCGTCTATCGTGGGGAGTCCGATTGCAGCTACACCTACGATCGGTCGCAAGCGCTGAATTTCCGTATCGAGGGATCCGCCGGGTTCAACGACGCGACAGAACAGTTCGTGCCGGATTACCCCGTTCAGATGAACGCGCTGGTTCAGCGGACCAATGGCGGCGGCTACTATATGTTCGATGTGACACCCAATGCCGGGAACGGGCTGTCGATCACCTATGACGATCAGAACCGGCAGATCGACTGGCGCGTGGACGATATCCAGATGTACAATCCCGACAACTGCCTGACCGGGCAGAACGCGGTCCACTATTACTTCTCCTTGCAGGTGCGCACCGCAGGAACACCCCTTTCAGGGGTGCAGCATATCTACGTGGCGACGCCGCATTACCTCTCCACCGCGCCCGATCTGCTGCTGCCGCCGATGGAGGTGGCCTGGGGCTGCATCGCCGCTGGCAGTCTGGTGACCATGGCCGACGGCAGCGAGCGCGCCATCGAGGATATCGTGCCCGGTGATCGGGTGTTGAGCGGAACCGATGCCATTACCGTAACCGAATTGACCACAGGGTTGGAGCCCAACCCGATGGTCGTGCTGGTGACGCAGGCTGGTGACCGTCTGTCCCTGACCCGCGATCACCCGGTTCCCGTCGGGGATGCGATCCTGCGCGCCGATGCCGTTCGGGCCGGCATGTCCGTGAACGGATCGCAGGGACCGCTCATCATCGCATCGGTCGCGCAGGGCGATACGATGGTTCCGGTCTACAACCTGAAACTGGGCACGCCGGTTGAACGGTTCGAGTATGGGCGCGAGGGTATGACCTTCCTCGCCAACGGCTTGTCGGTCGGGGATTACCACATGCAGACAGCCCTGGGACGCGCGGGTCGTGAGACCGTCCTGATCGGCGCATTGCCAGCGGAGTGAGCAGATAAAGGCCCGGTTTTCGGCGCGCCCGGCCCTTCAGCACAGTTCCGCCAGCGGCTCCAGATCGAGGTCGGGGGCGCGCGCTAACAAGGAGACCGGGTAGCCGGGATCGCGGACCATCTGTTCGACGCTGAAACCCGGTTCGACCAATCTCAGCCGTTCGACGGCACGTTGCGCGGCATCGAATTGCCGACGGCTCGCGTACAGCCCGATGAGATATCGCAAGGCCGGTCGAAACTCCGGCATCAGCAAAGCCGTCCGCTCGAACCGCCGGATCGCTTCGTCGGATTCGCCGTGCAGCAAAGCCATGAAGCCAATCTGCGAATCCCACCAGAACGCATGGGGCGAGCGTCGCGCCAGTGCCTGTCCGCGCTGCGCCTCCAGATAACCGGTCCCCAGGTTGTCACCATACATCCGCGTCACGCTCGACGCCCACCACGCCATCGGATTGGACGGGTTCACCGCGATGGCACGTTGTGCCAGCTCATGCGCGGCCACCCGGCGCCCCTGCACGAAATTCCAAGCGTTCGCGCATGACGCCAACACGGCGGCATTGTCCGGTTCAAGCTCCATCGCGCGCGTGGTCAGCGCCTCGGCCTGTTCGCGCAATCCTTCGCGATCCGTGTTGAATTGCTCGATCAGCTCGATGACCTTTAACTGCGCCTGCCATGCGGGATAGATGCCGCGATGCGGTGCATCCACCGCCGCCTGTGTCAACAACCGGTCGGCCAGTGCCGCCTTGTCGCTGCGCATGGTGAACATCGCCTTTATCGCGGCCGCGCACAGCGCATCCGGCGTCTGCAATTCGGCGGCGGTCGCGTGCGCAGGGTTGAGCGAGGATCGAACGGCGTCCACGACCTCACCCACCATGTCCCAAAGCTGGGATGTACCGCCGCTCTCGATCTCACGAAATGTGACGATGCGAAACCCCGCCCAGAACCGCTGGCCATCGCGACCGGTGACGACGGCCCGCACGCCGACGCGTTCAGGTGCGGGTCGAAACGCATGTATGACGCATTCGCGGCCCGGTCTGCCCTGCGCGGGTTCGCCAGGCTCCACCTCGAACTGCTCCCGCGCCGCGTTCGATACCATATCCGCCACCAGCGCTGCCGCCCAGTCCATCGACATGTCCGAGGGCCCGCACCGAACCCCCAGCGTAAGGCGCGCGGGCTCCGAATTGGCGCTGAATGGCCGCGGCAGCGCCTGCCCCACCGCAACCGCCGGTGCGCGGGCGTCCGTCCGGGTGACCGCGGATCGCGCATGTTGCAACCAGTCCTCGAATTCAGGATCGCCGATATCCAGCCCCTCGGCCAGATCCGCAGATCCGTCATGGCGAACGAGGATCCGGCCCCGGTCAATGCCGATGCGCGCACGGTCCGCGTGCAGCATATCGGCGTGGGGTCCGAGTGCGAGCTTGAGCTGCCGCAAGGTCTGGCGCAGGCTTTGCGCACCCTGCACACGATCCGCCGTGCTCCACAACTTGTCCTGCAACCAGATACGGGTGCAGGTCGCGCGCGTGTTTTCCACCAGCAGCAGCAACAGCAACGCCTGCGCCTTGGCCTGACGCGGTGTCAGGTCTGCGCCACATTCACATCCCAGCCGTATTGCCCCGGCTGTATCCAGAACGAGCGGGCCGCATTCATGCCCCGAGCATATATCGACTGCGAATGACAAATTTCAGCTCTGCGATTGATTTATACTTGCAATTTAAGCACACACGTTTCCTTATATCTAGCAGCTATCTTGACGATAACGCGCAATTTGTCGCTTTTCCTTGGCAAGTACGGACCCTCATCTTGCACCATCATTCACCGGAGGTACCATGCCAGCACTCGGGAACGGTCAGGGAAACGGCCAAGGCAATGGACAAGGCAACGGCCAGGGTAATGGTCAAGGCAATGGCCAAGGGAACGGCCAAGGAAACGGACAGGGCGTGGCGACGGCCCACGCCGGATCGGCCGCGTCCCCGTTCCTCAGCCATGCATTGGCCAGCACCCGGGACGGCATCGTACAGCACTGGCCCGGAACTCCGACGCATCGCCCCGACACTTCCCGATACGCAGGGCTGGACAGCTTGCTGCCCGCCTCGCAATCAGCGCTGATCGACGCGGTACTGGCGGGGCTCGTGCAGGTTGAGGGCGGGTCGGGCAGCGCAACCGTTTCGATCCGTGGCTACGGGTCAGCCGCGATTTCGCGGCCACCGCCCGAAATATTCGTCGAACAACTGAAATGGGTTCGGGCCTATGCGGATCTGCGCGGCGACCGCATTTCGGAAATCACCTCGCAGGTCTCGGACATCATGTCCTATTTCGGCGCGCTTACCCGCCTGGACAGCGGACGCAGGCGGTACTCCCTGATGTTGCTCGAAGCCGCGCTGAAGCTCGCCCTTCAGGTTGAGATGCAGGTAAAGATCCTCTGCCATCAACCCCGGCCCGTCGATTACGCGCCCCAGGTTCAGCCGGTCATCCAGACGCCGGATCATTCCTCGTTTCCGTCGGGTCACGCCATCGAGGCCTTTGCCATCGCAACGGTTCTCAACTATCTCGACCCGGCGCAGCGCAGCGCCCCGGACAGTCCGGATCCTGCACAACTGGCCACCGCGCAGGGCGGCATCGGGGCGCGTACGATGCCGTTTCGTCTGGCCCACCGGATCGCCACGAACCGCACGATTGCCGGGGTGCACTTTCCGGTCGATTCCATGGCCGGGGCGTATCTGGGCTGTTTCGTGGGTGAGGCGCTGATCGCACTGGTCACGGGCGGCACACTGCCTTCCGCGCAGGCCGGTCCGCTCGATCTGGCGCACGCGGGGGGCGAGGATTTCCTGTTCGACAATCTGGCGGGGATGCTGACCGGATGGTCAAATTGCACCCAAGCGAAGGCAGACACGAACCAGGCTGAAACCGCCATCCTTCGCCAATTCTGGAAGGGCGTCGCGCGCGAATGGGATCACCTGACCCCCGCTGCGCACGGGGGGGCGTAAGGTGCCGTTCGAGGCATGGGAAACCGTCAAGGGCGATACCCATCCCTATATCGATTGGTTCAACGCGACGGAACGCCGCGCGAATACGGCAGCGCGCTTTACCGACCTGAAACTTACCCTGTCGGACCGTACGCTTGAGATGTTTCTTTCCGCTCCTCAGCGCAAGCGCTTACAGCTTTTCGGTATCGATGCGGCGGATTCGTCAGGCGCGGCACGCGGCACGGATGCCGGTGTCGCGGTTCCAATCCCATCTTTGATGGCCAATGGAAACTGGAGCGCGTTTGTGTCCCGCGCGCAGTGGGACAAGGTTTGGCACCGGGCCGAGGCAGCGGTGGACACCGATTTCGGGGTGGACGATCTGACCATGCCCGATGATGGCGCCATCATCGGCATAATCGATTCCGGCATCGCGCTGGGGCACCACCGCTTCCGGCAAGGCACGCACAAGACGCGCATTCTGGCCGCGTGGCAGCAAAGCGCACGGTTCGGCGGTGATGGCGGTGCCGGCCAGGAATTCCTGCCCTTTGGTCAGGAAATCTATCAACCCCGGATCGAAGATGCTCTCACCCAGCATTCCCGCGCGGATGGATCCCTGGATGAGGATGCATTCAATCGCGCGTTGAACTTGGTCGATCCGCAATGGCCCGAGGGGCACCGCGATCTGGACCACAGGGTCGCCCATGGCACGCATATGGCCGATCTTGCAGCGGGGGCGGAGGCAGGCACTCCCTTTTCACAAAAAACCCGCATCATCGCGGTGAATCTGCCGCCGCAGATCCTGCACGGCACGGCTGGCAACTTTCTGCACTACTACGCCGTCTATGCCCTGCACCGTATCGTCGCGCTGGCCAATCGCATCGCGGCAAAAAACGGGAAACAGGACGGCTATCCGGTCTTCGTCAACCTGTCATACGGGATACAGGCCGGACCGAAGGACAGCGCGTTGCCGCTGGAGGAGGCCGTACAGAAACTGAAATCCGTTGCCAGAAACACCTTCGACGTGTTCATCCCGGCGGGCAACGACAACCTGCAGCGGGGCGCGGCCTATATCCGAAGCGTGAAATCAAAGCCGCAGGATCTGCCGAACTGGCAGGTTCAACCCTCGGACAGCACCTCGAATTTCATTGAGATATGGTTCCGCGCAAAAAGCGGCGGCACATTGCAATCCGACAGGCTAGAGATCCGGATAACCGCTCCGGGCGGTGCCGTGGACAAAATCGCACTGCCCCCGTTGCTCCCCGGCGAAACCAGATATCGTGACATCGCCGTCGATGAACATCGCAACCTTGCCTGCGCCCGCATCTATGCGCGCACCGTGATGGCGCGCTCGGGTCATTCGCATGTGAATGTGGTGCTCTGCCTCGCCCCCACACAAAGTTGGAGCGCCGAGGTGCCGCAGGCCCGCGCCGGGGCGTGGAAAGTGACCGTCGCCAGTTCGACCCCATGCAGCGTCGAGGCCTACATCCAGTCCGATCAAAGCAGGTTCGTCCACAGCAAGACGGGCCTGCGCTCCTATTTCGACGATCCCGGCTACCGAACCTATGATGAGGCCGGGCGCGTCATCGACAGTCACCTGTATCCCTGCCCGCCGGGCAAGCGAAACTCTTCCGATCCCCGGGCCAGGGGCATCGTCACCCGCACCGGCACCCTGAACGCTTTGGCGGCGCAGGGAACCATGCACGCGGTCGCAGGTTACCGGGTCAGCGACGGGCGCCCGGCGGCCTACAGCTCCACCGGATGGAAGGGCCGCGATTCGGGCATCGCGATGGCCTTCCCGTCCGAGGATGCGCCCAGCCTGTTCGGCGTGCTGGCCTCGGGGGCGCGTGACGGGTCCATCGCGGCGTTGCGCGGAACCAGTGCAGCCTGCGCGATGGCAACGCGCGATGCGGTCAGCGTCGCGCTGGGGCTTGCCTCCTCGACACCGCTCAAGATGCAAGGTGGTGGTGCCGCCCGCGCCAAGGTCGGCAACAAGGGCCGCCGCGTTCCCGCGACCGGCCCCCTCTGCGTATCGCGCACCGGCCAGGACTGAGCACAGCGCCCCCCCAATCACGCTGCGATCACGCAAGGGATTTATTGGTTTCTCCACTCGAAAGGTGGAGAATCACAATGCCGTTTATCAACCCCCCTCACACCAATGCGCAGCCGGGCGAATGTGACCTCCATGCGCATGACAGCACGGCGGGCACCGACCACCGATCCGTTTTTTCCGACATCCATATCGACGAAGAAGACCGCCGCAGCGTGATTGCGCGCGGAGCAGATGCGTCAACCCACTCCCCACATTGATGGAGAATGAGCATGACAACCGAATCAAGCGAACCGGAAGACGAGGACAAGCGCAACGACTCCTCGGTTTTCGATGCGTCCGACCGCCTGACCATTCTGGGCCTCGCCACGCTGTTGATCGTCGCCGCCATGGCTTTCTACTTCTATGTCGGCAACCTTGGGCTGCTCGACTTCGCCAGCCCCGGCACCGCGGCGAATGACGATAACTATTTCACCACCGCGCTGGACTACCGCGAACGCCGTCTGGCTGTGGCCCTTACCTTCCGCACCTTCGTCTCGACCCTGGGATTCACGGTCGGGCTGGTGCTGGCCGCGATCGGCGGAATTTTCATTCTGCGCAAGGCAATAACGCCCTTCGTCCTGTCCGGTGGAGGAAATCCTGGCGACATCACCCCCGGCCGCGGGCTGAGCCTGTCGCTGATGACGACGTCTCCGGGTCTCGTCTTCGCGTTGGCCGGGGTGCTGGTGATGTTCTTCACCCAGCAGATGGCGCTGCAGGTGGGTGCGCCGGAAATCTACCCGATGTCGGCCCGCGCCCAGTGCCCGCGCCCGCAGATCGAGGCGGAAACCTGCAGTGTCGACGATCCGCAGACCCCGGTAGCCGAGCTCGAACGCTTCTGCTCGGGCCTGCCACAGAATGATCCCGACTGTCGGGGCGTTCGGCGCGCATTGCAAAGATCAGGAGTATCGGAATGAACATTCGCACAGTATTCACCCTCAGCCTGCTGACCTTGCTGCCGGTCGCGGGACAGGCCCACGAAGATGATCTGCTCAAGGATTGGGAGCGGGGCTTCGTCAAGGGCTTCCTGACCGGCGGGGGCTTCCCGGCCAGCGGCTTCCCGATCGGCGGGAACATCCTGACCGGCGGGGACATATCAACCCCCTATTCCGTCGCGGTGGCAGAACCGTTATCGCAGGCCTATTCGGACGGCTATGACCGCGGATATCGCGTGGGCAGAGGCACCATCCCATACGTCCTAGACAATGAGCATGGCCACACAGCGGCCGTCGGACAGATCGGCTCGACACCTTCAATGGGGCAAGGCTGGATGGAGATTGCGCCCGCCGGGGGGGGAACAATGAACCTTCCGCGAAGGCAATTCGATCTGCCATCCGCAGACCCGTTCGCCGCGACAAGCGGTGGCGGTACCATCGGGGAGGTGGCACGATGACCCGCCCCGCACATGCCGGCGTGACATTCGCCCTCGCCATATCCCTCGCCGCCTGCACGGTTTCCGATCCGGGGCCGGAGCTGGCAGCAACTCAACAGGCACTCGACGCCATCGAACAGCACGCCCTGCCGGGACTGAGACCGCTGGCACAGCAGGAGCGTCGTAGCGCGATGGCCGCAAGGATCGCCACGAACGAAACTGTCTACAGCCTTGGCGCCGGATGTTTCCTGGTCGAGAGCGGCGATCTGTCGGGTGTTCACGACTGCGATCTGCGCCCGCTCGATACCTTGCTGGAGGGGCCGGTCAACGCAACTCAGGTGGTCGAGGCCTATAGGGTACTGCGCGATTATCAGGCCGCCCTGATGCGTCTTGCCAATGCCGCGACGGTGGCGCAGGCGCGCACGGCATCCGATGGAATCCTTGCCCAATTCGGCAAGCTGGCGACGATGCTCGACCCGGACTCGCGCGCGGCAACCAACCTCGCGGCAGCAGCGCCCCGGGTCACCGGTGTGCTGGGCCTGGGTCTGGACCAATACCGCATCGCGGCCCTGCGCCATGCGGTTCGCGGTGCCGACAGTGCGGTGGGCGAGATTTCCGGCCTCGCGCTTGACTGGTATCTGGACCGACCGGGCTCTCCGGTTGCTCTCGCATCCGATCTACGTGTCGCCAATGATCGGGTATTCGCCGCGCGCGATGCGACGGATCCCGTCGCCTATGCCGCTGCTGTGGCGGAACTGGAGGCGCAACATGCGGCATATCTTGCCGCCTGGGACGCCTCCGCCGCGCGCCCCTTCGCACGTTACCGCACCGCCCATACCCGCCTGCTGAACCGGCTGACGGATGCTGCAAAGCCCGAGGACTTCACCCAGCCGCTTCAGGATCTGGACGCGGCCTTTGACAATTGAACAGGAGAATCCGATGACGCATTCGAAAGCACACGGACAGATTTCGAGCATGAAAACGTCCTTCGCGAACACCATCATCGCGCTGAGCAACCGGATAACCGTATTGCACGACGAGAAGCGCCACGAGGAGGCGGATGAGTTGGAGCGGTTGCGAAACCAGATTTCCGCCGCTGCGGGCACACTTGCGAAGGCGCAGGCGGCGGTCAATCGCGAACAGGGTCTGGGCGCATCGCTCGAAAAACTTGAACAAAGCGCCGAAACCGCCCGCGCCGCTGCGCATCGGGTGGAGGAAACCGGCGCCATGCTTGCGCGGGCGCAAGTTGTTCTACAGGTTCTGATCGGACTTGTAGAACTGAAATTGTGAGGCCACCGGAAATCGAGCCATCCGGGCAAATCCGGCCCCCAGTTCGATATGGAAATGCAACACCTCGTTGGCCCAATACCCATTCGAACGGCTTTGAATTGTTCCGGTGGCAATTTCGTGCAGGGCGCGACGCTTGACAGCGGCGCCGCGCCCCGTGACGCAGAACCATGGAGAATATCGACCCAGTTCCGCTGAACCTGATCGGCACCGCACGTGAACCAGGGCGCGGCGCCCCCGTTGCCGCGCAGCATGACCCGGCCACAGGTTCATTGCGTCCGATATATCGCAAGGCGGATAGGGCGCAGGTCGCAGCCGCTGTCCATGCCGCGCAGATCTCGGACTGGGGCAACAGCACCCTGCCGCAACGCATCGCCGCCCTGTCGGCATTGCGCGACCAGATCGCTACATATTCGCAGGACTTCGCCCGGATCATCAGCCGTGAGATCGGCGCGCCGATAGATTTCGCCCGCACCGCGCAGGTCGGGGCCGCGTTAAGCCATCTGAACGCCACAATAGCCGCCATGCCCGCGGCCCTGCGAGAGGAAGATCTGGACGGGGCGGAGCATCGCATACGCTTCGAGCCGGTCGGGGTCAGCGCCCTGATCACGCCATGGAACTGGCCCCTGAACCAGATCGTGCTGAAACTGGGCGCAGCACTGGCCGCCGGGTGCGCCGTCGTGCTCAAGCCATCCGAACTATCACCCCGAACAACCGGTTTGCTGATTGAATGCTGCCTTCGCGCCGGCATCCCCCCGGGGGCGGTGAACCTGCTGATCGGTGATGCGGAGACCGGAGCCCACCTGGTGCGCCATGGCGGGATCACCCATATTTCCTTTACCGGCTCAACCCGCGCCGGACGGCAGGTCGCCGCCGTCGCAGCCAGCAGGTTCGCGCGAACCACGCTGGAGCTTGGCGGAAAGTCGGCCAACATTCTGTTCGCGGATTGCGATCTGGAAACGGCGATCCGTCAGGGAACCGCCCATTGCGTGCGCAATGCCGGGCAAAGCTGCAACGCCGCCTCGCGCATGCTGGTCGAGCGCCCGATATACGCGCAAGCCGTGGCCCTGACCGCCCGCCACATGAACGAGATCGCGGTCGATTTGCCAGAGTTGCCCGGAAACCATATCGGCCCGCAGGTTTCATCTGCGCAATACCTGCGTGTTCAGCAATTGATCGCCCAGGGCATTGCCGAGCACGCCCGCCTCGTCAGCGGAGGGACCGGCCTGCCGGACGGTCTGACGGCCGGGTTCTTCTCACGCCCGACGCTGTTTGCGGATGTGACGCCGGATATGGAGATTTTCCAGACGGAGATCTTCGGCCCCGTCCTGACCATCACCCCGTTCGAGACGGAGGAGGAAGCCATCGCGCTGGCCAACGCCACGCCCTACGGTCTGGCCGCCTATGTCCAGACCACGGATCCGGTGCGCGCCGACCGGGTGTCCAGGGCGCTTCACGCCGGTA
>Ga0209345_10005921_pt1 | contig 11184 bp, 9 predicted proteins | sample Cruoilmetagenom7_FD_187294 | JGI IMG/M metagenome (GOLD analysis project Ga0209345, IMG submission 187294) | Oil polluted marine microbial communities from Coal Oil Point, Santa Barbara, California, USA - Sample 7 (SPAdes) (version 2) | ecosystem: Environmental > Aquatic > Marine > Oil seeps ...
AGATCCTCTGGGGCCAGATCCTCATCGTCAGCATCGTGGCGCTGCTCTTCGTCTGGGCAGCTACGCAGTGGGTCGCGTTTCGTCTGGGGTTCCAACCCCAGCTTGGCGCGCCTCTCACCGCCCTGTTCGGCCTGCCGATCTATCGCCCGTGGCAGGTCTTCACTTGGTGGTACTGGTACGACGCCTACGCGCCCCGCGTCTTCGTGGAAGGCGCCGCAATCGCTGGCGCAGGCGGGATCGCCGCCATTGCCGTCGCCATCTTGCTGTCGGTCCTGCGGGCGCGTGAGGCGAGCGACGTGACAACCTATGGCTCCGCCAGATGGGCAAGCCCCAAGGACATCACCGCCGCTGGGTTGTTCGCGGAAGACGGGGTTGTGCTGGGCCGTCTCGACAAGCGCTACCTCCGGCATGACGGACCGGAACATGTGCTGTGCTTCGCGCCCACCCGCTCCGGCAAGGGCGTCGGCCTGGTGATCCCAAGCCTGCTGACCTGGCCCGGCTCCGCGATTGTCCACGACATCAAGGGCGAGAACTGGCAGCTGACGTCCGGATGGCGGGCGCGGTTCGGACGTGTCCTGCTCTTCGATCCGACCAATGCGGCCAGCGCCGCCTACAATCCGCTGCTCGAGGTCCGCCGCGGCGAGCGCGAGGTGCGGGACGTGCAAAACATCGCCGACATCCTCGTCGATCCCGAAGGCCAGCTCGAGCGGCGAAACCATTGGGAGAAGACCAGCCATTCCCTTCTGGTCGGCGCGATCCTGCATGTCCTCTATGCCGAGAAGGACAAGACACTGGCTGGCGTCGCCGCCTTCCTGTCCGATCCGCGGCGTCCCATCGTCGCCACGCTGACTGCGATGATGCGGACTGCGCATGTCGGAGATCGCCCGCATCCTGTTGTCGCCCAGGCCGCCCGCGAGCTGCTCAACAAATCCGAGAACGAACGCTCCGGCGTCCTGTCCACAGCCATGTCCTTCCTCAGCCTCTACCGTGACCCGGTCGTCGCTGCCGTGACCCGGCGCTGCGACTGGCGGATTGACGATCTGGTCTCCAGCGCGCAACCACTCACGCTCTACCTTGTGGTGCCGCCCTCGGACATTTCCCGCACCAAACCGCTGGTCCGGCTGGTCCTGAACCAGATCGGCCGCCGTCTGACGGAAGAGCTGCACAACACCAACCGCAAGCACCGCCTTCTGTTCATGCTCGACGAATTCCCCGCCCTCGGGCGCCTAGACTTCTTTGAAAGCCAACTGGCCTTCATGGCGGGCTACGGTCTCAAGGCCTTCCTGATCGCTCAGTCGCTGAACCAGATCGAAAAGGCCTATGGCCAGAACAACGCCATCCTGGACAACTGCCATGTCCGCGTCGCCTTCGCCACCAATGACGAGCGCACGGCGAAGCGCCTGTCCGACGCCCTCGGCACCACGACCGAACTGCGCGCGATGAAGAACTATGCCGGCCACCGCCTGTCACCCTGGCTCGGGCATCTGATGGTCTCGCGCCAGGAAACCGCCCGGGCCTTACTCACCCCCGGCGAGATCATGCAGCTGCCGTCCGACGACGAAATCATCCTCGTGTCGGGCGCGGCCCCGATCCGGGCGCAGAAGGTCCGGTATTTCCGCGATGCGCAACTGACGGCGAGAATCCAAAAGCCGCCGATGGTCGAAGCATCTGCACCCGTCAGCCCTGCGGGAACCGACGATTGGAGCAGTCTTCAGCCGATGGTGCCGCCTCGGGAAGTTGACTACGAGAAATCCGGTGACGACACCGATGGCGGAATCCGCAGAGAACCTGAGGTTCCCGAACATGAGGATGTGGCGCCTGAGTTGCCGTTCCCGCGCGAGGAATTCGCGGCCCTCGAAGACGAACCCGACGACGAGGCCCAACGCGCACGCGCCATGCAGACCCGCTTCCGCAACGTCGCGCGTCAAGCAGCCCTCGATCCCGACGACGGGATCGATCTGTGAGGTGACGACATGAAGAAAGCCAAGATCACCGCCTATGTCGACGCAGCCCTCTTCGATGAAATCGACGCGCTGGCCGCGCGGCGTCGGATACCCAAAACCCAGATCATCGAGTCGGCCCTGGCGTCGTTCCTCTCCCCCGACAGCGCGGAGCAGAGCGAAGCCGCCATTGTCCGCCGGCTGGACCGCTTGACGCGGTCGCTTGAAAGGTTGGAACGTGACCAGGAGATCACGACTGAGGCGCTCGCGCTGTTCGTCCGCTTCTGGCTGACGACGACTCCACCCTTGCCGGATGACACCTACGTAGCGGCCAAGGCGAAGGGCAAAGAGCGATATGGCGGATTCGTACAGACATTGGCGAGGCGGTTGGCGAAGGGATCGACCCTTACAAAAGAGCTTTCACAGGACGTATCAGCCTCCTTGGAATAAGGGTTAGCCGAGACACCAGTCGTTTCTCGCGCCTCCCCACGGAGCAAAGCGGTCGTTCCCAGCATCCGTCATCAACTTGAGTTGTGCGGACGCAGTGAGCTTTCTCTGCGGGTGCGCCAAAGGCCGCTTTCGCAACCGCATAGCCTTCCGCAGCAATTCTTGGTATCGGTTTTCCATGCTTGCTCTTGATCATCTCACAGTTGTTGCGCCGACGCTGAGGGAAGGCGTCGCCCACGTCCAAGACTGCCTTGGACTGGAAGTCCCATTCGGAACGCGGCACGGTTACATGGGTACGCACAACCATCGGCTACAGCTTGGAGATGGTGTGTATCTGGAAATTGTTGCCAAAGACCCGGACGGTGTTACACCAAAGCGCACGCGCTGGTTCGGCGTCGACGATCCAGTACAAGTCTGCGAAGATTGGGAGCGCGGGAGGCGGCTAAGAGGATGGGTCGCTGCAGCCGTCAGGATTGAAGACCTTGTCGCTCAGTATCCGGCATTTGGGGAGGTTGTTCCGCTGCCGTTCAGTGAACCAGAATTTGCATTTTCGATCCCTGTCGATGGTTCTCTTCCGCAGGACGGAGTTCTACCATCACTGATCGACCATCGAGATGATCCGACGAAGATGTCGGACATCCCCGACCTAGGGGCGCGGCTTGTTTCTTTCGCTCTTCAGCACCCTGAACCTGAAATGGTTCGAACCGCGTATGCAGAATTGGATATTGATCGCCCCCCATCCGTCCGTTTTGGACCGGCGATGCGTTATCAAGCGGAAATCGAGACTTCAGAGGGGCTGCGCAAACTCTGGTAACCGTCTCAAGGAAGCTGCCATTCGTACGACGTGCAGCATCAGTCAAACTGGGCTCTCTCGACGGTCGTGTCGCGCTCGTCACGAGTGACCGGTTCGGAAACCAGGGCCTTTCGCTGCACTGCGCATGAACGGATAGATCAGCGGACGGAGCGGGCTTTCGCTGCGCTCGCTCCAACGACTGCTCTACTTGCCAAGGGGGTGCCCCTTTCTGTTCAAGCCACGTGGGATATGACTTGAGAGCCAGCGCATTGCAGGCTTCCCGACCAGGATCAGTGCCAGCCCCACAGTGACCAGCATCGCCGAAGTGAGCTCACCTGCTCCAGCGGTTTCGCCAAGAACAACCACGCCAAGACCAAGCGTTACCACCGGTATGAGAGCGGGAAGTGTCGCTCCGACGACAGGCCCAAGGAGTTCAGCAGACCTGTTGAACGCGTAGATGGCGATCACACTGACAAGAACACCTTGGAATCCGGCTTGCATCAATACGTCCGCCAGCGGGGCTGCAAAGATTTGCTTGGGCAAGGCCACAAGATAGATTGGCAGGTAGAAAACCGTCGACCCCACCGCAACGATTGCCGTCGCATTCAGCGCCGGGACGGCGGTGCGACGGACGATCAGGATGTAGCTCGCCCACATAATGCCTGTCCCTATCAGTATCAGATGACCGGTCGTAACGGCTCCGCCTACCCGAGAGAACAAGACAACTCCCGTTGCTGTCGCCGCCAACCCGATGAATCGCGCTCCCCCAATCCTGTCGCCAGGGATCATCCGGCCCAGCAAAACAGAAACGATGGCCATAACCCCCGGATTGAGTGCCCCCGCCGCCGCTGCCGGTGCGGTCTTCATGGCAAGGGCAATGAGCAGCACGTAGGGCGCTCCGAACGCGACCACTATTGCAAGAAGGCCTGTCAGCCCCAGCCGATCAGTTCCGATGCCACGCCGCATCGCCACGGGTGCGAGAATCAGAGCGGCCACGCCGAACCGCAACACGGTCAGATCGTAAGCGTTCAGGCTTGTCGTTATACCGAGCCGCAGCATGACCAGAGACCCCGACCAAATCGTGATCGCCGCGATAGCCCATCCGAGGCCTGAAAACGTATTCCGTAAATTGATCGACATGCCATCTCCTTCCTTGTTGGTGGAGATTAGGCTTTGAGTTGTGCTGAGAAAAACAATATGATCTCATGTTATGATGCAGGAAAACGAAACGCTGGACATCGTGGAGGTTCGTGATCCAGCGAACCGAACCTTCAATCTGGATGCTCTACGGAGCTTTGTGGCGATCTGCGAAACAGGGTCGTTCCGGCGCGCGGCGGAACGGGTTCATAAATCGCCCTCAGCTGTCAGTCTCCAGATCGGCAAGCTCGAAGAACTCGTGGGCGCGCGTTTGCTGGATCGGGATGCACGCCATGTTGCGCTGTCCGGCCAAGGCGAGACATTGCTTGGACAGGCTCGTCGCATTTTGGGCCTGAATGACGAAACTCTTGCTCTCTTTCACCGGTCTCCGCTTGCGGGACGTCTTTGTCTGTCCGCGCCCCATGATCTTGGCGTAACTCTTGTGCCGGGCCTGTTGCGGCGTCTGGCCGAGGTTCATCCCGACGTTCACGTCGATGTTCGGCTGGGGACGAGCGAAGCCGTGCAGAAAGGCATCACGGGCGGCTCCGTCAATTTGGCCATGTTCAACGACGTGCGGGCATCCACCATCCAGACGCAGGACCTTTTTTCGGAACCGTTGAAATGGCTCGTTCTGAATGGCGGACGCGCCGTCCAACAAGACCCGCTTCCCCTTGCCGTGGCAGAAGTTGGATGCGCTTGGCGTGATGCGGCTCTGAACGCGTTACAGACGGCAGGCCGGACCTACCGGGTGGCCTATTCAAGCGACACGTCGATGGGACAGGTTGCGGCCCTTCGGGCTGATCTTGCCGTCGCGGCGCTACCGCTGTCGCTCGCGGATCGCGATCTGGTCGTGGCACCATCCCACTACGATCTCCCGCCACTGCCACTCACCCATATCCGCGTGGCCGACGATGGTAGTGAACTGGCAAGAGCTTTTGTTGCGCTGATTACAGCAGAGATGCGTCCCCTCCCGGGTGTCGCCGCGGAGTGAGTCCGGCACAGGGCATGAGCCTTGAAAGCTGCCGTTCAAATACCATGCAGCATCAGACAGATTGGGCTCAGTGCGGGCATTCGCTGCGATAGAACTGAATGGCCGCAATTCGAGATTTGACCTCTCGCGGGTGGCGTCCCGCATTCTCCCTGCCTCTCCACGACTCCGCACTACTACGCCTACACAGCTGTTGCCCGTAGTCAAGTAACGGTCTTCTTGATCGGTCTCGTGATCCATCGCGAGGCCAATCATGAACGTTACCCCTTTCAAAACCGAGACGTCTTCCCGCGGCGCACGCATGTTGCGCACGGCACTTGGGCCGGGCATCGCCGCCTGGCTCGAGGATGCTGGCGTCGTCGAGGTGATGCTGAACCCGGACGGGCGGCTCTGGGTTGACCGATTGGCCAACGGCCTGGCAGACACTGGCGCAGTCCTGTCCCCCGCCGATGGTGAACGCATCATCCGGCTTGTCGCGCATCATGTAGGAGCTGAGGTGCATCCCGCGGCCCCGCGTGTTTCGGCTGAATTGCCGGACACCGGCGAGCGCTTCGAGGGTTTGCTGCCCCCAGTGGTTTCCGCGCCGTCCTTCGCCATTCGCAAGCCCGCCGTCGCGGTGTTCACGCTTGAGGATTATGTTTCCGGCGGCATTCTCACCGCCGAGGCCGCTCGTCACCTGCGCGAGGGGGTCACCAGCCGGGCCAACATCCTCGTCGCGGGTGGGACCTCGACCGGCAAGACAACACTAACCAACGCGCTCTTGGCGGAGGTCGCCAAAACCTCAGACCGCGTTGTCCTGATCGAGGACACGCGCGAACTGCAATGCCTGACCCCCAACCTCGTGGCTCTCCGCACGAAAGACGGGGTTGCGACCCTGTCCGATCTCGTGCGCGCGTCGCTGCGGCTGAGGCCTGATCGCATCCCCATCGGCGAGGTGCGCGGGCCGGAAGCGCTCGACCTGCTCAAGGCTTGGGGCACCGGCCATCCGGGCGGGATCGGCACGATCCACGCCGGGTCCGCCATCGGCGCACTGCGGCGGCTCGAACAGCTGATCCAAGAGGCGGTGGTGACAGTTCCGCGCGCGCTGATCGCAGAAACCATCGACCTGATCGCCGTTCTGTCCGGACGGGGCGCCGAGCGTCGCCTCTCCGAACTTGCTCGGGTCACCGGCCTCACAGCATCGGGTGATTACGCCCTCACCCCCCTTCTTCCCACCAACACAAGGAAGCCATCCATGACCCTTCTGCCATCATTTCGCACAGCTCTTGGCGCAACCGCGCTCGGCCTCGTCGTCTTTACCCTGCCCGAACCGGCGCTCGCCGCCGGGTCCGGCATGCCGTGGGAAGCCCCCTTGCAAACCATCCTCGAGTCGATCGAAGGCCCGGTCGCCAAGATCGTTGCCGTGATCATCATCATCGTCACGGGCCTGACGTTGGCCTTCGGCGACAGTTCGGGCGGGTTCCGGCGGCTGGTGCAGATCGTCTTCGGGCTCTCCATCGCCTTCGCCGCCTCTAGCTTCTTTCTCTCCTTCTTCTCCTTCGGCGGCGGAGCGCTGATCTGATGGAGAACCCCACCGACATTCCCGGCTATTTCGCGCCGGTGCACCGCGCCCTGATCGATCCGATCCTGCTGGCCGGTGCACCACGCACCATCGCCATTGCCAATGGCACCCTGGCGGCCGCCATCGGGCTAGGCTTGCGGCTCTGGCTCGTGGGCCTCGCATTTTGGCTCGTTGGTCATCTCCTCGCGGTCTGGGCTGCGAAGCGAGACGCGCAGTTCACCGAGGTGGCGCGGCGGCATCTCCGTTACCCGTCCTGGTTCGGGGTCTGAGCCGATGATGCGTCTCGCCGAATACCGCTCCAAATCCGCCCTACTGGCCGATTTCCTGCCCTGGGCCGCGCTGGTCGCACCCGGCGTCGTCCTGAACAAGGACGGCAGCCTGCAACGCACAGCGCGGTTTCGGGGGCCGGATCTGGACTCCGCCACGCCCGCCGAACTGGTCGCCACATCAGCCCGGCTCAACAGCGCGCTGCGGCGGCTTGGCTCCGGCTGGGCCGTCTTCGTGGAAGCGCAGCGTATACCAGCGCAGGACTACCCCGCCTCCGAGTTTCCCGATCCGGTCTCCGCCCTTGTAGATGCCGAGCGGCGCGCGCAATTCGAGGAAGCGGGGGCGCATTTCGAGAGCGCGTATTTCCTGACGCTGGTCTGGATGCCACCCGCTGACGACGCGAGCCGCGCCGAAGGTTGGTTGCTGGAGAACGCCCCGGATCGCAGCACCAAGCCTCAGGATCTTGTCTCCAGCTTTGTCGGCCGCGCCGACCGGCTGACCGATCTGCTCGACGGATTCATGCCGGAAATCGCCTGGCTTTCCGATGAAGAGACCCTGACCTACCTGCACTCGACCGTTTCGACGCGGCGCCAGCGCGTCCGCGTGCCGGAGGTGCCGATGCATCTCGACGCGGTGCTGGCCGATGATCCTTTGGTCGGTGGGCTGACAGCCCGCCTTGGGGCCGCGCATCTCAAGACCCTGACCATCATCGGACTGCCAAGCGCCACCTGGCCCGGTTTGCTAGACGAGTTGAACGCGCAGGGATTCGAGTATCGCTGGTGCACGCGCGCGATCTGCCTCGACAAGACGGATGCCGCCCGGGTGTTCACCCGCATCCGCCGCCAGTGGTTCGCCAAGCGCAAGTCGGTGGCCGCGATCCTCAAGGAGGTGATGACCAACGAAGCCTCGACGCTGCTCGACAGCGACGCGGCCAACAAGGCGGCAGATGCCGATGAAGCGCTGCAGGAACTCGGCGCCGATGTGGCGGGCGCGGCTTATGTGACGGCTACGATCACCGTTTGGGACGAGGATCCCGCAACCGCCGAGGCCAGGCTCAAGGCCGCCGAAAAGATCGTGCAGGGGCGGGATTTCACCTGCATCCCGGAAACATTGAACGCGCTCGAGGCCTGGCTCGGCTCCCTGCCCGGCCATCTCTACGCAAATGTGCGCCAGCCCCCGATCTCGACGCTGAACCTCGCCCATATGATCCCGATCTCGGCGGTCTGGGCGGGGCCGGACCGGAACGACCACCTCGACGGCCCGCCGCTGTTCCACGGCGAGACGGAAGGAACGACCCCGTTTCGCTTCTCCACCCATGTGGGCGATGTCGGCCATGCCTTGATCGTGGGCCCGACCGGTGCGGGCAAATCAGTCCTGCTGGCCCTCATGGCGCTGCAGTTCCGCCGCTACCCGGGTGCGCAGGTCTTCGCCTTCGATTTTGGCGGCTCGATCCGCTGCGCCACGCTCGCCATGGGTGGCGATTGGGAAAATCTCGGCGAGGCGCTGGCCGACGACGACCCCGCCGTGCAGCTGCAGCCGCTCGCGCGCGTAGACGAGACGTCGGAACGCGCCTGGGCACAGGATTGGCTGGCGGGAATCCTCGGACGGGAAGGAGCGACGATCGACCCAGGCGCGCGGGACCATCTCTGGTCGGCGCTGACCTCGCTGGCCTCGGCTCCGCCCGAGGAACGCACGCTGACCGGCCTCTCGGTCCTGCTGCAATCAACCGAGTTGAAACGCGCGCTCAAGCCCTTCTGCCTCGGCGGGCCTTTCGGACGGCTTCTCGATGCTGAGGCCGAAGACCTGGGCAGCGCCGAGGTGCTCGCGTTTGAAACGGAGGGGCTGATCGGCTCAGCAGCGGCACCCGCCGTGCTCGCCTATCTCTTCCACCGGATCGAGGCGCGGCTCGACGGACGTCCCACCATGATCCTGATCGACGAGGGCTGGCTGGCGCTGGACGATGCAAATTTCGGCGGGCAGCTCCGCGAATGGCTGAAGACGCTGAGAAAGAAGAACGCTTCAGTGATCTTCGCCACCCAATCGCTGGCCGATATCGACGGGTCCCTCATCGCGCCTGCCATCGTCGAGAGCTGCCCGACGCGGATATTCCTTCCCAACGAGCGGGCCTTCGAGCCCCAGATCGCACGGATCTACCGGAACTTCGGGCTGAACGACCGCCAAATCGACATCGTCGCCCGCGCGACGCCGAAGCGCGACTACTACTGCCAGTCGCGGCGGGGCAACCGGCTCTTCTCGCTGGGCCTCGGCGAGGTGGCGCTGGCCTTCACCGCCGCCTCCTCCAAGGCCGACCAGACAGTCCTGGCCGAGTTGCTCGCCACCCATGGCCGGGACGGCTTTTCCGCCGCCTGGCTGCGCCATCGCGGTCTTGATTGGGCCATCGACCTGCTCGGGCCCGACATCGCACCAGCCGATCCGACACCCCCTCACCCTGACCAGAAGGAGACAGAACATGACCCGCAATCCTGAGCGCCCTGCCCGGCCCCGCAAACTCGCCGCCGCATTGATAGCGAGCGCCCTCGTCCTGACACCGGTCCTGACGACACAGGCCCAGGCCTTCTTCTTCGGGGGCGGTGGCCGGATCGTCTACGACCCGCGGAACCACGCCGAAAACATCCTCTCGGCCGCCCGCGCGCTGGAGCAGATCAACAACCAGATCGCGCAGATCCAGAACCAGGCGCAGATGCTGATGAACGACGCGCTGAACCTTGCAAACCTGCCGCATTCCTCGCTGGCGCAACTGCAGGACGCCATCGGTGAAACCCAGCGACTCCTGGCCGATGCCCAAAGCCTCGCCTTCGACGTGGCGACCATCGAACAGGCCTTTGCTCAGGACTACGGAACTGCCGCAGCGCAAGGTGATTTCGACGCGATGATCGCCGGAGCGCGCGCGCGGTGGGAGACCTCGGTCGCAGGCTTCGAGGACAGCTTGCGCGTGCAGGCCGGGGTCGTGGGCAATATCGACGGAGCCCGCAGCCAGATGGACGCGCTCATCCGCGAAAGCCAAGGGGCCGTCGGTGCCCTGCAGGTGGCCCAAGCCGGAAACCAGCTGCTCGCATTGCAGTCGACACAGATCGCGGATCTGACCGCCGCCATCGCCGCGCAGAACCGCGCCGAAGCGCTGGAAGCCGCCCGCATCGCCTCGGCCGAGGCGCAGGGCCGTGAGAACCTCGCCCGCTTCCTCGACTATGGCGGCGGCTACTCTCCCGGCACCGTGCGCTTCTTCGGGGATTGAGCGCCATGGCTCTCGATACCCCGCGAACCCTGCGCCTCGTCGCCTTCGGTGTGGGCGGCCTCGCTGCCCTCGCCGCCGCTGTGGAACTCACCCGGACGATCCTGCCGGAGGAAACAGGGCATGTGGTCACGGATAACGCGCTGCGCAGCACGCTCGCGCACTGCCGTGATCTGACGCCCGAAGACTACGCCACCGACACCGAATGCCGCGCCGCCTGGGAGGCGGCCCGGCAGCGCTTCTTCGATCTGGCTTCAGAGCCGGCCGGGACGGAGTGAGGCGATGGGCGGCGTCAGTGTCATCGACCGGTTTCTCGAGGTCTTCGCCTCCTATATCGATTCCGGTTTCGGCCTTCTGGGTGGCGACGTCGCCTTTCTCGCCACCACGCTGATCGTCATCGACATCACGCTTGCTGCCCTCTTCTGGGCCTGGGGTGCGGATGACGACATCATCGCGCGGCTGGTGAAGAAGACCCTCTTTGTCGGGGTCTTCGCCTATATCATCGGCAACTGGAACACGCTGGCCCGGATCGTCTTCGACAGTTTCGCGGGGCTTGGGCTGGTCGCCACCGGTGGCACCATTTCCGCCGGTGAGTTGCTGCAGCCCGGGCGCATTGCGCAGGTCGGGCTCGAGGCGGGGCAGCCGATCCTGGCCTCGATCGCCGAGCTATCCGGGTTCGTCGCCGTCTTCGAGAACTTCATCCAGATCGGGATCCTGTTCTTCGCCTGGCTGGTGGTGCTGCTGTCGTTCTTCATCCTCGCGATCCAGCTCTTCGTCACCCTGATCGAATTCAAAGCTCTT
>Ga0209345_10005922_pt1 | contig 11184 bp, 10 predicted proteins | sample Cruoilmetagenom7_FD_187294 | JGI IMG/M metagenome (GOLD analysis project Ga0209345, IMG submission 187294) | Oil polluted marine microbial communities from Coal Oil Point, Santa Barbara, California, USA - Sample 7 (SPAdes) (version 2) | ecosystem: Environmental > Aquatic > Marine > Oil seeps ...
GCGCCCGCCTACATGTTCTATCTGATCATTCCCTTTTTCGCGGTGGCGATCACGGTCCATGCGCTGACGAACCTGTGCGAGGATATCGGGCTTGTCGCACGCCCCGCCGATCCGGCCGGGCTGGCCATGGATGTTGCACAATGACGGCCTTCGCCTTCTTCTTTCTGGTCCTTGTCGGGTTGCCCATCGGGATCGTGCTCTGCGCCTCGGCGCTGGTGTTCATCCAGACCTCCGGCAATTCCGTCCTGCTCGACAGCTACGGGCTGCAGCTTTTCAGCGCGCTCAACAACTTCGGTCTGCTGGCTATTCCGCTTTTCATCCTGATCGGAGAGCTGATGAACGGCAGCGGCATCACCCAGCGCCTGATCCGGCTAGCGGCGGTCTTCATCGGCAATCTCAAGGGTGGACTGGCCTATATCAACCTGATCGCCAACATGATGGTGGCCTCAATCCTGGGCTCGGCGACCGCGCAGATCGCGATGATGACACAGGTCATGGTCCCCGAGATGGAAAAGGCCAGATACCGGCGCGACTTTTCGACCGCCGTCACCGCCTTCGGCGGGCTTCTGGGACCGATCATCCCGCCCTCCATCGTCTTCGTCGTCTATGCCGTTCTGGCGCAGCTGGCCGTGCGGGACATGCTGCTGGCCGGCCTCTTGCCGGGGATCATCCTGACAGGCTTGTTCATCGGCACCATCGCCGTGCTGGGCTACTGGCACGACTACCCGCGCGGCGAAAGCATCAGCTGGGCCAATCGCCTGATTGCGCTGCGCGACGCGGCCCCGATGCTGGCGATCCCCGCGATCATCATCGGCACGATCATGGGCGGTTTCGGCTCCCCGACCGAGGCCGCGGCCCTTGGGGCCCTCTGCGCCACATTGCTTGGCCTGTTCTACACCAAGACGCTGAAGATCGGGGACTTCGGCGCGATCCTCCTGCGCACCGGGATCAACTCGGCGCTGGTGCTGTTCCTTGTGGCCGCAGCGGGCGTGTTCTCCTGGGTTCTGGTCTTCGGCGAGGTGCCCCAGACCGTGGCAGCCTGGATCGAGACCGTGGCAACCACACCCACGGCCTTCCTGCTACTGGTTCTGGTGATGCTGCTTCTGGTGGGCACGGTGATCGACGGCATCGCGGGCCTGATCATGGTGGTGCCGATCCTCTTGCCCATCGCGACCGAGGTCTACGGCATCGACCCGATCCATTTCGGCGTGGTCGTGTCGATCAACCTGATCCTCGGGCTGCTCTCGCCCCCCGTCGGCATCGGTCTCTATATCGCGGCCAATGTCGCCAAGGTCAGCCCGATCGCGGTCTTCGTCGTGTCACTGCCCTTCTTTGCCGTGACCCTCCTGGCCCTTGTGCTCTTCGTGCTGGTGCCGCAGATCAGCCTCGCCTTTCTCTGACGCCCCATAGAAAAAGCCGCCCCGGTCGATCCGGGGCGGCTTTTTTCCGTTCAATCTCAGGCATCAGCCCCGGCGGCGACGTCCGCCACCCGAGCGCCCGCCACGGCTGCCATCGCCTTCCACGGCAGGCGCACGGTTGGCGCGGATCCATTCTGCACCCGACGGGTCGTTGTTCATCAGGAAATTGGCCGCCCGGATCGCCTCAAGCTCGGACCCCGCGCGCGGCTTGGTCGATCCAAGCCCCGTCAACTGGCAGAACAGCTCCAGATCCATATCGTCCGGCACGATGATCCCCGCCTCGGCAAGCGCCAGCTTCTTTTCCTCGATCTTGGACATGGGCACCGGCAGCGAAATCGGGTTCATGATCGCCGAGGTCATGCCGGCGGTGATCGCCATCGGCAGGAAGGCATTGTTGATCCCGTGACGGTTCGGCAGGCCGAAGCTGATATTGGACGCCCCGCAGGTCGTGTTCACGCCCAGTTCCTCGCGCAACCGCCGCACAAGGGCGAAAACCTGCAAACCGGCTGTTCCCATCGCGCCGATCGGCATCACCAGCGGATCGACCACGATGTCATGGGCGGGAATCCCGAAATCGGCGGCGCGCTGCACGATCTTCTTGGCCACTTCGAAACGCACATCGGGGTCTTCGGAAATGCCCGTATCGTCGTTGGAAATCGCCACCACCGGCACGTTGTATTTCTTGACCAGCGGCAGCACGAACTCCAGCCGCTCCTCCTCGCCGGTGACTGAGTTCAGAAGCGGACGGCCTTCGGTGACCTTCAGCCCCTCCTCAAGTGCGGCGGGCACCGAGCTGTCGATGCACAGCGGCACATCGACCAGACCCTGCACCAGCTCCAGCATCTTGCGCATGAGCGGCGGCTCGGTCTCGTTCGGGTTGGGGTTGGAGTTGTAGACAACACCCGCATTGATATCCAGAACCGTGGCCCCGGCGGCGACCTGCGCGATGGCGTCCTTTTCCACGGTCGAGAAATCGCCCGCCTCAAGCTCCGCCGCCAGCTTCTTGCGCCCGGTCGGGTTGATACGCTCGCCGATCACGCAGAAAGGCTGATCAAAGCCGATGATTGCGGTCTTGGTCTTTGATTCGATGATCGTGCGGGTCATGGGTCAGCTTATCCTTGCATTCAGTGAGAGGCGGCCTGCGCAGCAGGCACGCCGGAGCGCCCGCCATGCTGGATCGCCCAGTTGGCATTGGTGGAGATACCGCCCAGCGGGAAGAAATGCACCTGTTCGATGTTGAAATCCGGGTTGGCGGCCTTGTGCGCGGCCAGTTCGGCCAGAACGTCTGTCGGCTCATAGGGCAGCAGCAGCTTGGACACATCCATCGCACGCTTCTGCAATACCTTAAGGCTGGGACCGACGCCGCAGGCAATGGCGAACTTGATCAGCGTCTGCAATTTCGCAGGCCCCGCGATACCGATATGGATGGGCATCTCGATCCCTGCGGCGCGCAAGCGGTCGGCCCAGGCGATGATCGGCTTGGCCTCAAAGGCAAATTGCGTCGCAAGCGCCATCTTGGCATCGGTGCGCTCGGAAAACGCCTGCTTCCAGCGCAGCGCCTCCATCACGATGCGGTCGCCGCCATCGGTGTCGATGTCACGGTTGCCTTCGGGGTGGCCAGCCACATGCAGCCGGGTGAACCCGTCGAAAAGGCCGGTGTCCATCAGCTGCATCGAGCTGTCGAAATCCCCCGCCGGAGTGCTCACGCCACCGCCCAGCAGCAGCGCCTGATCGACACCCGCCTCGCCCTTGTAGCGCGCGATCCAGTCGGCCAGCGTGGCCCGGTCCTTGATGATGCGCGCCGGAAAATGCGGCATGACAGGATAGCCATCGCGCGCCAGACGGCGGGCAGTGGCGACCATGTCCTCGATCGGTGTGCCCTCGATATGGGCGATATAGACGCGGGTGCCAGCAGGCAGCAGGGCGCGGAAATCCTCGACCTTCTCGGCGGTGCGGGGCATGACCTCGATCGAATAACCTTGCAGGAAGGCCTCGACCTGCGCATTCGCGGGACCGGTCCCCGAGGCGTGGCTGTCATCACGTTTGCGGAAATTCAACAGAGCCATGGCGGCCTCCCACAGGCGCGGCGGTTTCGTGCTCATTCAGCAGCGGCCCATCCGTCGTTGGCGATCAGGGCCTTGATACGCTCCTGATCATATGCGGCCTCGAGCCTTGCGGCTTCAGCCTCGGCGATATCCGAGGGGTTGTCACCCTCGACCGTGTAGGGGTCTGCCTTGCGCCACTCGGCCAGATAGTCATCTGTGCCCGCAGCACCCGTCTTCATCGCAGCCCGGTCGATGGCCTGCTCGAAACGCTCGGCCAGTTGCCGTTTCGCACCGCCACGGCCACGGCCGACGATGACCTGGGCCGGTATGTCGCGCCAGTAGACGATGGTGACGTCAGGCATTGCGTGATTCCCCTTGTTCGGTTCGCCCTGTCTACTGCCCTTCTTGTCCGACAAAGGGGCGATTTTCGACAGATGGGCCGCGCCTTGCGACCTTGGACCTTCTACACCGCAAGCAGCCACCCGCGCCACAGGGCGGGATCGGAAAAATCCTAAACATCATCTTGAACGAAGCGCGACGCTTGCGCGCCGGTCTTGTTCTCACTACTTTGGGAGCAACTCGAAATGGAGGGCGTATCAATGACGCCCAAGCGTCCCGAAGGTGCGGGCGCGTTCCCGAAACCGGTCGAAAGCCCCGCGCCGACACCGCCCGATGCAACGCAGCTCTATGCTGCGCTGGATCTGGGTACGAACAGTTGCCGCATGCTGATTGCCCAACCCAAGGGCAACCAGTTCCATGTGGTCGACAGCTTTTCCAAATCGGTGCAACTCGGCGCCGGTCTGGAAAGCTCCGGCATGCTCAGCCGCGCCTCGATGGCGCGCACCGTGCAGGCCATGCGCATCTGCCAGCAGAAACTGAAGCGCCACAAGGTCAAGCGGATGCGGCTGGTCGCAACCGAAGCCTGCCGTCGCGCCCGCAACGCGGGTGAGTTCATCCAGCAGATCAAGCGCGAAACCGGGCTGGAGCTGGAAATCATTCAGACCGAGGAGGAAGCGCGCCTCGCCGTCATTTCCTGCGCACCGCTGGTCTCGACCAAGACCGAACAGCTGCTGGTCGTGGACATCGGCGGCGGGTCGACCGAACTGGTCTGGATCGACCTGTCGCAGGTCGCCCCGCGCGAAAGGCCCCGCGCGATCATGCGGCTGCATGCCGGCTTTCACCCGCCCGAAAGCCCCTTTCCGGCGGCCAAAGTGGTGGACTGGATCTCGGTGCCGCTGGGGGTTGCGACCCTGCGCGACCAGTTCAGCGATGTCGAGGATGACGCCGCACGCTTTGCCCTGATGAGCTGGTATTTCGAAGAAAACCTCGCCGAATTCGCCCCCTACAAGGACGAACAGAAGCGCGAGGGGTTCCAGATCGTCGGCACCTCCGGCACCGTGACCACCGTCGCGGCCAGCCATCTTGGCCTGAAACGCTATGACCGGACCAAGGTGGACGGGCTGCGGATGACCTCGGACCAGATCGACAAGGTGATCCGCAACTATCTGGAACTCGGCCCCCTGGGGCGACGCCGCGACCCGCGCATCGGACAGGACCGGCAGGCGCTCATCATGTCCGGCGCGGCGATCCTGCAGGCGCTGCTGCGCCTGTGGCCAACGGACCGGCTCTCGGTGGCGGATCGCGGCCTGCGCGAAGGGCTGCTCTATGCCCAGATGAGCGCGGACGGCGTGCTTGAGGACGGGCCGTTCTGACACCATGACGATCGCGCATGGCGCAACGGCTGGATTTTGAGTATTTGAAGCAAGATGAACGGGCCGGATGCGCCCCTGCGGAGCGACGATGACCGACAAGAAAAAGACACCGGGCGACAAGACAACGGGCAAGAACAAGCCCGCAGGTGCTGCCAAGGCCACGTCCGGGCGCGGCCAGCGCGACCTGACCGTCAAGGTCAAGACCGCGCGCGGGCGCAAGCTCAGCTCGACATTGTGGCTGCAGCGGCAGTTGAACGACCCTTACGTCAAGCGCGCCAAGGCCGACGGCTTTCGCGGACGCGCCGCCTACAAGATCCTTGAACTGGACGACAAGTATCGCTTCCTCGTGCCCGGCGCACGGGTCGTCGATCTGGGCTGCGCACCGGGCGGCTGGTGCCAGGTGGCCGTGCCGCGCGTCAATGCGCTGGGGGAAAAACAGGGCAAGCGCGTGGGCACGATCCTCGGCATCGACCTGCAGGAGGTCGAGCCGATCGCGGGCTGCGAGATCCACCAGCTTGATTTTCTGGAAGATGACGCCGACGAGAAGGTCAAGACATGGCTGGGCGGGCGCGCCGATGTGGTGATGTCGGACATGGCGGCCTCGGCCTCGGGGCACAAGCAGACAGACCACCTGCGCATCATCGCGCTGTGCGAGGCGGCGGCCTATTTTGCCTTCGACGTGCTGGAAGAGGGCGGCACTTTCGTCGCCAAGGTTCTGGCGGGCGGGGCCGAGGGCGAGTTGCAGAAACTGCTGAAACTGCGCTTCAAGAAGGTGGTGAACGTCAAACCCGCCGCGTCACGCGCCGACAGTTCCGAGAAATTCGTCGTGGCCACGGGCTTCAAGCGCGAAGCGGGCGACGAAGACGATCAGACCGAAGGCTGATCGCCAAGCGACGCGGCCAGCACGGCTGGCGACGGGATCGGCATCCTTGCGGCGACGTGGCGACGCTGATCAAGACGCGTGAGGGCGCGTTCGGCCAGCGCCTGCTGGCGCAACAACTCGAACAGGCGCGCATGGCGCAAGGCATCCGCACCGGGCAACCCTTGGCGCGCACCCTGCCCCGTGACGGGCTGCACAAGACGACGGCTGTGCTGCATCTTCCCTGATCCCTCCGACGCCGGAACTGACGATCCGAAGGATAGTCCTACGCCGTGAATGGGGCATGAATGGCGCCGGAGCCGCGCATTTCAAAGGCAAGACAGCTGCAATGCTACGTGTTTCGCAGAAAACCATGCACCGCGGCGAACAGTTGAACCGCCTATGCCTCGGCATTGATGAAATGGGTGCCATTGGCGACTTCCACATATTGCCGCGTCCCGGCCCCCAGCCGATCGAACAGCGCCAGCGCATCGCTGCGGGTCGATGTCGGGTCCTGCGCGCCCCGCACCAGCATCACCGGACAGGTCAACCCTGCGGGATCGTAGGGTTCGCGGGCGTTGAACGCCTCCCACAGATCGACGAAAGTGCCGTTGGGAACCCGGAAACTGGGGGGATCGGTCTGGTCCGCCTGCGCATCATCGGCAAGCGATGCCGCAACAAGCGCCTGCAGAACGGACTCCTGCCGCCACCCCTCGGCCCCAAGCGGGATCTGCGCATCCCAGCGATCACGGGTCGATGGCAGATCAACGCGGCGATAGGCCTTGAACGCGTTCAGGCGCGAGGGATCGGAAGGATCGGCCAGAACGCCCAACCAGTCCGCGTTCCGCTCGGCAAAGATCGGGGCATAGAGCACCAGCCGCGCGACCTTGCCAGCCCCTGCCCCGATGGCATAACGCGCCGTGGTGATGCTGCCCCAGGACCAGCCCACCACCCCCACCGGGCCACCCCCGTGGCGCGCGGAAATCCAGTCCACCGCATCGCCGATATCGGCGACGGCCGCATCTCCCTGCGCATAAGGCGGGGCTTCCAGCGGGAAATCATCGGGCTTGGACAGACCATAGCCCCGGATATCCAGCGCATAGGGCGAAAAGCCCGCATCAGCGGCCGCCTGCAACCAGTTCACGCCCGCGTGCGGGATATCGTAAAGGCGGCTGGAAAAGGTCGCGCCATGCACGAAGAGAACCGGCAGTCCCTGCCCTGATCCCTGCCCCGCCCGCGACCGCAAATGCAGACGCAACCCCGGTGTGGCGCTTGAGGGGATCACATGGCTGTCCGACCGATCCAGCGCCCGCCAGTCCGTCATGGCTCAGGCCACCTTCAGGACGATCTTGCCGATATGAACCGAGCTTTCCATCCGCGCATGTGCCTTTGCCGCATCCTCAAGCGCGAATTCACTGTCCATCACCGGGCCGATGCTGCCCTTGGCCAGATGCGGCCAGACCTCGGCCTCCAGTGCGCGGGCGATCGCGGCCTTGGCCGCGTGGCTTTGCGGACGCAGGGTCGATCCCGTGATGGTCAGGCGCCGGGTCATGACCTGGGTCATGTTCAACTCGACCGTTGAGCCTTGCAGGAACGCGATCTGCACCAGCCGTCCGTCATTGGCCAGCGCATCGAGATTGCGCGGGATATAGGAACCTCCCACCATGTCGAGGATCAGATCCGCCCCGCCTTCGGCTTTCATCGCTTGCACAAAGTCAACATCGCGGTAGTTGAAGGCGGCCTCAGCGCCCAGATCGGTGCAGGCCTTGCACTTCTCCGCGGATCCGGCGGTGGCAAAGACCCGTGCGCCGCGCAGCGCAGCCAGTTGAATGGCGATTGTGCCAATCCCCGATGATCCGCCATGGACCAGGAACTTCTCGCCCGCCTGCAACCCGCCGCGCATGAACACATTAGTCCATACGGTAAAGAATGTCTCGCACAGGGCGGCGGCGCGGTCCATGGGCATACCTTCCGGCACAGGCAGCGCGTGATCGGCGGCGGTCACCGCATATTCGGCATACCCCCCACCGGGCAGCAGTGCTGTCACCGCATCGCCCACCGCCCAGCGGGTGACACCCTCACCCACAGCCGCCACATGGCCCGCCGCCTCCAACCCCGGCAGGGGCGAGGCATCGGGGGGCGGCGCATAGTTTCCCGCGCGTTGCAGCGCATCGGGGCGATTGACGCCCGCATAGGCAATGCGGATCAGGATCTGACCCGGTCCCGGCGCAGGCACAGGGGCTGTCGCAGGCTTGAGCACCTCTGGCTCGCCACTGGCTGAGATTTCGACAACGGTCATGCTGGAGGGGATCTGCATTGCGGTCACTTTCAAGATATCATGTCAGGGGATGACAGCGCCGCCGGGATGCGGCGCTGTCGGTTCTTGGATCACGCCGATCAGGCGCGGCCGGTCACTTTCAGGAACTCGTGCAGCATCTCGCCCACGCGGCCGCAATACTTGGGGTCCTGCTGCGAGAAGTCATCGACCACTTCCAGCGAATAGCGGCGCAGGTTGTCCTGTGCTTCCTGATCCAGCTGGGTCAGCTCGCCACCCATGGCCACGAAATCGCGCTTGCGCAGAAGGTCCTGATGCAGGAAATGCGCCGAGGCATCGGCCGAGGTCGCGCGCACGATCTCGTTGAACGTGGCCTTCAGATCGTCGCCGATGCTGTTCCACTGCTCAAGACCCACCATGACCTCGCCGTTCAGATGGCCCAGCAGGTCAGGCTCGACGATATACTTGTTCACCTCCTGGAAGTTCATGCCCCAGCCGGTCGAGGTCGACCCCCAATGCGCGCCTTCCACGACGCCGGTCTGCAGCGCCTGGTAAAGCTCGCCGCCGGGGATCGACACGGGCGCCGCGCCCATCTTGGCAAAGACCAGAGCGGCGGCACCGGTGGAACGCACACGCCAGCCGCTGAAATCCGCAGTCGTGTAGAGCGGCTTGTTGGAATAGAGCGTGAGGCCCGAATAGGACACCGGCCCTGCCTGATAGACACCCTGCTCGGCATAGGCCTCGCGGATCACGTCCAGCGCGCCCATCTCATAGAAGAAGGCGTGCATTTCCTCGTGCCGGTCCCACGCGCCGATATGGCCGTTCAGATGGCCCGCCACAGGCATACGCCCGATCCAGTAAGCCGGATAGATGAAGGCGCTTTCCAGCAGGCCACGGCGCACCGCGTTCAGCACTTCGCCCGTCGGCACGATACCGTCGTTCTGCACCGGCGTGATGGTCAGCTCGCCATTCGTCGCCTCGGTGATGCGATTGCAGAACTTCACGAAGACATCTTCGTAATACCAGTTGCCGGTCGGCCAATGGGTCTGCATCCGCCATGTCACATTGCCCTGTGCGATGGCGGGCGGAGCAGCCAATGCGGTGGCGGCTGCGGCCCCGGCGGATGCGGCAAAGAAACCGCGGCGGGACAGGGTCTTGTCGGTCTTGGTCGTCATGGTCGTCTCCTCCTCTGGGTTGGGTCTTCTTGGGTCTTGATCTGTCACCGCGCAGGAATGCCGGTGAAGGTCGTGATGGTCTCGGGGACCAGAAAGATCAGCGCGCCGGTCAGCAGCATCAGGATCAGGAACGGGGCCACGGCGCGGTAGATCGCGGTGATCGGCGTCGTTGGGCTGAGGCTCTTGAGGTAGAACAGGTTGTAGCCGAAGGGCGGCGAGATATAGCCGATGCACAGGTTCAACTGGAACAGGATGCAGAACCAGATCGGATCGAAACCAAGCTGGATCACGATCGGATAGAAGATCGGCAGCACCAGCAGGATGATCCCGATCGGGTCAAGAAACATCCCCAGAACCAGCGTGATCGCCTGCATGATCAGGATCATCACCAGCGGATGCACATCCAGGCCCGCCAGCATGCCCGTCATGAAGGCCGTGCCGCCACCGCCGCCATAGATCGCGATGAAGGCCGATGCGCCGAACACGATCCAGATCACCATGCCGGTCATGGTGGCGGTCGCGTGGCTGACCTCGCGGATATAGGTCAGGTTCAACTCGCCCCGGATCGCCACCGAGAACACCACGGCAGCAGCACCGACGGCGGCCGCCTCGGTCGGCGTGGCGATGCCCGCGAAGATCGAGATCAGCACCGACAGGATGATCACCAGCGGCAGGATCACCGATTTCAGCGCACTGACACGTTCGGCCAGCGGCGCGCGCACATCCGCCCCCGGCGCCAGCTCCGGATGCATCCGCGCCCGGATGAACACATAGATCATGAAGCAGGCCAGCAGCATCAGACCGGCCACCAGCCCCCCCATGAACAACCGGCCCACGGATTGCCCGGTCTGCATCCCGATCAGGATCAGCGTGATCGAGGGCGGGATCATGATGCCCAGCGTCCCCGAGGCCCCGATGGTGCCCAGAACGAAACTGCGGTCATAGCCGCGCTTGTCCATCGCGGGCATGCCCACAAGACCCGTGGTCACGGTGGATGCGGCACAACTGCCGGTCATGGCCGACAGCGTCGCCGCGAAACCCGATGTGCCCAGCAACAGCCCTCCCGGCGTGCGCCCCGACCACAGGTAGAACGCGTGATAAAGGTCGTTGGCGATCCGCGACTTGGCCAGCGCCACCCCGATGAAGACGAAAAGCGGCACCGCCGACAGCAGGATCGACCACATGTTGCCGAACATGGTGGTGACGATGGAATACATCCCGTTCGGCCCGAACATGAGCGCGCCGAAGATCACGGCTGTCCCGCCCATGGCAAAGGACAGCGACACGCCGGTGATAATGGCGAACAGCACAAGGCCGAACATGCCGATGGTCAGAAGTTCAGGGCTCATGCAGCTTCGCTCCGCTTGACGTCCGCGTTGGGGTTGATGATCAGGATCAGGGACCGGATAGCCTCGACGATCCCCTGCGTGGTGATCAGCGCCGCGCCAAGGAACAGCGACAGCTTGATCGGCCACATCGGATGCCCCAGCGCGCTGTCGTCACGCTCGTTGAAGGACCACGCGTCCTCGAAGAACAGCCAGCCCTCCCGCGTCAGGATCACGCCCCAGAGGATCAGGAAGGCATAGTTGAACAGGTCCAGCCCCGCATTGACCCGCGGGCTGCTGGTGTTGAGCAATATGTCCACCCGTACATGGTCGCGCTTGATCAGGGTATATGCCCCCACCAGCACGAAATAGGCA
>Ga0209345_10005923_pt1 | contig 11184 bp, 7 predicted proteins | sample Cruoilmetagenom7_FD_187294 | JGI IMG/M metagenome (GOLD analysis project Ga0209345, IMG submission 187294) | Oil polluted marine microbial communities from Coal Oil Point, Santa Barbara, California, USA - Sample 7 (SPAdes) (version 2) | ecosystem: Environmental > Aquatic > Marine > Oil seeps ...
TGAAGATAGTTTTCAATAAATTGACTACTTGCAGTATTATCAATAGCAATTAAATTTTCTAAATGATTTTTCTCAGCAAAATCAATAACATCATTTATGGTGTAATTCTCTAAAGAATTAGCTTCAAAATCACTTTCCCAATTAGATGCAATTCCGTTTTTACTTAACAATACATTGGTTGAGTTTGCGACAGCAAAAATATTTAAATGAATGTTTTTTCGTTTTAAAATGTTTTGTTGACTCTTAAAAATTTGCTCAATGAGTGTTCCGCCAACCAATCCTTTTCCAAAGAGAGCAATGTTAATATTTTTTGAAATTCCGAATATTTCACCGTGAATTACATTTGCCGCTTTGTGTAAATCTGTTTGTTTTACAACCAAACAAACATTTTCTCCGGTTACCGTATTATTTATTAAAATTGGTGTAATTCTATTTTTAATTAACGCACTATAAGGCTGATTAAAAGAATACAAACTTTGACCAATTATTGATATTACCGAGACATTCTCAGTAATATAAATTTGACTTACATCTTTGCTTTGAAATTCGTTTTTAAACTCATTTTCCAATACAATTTTAGCTTTATAACCATCTTTTGCATCAACAATAAAACCAATACCACGTTCTGATGATCCTTGAGAAATAATACTAACACTAATATTTTCTCTTCCTAAAGCAGTGAAAATTCTACCATCAACACCAACTTTACCTAATAAACCGCGACCAATTAAGTTTACCAAAGCCACATTTTTTTGAACAGAAAGTGATTTAATTCCTCCTCTTTCAGTTTCTGAACCGATTAAAGTTCCTTGGTTTTCTGGATCAAACGTATTTAGTATTCTTAATGGAATATTTTTCTCAATTAAAGGAATAATGGTTTTGGCATGTAAAATATCTGTTCCAAAATTAGCCATCTCATTGGCTTCTTGATATGAAAGTTTTTCAATTTTCTTAGAAGTAGAAACCAAATCTGGGTTTGCTGTATAAATTCCGTTTAAATGTGTATAATTTTGAAACTCTTCAGCATTTAAAAAATTAGCAATTAAAGCAGCTGTATAATTACTTCCGTTTCTACCTAAAGTTGTTGTTTCTCCATTTAAATTAGAACCAATAAAACCAGTAATTACTTGAGTAATATCCTCATTATTTTTCTTGAAATGCGCTATTACATTATCTTCTGAAACACTTTCAAAAGGTTGAGCGTCACCAAACTCACCATTTGTTTTTATTAAGGTTCTAGTATCAACAAAATTGGCTTTAACACCTTGCTTATTTAACAAATGCACAATTAATTTCCCAGACAACACTTCTCCTTGTGAAAGTACCTGATCTTTGACCTTTGCGCTATAATCACCTAATAAATTTACTCCCTTGAATGTTTCTTCTAACAGCTTAAACTCTTCATTTAAATCAATAGTATCATCAACTGCTGTTTGGTAATTTTTAAACTCATTAAACTCTTCCCGAAAAGGTAAATTATTTTTAGCTTTTTCTAAAATTGACTCTAAATGATCGGTTGTTTTTCCTCTAGCTGAAACTACAACAGCTATCTTTTCACCTTGGTTTATTTTATTTTTAATAATAGCCAACGTACTCTCCAATCCTTTACCATTTGCCAATGATTTTCCTCCAAACTTAATTACCTTCATCTTGTTACTTTTAAAATTTTTATTGAAAATTGGTGCTATTATTTGTTCTAATTGTTGGTATTCTATTAAAAATGCATCGTGCCCGTGTACCGAATTAATTTCATTATAAGTTACATTAGGGTTTAATAATGCCAATTGTTTTTGCGTTTCTTTATTCTCTTCAGCAGTAAAAAACAAATCTGAATCTACTCCAATAATGTGAATATTGGCTTTAATGGTATTTAACACATTTTCGTTTCTACCTTTAGTCACATCAATTGTTTTTAACAACTGATTCATTAATTTATATGCTGAAAGTTGAAAACGTTCCTGTAGTTTATTTCCGTGATGCAACAACCAACTCTCTACATTAAAAATTTCTAAATCTTCATTTTTCGAACGCTGAAAACGCTCTTTAAAAGATTCAGGAGTTCTATAACACAACATCGCATGCATACGAGCATCGTGTACCGGGTTGCTCGAATTTGATAAAAATTGTTCTTGAATTTGACAATTTGCAATCAGCCAATCAGTCGATTTCCAATCGGTTGCAACCGCAATTAAATGTTTTGTAATTACAGGATTTAATACTGCCATTTCCCAAGCAATACCACCACCTAAAGAGCCTCCAACAATGGCAAATAATTGGTTAATTTTAAGTTCTTTTAACCCAATTAAAAAAAGGTTGGCAATATCACGAGCAACAAAATCTTTGTAATTTTCAATTACAAATCCGTCATGCCCATTACCCGGAATATTAAAAGCTAAGATTGTATATTTTTTAGTGTCTATTACTTTATTTTCTCCAACTAAATCTTTCCACCAGCCATTTTTACCGGCAACTTCAGAGTTTCCAGTTAAGGCATGATTTATTAAAACAATTGGTGCAGAAAATAATTCCTTCCCAAAAACTTGGTACGAAAGTGTAATAGCATTACTTGCTATTTCTTTTTCTGAAATAAAATTATTTACTGTTATGTACTTTAATTGATTCATCAATAATTATTTATTTTTTACCAATACCCAAATTAGGTAGTATTAGTTGCTTAATAAAAATTGTTATGAGAAATTGCAGAAATTACCGAAAGGTAATTAGGTTTGGTTATCTATCCAAATGGGTAGAATTTAGCACCTTCTTTATAAATAAAGGGTTGCTAAGGCTTCACAGGGTCTATTCCCTCTGCCTTTCTTGATAACAAAATTCAATAAGTTTATGAACTAAAGCGCAAATTAACGCATTAAATAGTTACCACGCAACAGTTTTTAAAATAAAAATCACTTTTAGTTTTTTATCATTTTTAGTTTTTGTAAATTTGCAGTCAATATTTAAGAGGAAGGATTTGAACTGATTGCAACCTCGTTAAAAAATGCTAAAGCAGTAATTATTTACTTCTTTTAGCGACCAACGCAATCACTACATTCCTCTTTAATTTAATTAATAATAAATTAAAATTATGTCATATTTATTTACCTCCGAATCTGTTTCTGAAGGACATCCAGATAAAGTTTCTGATCAAATTTCAGACGCTTTAGTTGATAATTTTTTAGCCTTCGATGAAAACTCTAAAATAGCTTGTGAAACTTTAGTAACTACAGGTCAAGTTGTGCTAGCTGGTGAAGTAAAATCTAAAACCTATTTAGATGTTCAAAAAATAGCTAGAGACGTTATCAATAAAATTGGTTATACTAAAAGTGAGTATATGTTTGATGGAAATTCTTGCGGTGTTTTTTCTGCAATTCACGAACAATCACAAGACATTAACCAAGGTGTTGATAGAGATTCTAAAGAACAACAAGGTGCTGGTGACCAAGGAATGATGTTTGGTTATGCAACCAATGAAACTGAAAATTTTATGCCATTGGCATTAGATTTAAGTCATAAAATATTAGTAGAATTGGCTGAATTACGAAGAGAAAATAAAGATGTTACTTATTTACGTCCAGACTCTAAAAGCCAGGTAACTATTGAATATACTGATGATAATGTACCTTTTAGAATTAAAGATATTGTGGTTTCTACACAACACGATGATTTTGGCCCAGATGATGAAACAATGTTGGCTAAAATTAAAAGTGATGTTATCTCAATTTTAATTCCACGTGTAATTGCAAAATTACCTGCAACTATAAAAGCATTGTTTAATGATAGTATTGTATATCACGTAAATCCAACCGGTAAATTTGTTATTGGAGGACCACACGGTGATACAGGTTTAACAGGAAGAAAAATTATTGTTGATACTTACGGTGGAAAAGGAGCTCACGGTGGTGGTGCATTTTCAGGAAAAGACCCGAGTAAAGTAGATAGAAGTGCTGCTTATGCAACACGTCATATAGCAAAAAATTTAGTTGCTGCCGGTGTTGCTGATGAAGTTTTAATTCAAGTTTCTTATGCCATTGGAGTTGTTGAACCTATGGGGATTTATGTAAATACATACGGAACTTCTAATGTTGATAAAGCTGATGGTGAAATTGCTGAAATTGTTGGGTATATATTTGATATGCGACCTTTTGCAATTGAAGAACGTTTAAAATTACGCCAACCAATGTATTTAGAAACAGCTGCTTACGGACATATGGGACGTGAAAATAAAACTATTTCTAAAACTTTCAAAAATGTAGATGGAACAGAAAAAACATTAGATGTTGAATTATTTACTTGGGAGAAATTAGATTATGTTTCTAAAGTAAAAGAAGCTTTTAGCTTATAAAAAAATTACATTTTAATATATGAATTTTGATTTTAAAAATTGGGTGGATAACCTATTGGTAAATGGATTAAATATTAATCCTGATAAAATTTTCATTCTTAGAACTGTAATTTTATTTACGCTGCTTATTATTATTTGCTTGTTTATAGGTTGGATAAGTAAAAAAATATTAAACTATATTATTCCTAAACTAACATCAAAAACTAAAACACTTTGGGATGATATAATCTTCAACAAAAAAGTGTTAAACGCTATTTCTAACCTTTTACCAGCCATTATATTTAATTTTTATACACCTTTAATATTTTCAGACTTTACATTTATTGTTCCTTTTTTAATAGGTATTACAAATATTTTTATAATTCTAGTGGCAGTTGAAATTTTTAATTCACTTCTTAATTCTGCCACAGAAATACTTTTACAAGTTGAAAAATTTAAAGACAAACCTCTTAAAAGTTTTAGTCAATTAGGAAAAATTCTTATTTATTCAATTACAGCTATTCTCATAATTTCAATTTTAATTAATAAGAGCCCTTTATATTTACTTAGTGGTCTTGGAGCTATGGCAGCTATTTTGTTGCTTATTTTTAAAGATAGTATTTTAGGATTTATAGCAAGCATTCAACTTTCAGGAAATAATATGGTACGAGTTGGAGATTGGGTTACAGTTTCTAATTATGGTGCAGATGGAGATGTAATTGAAATTAATTTAACCACTATTAAGGTTCAAAATTTTGATAAAACAATTACTACAATTCCAACCTATTCATTTATATCTGATTCATTTACAAATTGGAGAGGTATGGAAGAATCAGAAGGTAGACGAATTAAGCGAGCTTTAAATATTAAAATTGACAGTATTAAATTTTGCTCAAATGAAATGTTAGAACAATATGAAAACTACCATTTAATAAGTAATTACATAACTAAAAAGCAAACTGAAATTAATTCTTATAACACTAAAAACGCTGTTAATAAACAAGAATTAATTAATGGAAGACACCTAACAAACATTGGCGTATTTAGAGCATATATTGAAGAGTATCTTAAAAACAACCCAACTATAAATAACAAAATGACCTGCATGGTTAGGCAATTACCGCCAACAGAGTATGGAGTTCCAATTGAAATTTATGCTTTTAGTAAAAGTAAGGATTGGGCAATTTACGAAGCAAATATGGCTGATATTTTTGATCACTTGTTTGCTGCAACTAAAAACTTTGATCTTGAAATTTTTGAAAGACCATCAGGGAGTGATTTCAAAACAGTTTAATCTAATATCAATTCAATTTTTTTCTTTAAATAAATATCATATTTTTTTTAAAAGCCGAATTAAATTAATTCGGCTTTTTAACTTTTATAATTTCAATAACTTTAAACCTCTGCCAAAATAGTTTTCTCTATATAGTTATGCATTCCTTTAGCTGCATTTCTTCCATCTCCCATTGCAAGAATTACGGTAGCACCACCTCTAACAATATCCCCTCCGGCAAACAAACCTGGAACAGAAGTCATCATATTATCATCAACTTCTATAGTATTCCATTTTGTTGTTTCCAATTCTGGCATACTTTGTTGAATTATTGGGTTTGGCGAAACACCAACAGCAATAACAACACTATCTACATCAATATCGTGCTCAGAACCTTCAATAACTTCAGGACGTCTTCTCCCAGAAGCATCTGGTTCTCCTAACTGCATCTTTTGAACTCTCATCTTATTCACCATACCATTTTCATCTGCAAAATATTCAATTGGCGAAGTAAGGTTCATAAATTCAATTCCCTCTTCAATGGCATGTTTAATTTCTTCAGTTCTGGCTGGCATTTCTTCTTGTGAACGACGATATACAATAATTGCTCTTTCAGCTCCCATTCGTTTTGCAGTTCTAACAGAATCCATTGCAGTATTTCCTCCTCCAACAATTACCACATTTTTCCCTGTATGAACAGGAGTGTCAAAATCAACATCTCCTCCATTCATTAAATTAACACGTGTAAGAAATTCATTTGCACTTTGAATACCATTAAAATTTTCACCAGGAATATTCATGAAATTAGGCAATCCTGCTCCAGAAGCAATAAAAAATGCTTTATAACCTTCTTCTTTCAAATCGTCTATTGTAGCTGTTTTACCAACAATAAAATTAGTCACAAACTTTACACCCATTTGTTTAATGGTGTTTATTTCAAAGTCTACAATATCTTTTGGAAGACGAAATTCAGGAATTCCATATTTTAAAACACCTCCTAAATCATGTAACGCTTCAAACACAGTTACATCGTATCCAAATTTTGCCAATTCACCAGCAACAGTTAGTCCTGCAGGACCAGAGCCTATTACTGCCATTTTAATTCCATTAAATTCAGCTAATTCTGGAATAGATGAATTACCACTTTCACGTTCATAATCGGCAGCAAATCTTTCAAGATAACCAATTGCAGAGCCTTCTTTACTTAATTTTTGAACATATACGCATTGTGCTTCACATTGAATTTCTTGAGGACAAACTCTTCCACAAATTGCTGGTAAAGAATTATTTTCTTTTAACACTTTTGCTGCACCTAAAATATCTCCCTTTTCTATGTACTTTACAAACTTTGGAATATTTGTACCAACAGGGCAACCTGATATACACGTTGGAACTGCACAATCTAAACAACGAGAAGATTCGCTCATTGCCATTTCTAATGTTAAGCCTTTATTTACTTCAATATTGCTTCTATTTCTAACGTTTGGATCGGCTTCAGGCATATGAACTCGCACACCTTTTGTACGATCTTTACTTTTTATTTCTTTACGCAATTTATCTCGCCAATCGGCTTTACGTTCTTTTTTATAATATTCTTTATCTAATTCTGTTCCCATTTTACACGCTATATAATTATAAAAATAAACTTAGTTTAATACTGACTCTAAAGATTTCAAATAATCACTATAACCATTTGCTTCTTTATCTTTATAAGCATTTAATCTGCTTAACATTTCATCAAAATTTACTTGATGTGCGTCAAACTCAGGACCACTAACACAAACAAATTCTGTTTTTCCACCAACTGAAACTCTACAAGCTCCGCACATTCCTGTACCATCAACCATAATAGTATTTAAACTTGCAACCGTTGGGATATCATATTTTTTAGTTGTTAAAGCTGCAAACTTCATCATTACAGCAGGTCCAATAACAACCGCTTCATTTACTTTTTCCCGTTGAATCACTTTTTCCATTCCTAGAGTTACTAATCCTTTTTCACCTAAAGAACCATCATCAGTCATAATAATTAATTCATCTGAATATTCTCTCATTTCATCCTCTAAAATAACAAGGTCTTTATTTCTTGCAGCAATTACAGTGATAACTTTATTTCCAGCTAATTTCATTGCTTGTACAATTGGGAAAAGTGGCGCTACACCAACACCTCCACCAGCACATAAAACTGTACCAACATTTGCAATATGAGTTGCTGTACCTAATGGACCAACAACATCTAAAATAGTATCTCCACTATTCATATCACACAATTTATGAGAGGTAACTCCAACTCTTTGAGCTATGACAGTAATTGTACCATTTTCAATATTTGCATCAGCAATTGTTAAAGGAATTCTTTCTCCATTCTTATCAATTCTTAAAATGATAAAATTTCCTGCTTTTCTACTTTTAGCGATATAAGGAGCCTCAATAATTAACCTTGCAACATTTTCAGATAGAAACTCTTTTTTAATTATTTTGAACATAATTTTATAATTTATAATAGGAACTAACAAGTAATATAAAATGTAATGCCCCTTTATTTTTATGTATATAAAATTACTACAGAGAATGCTGTAAAAACTTGAGTAATATCAGTTTTTAAAAAATAAGTACGATTTATTTTAAAATCAAAAAAGGGTGTGTAAAAAAGAGAAATAGAGATTATTTAATATAAAAAAACATCAAATAATTAAATTTGAATTTGTTAAACATCTAATTTTGTAAAAGCAATGTTAAATTATTTTTGAAAAAGCTTAAAAAGCTATAAAAAATATAATATAAAATCGGTTTACTGAGCACAGTTTACACAAAATAAACTCTCAGGTCTAATTAAAATTCTTCCCAAAGGAATTGGTTGTTTACATTTTAAGCAAATTCCAAATTCTTCACTTCCTAATTGAGAAAAAACACGTTGCAAGTTTCTTAATTTACTCTCAGCTTGTCTTAACGAGGCTTCAACAACACTTTTATTATTAATGGCATCCATACGAGAAACACGTCCAATTGCACAATCTGGAGCAATTGGTTTTGTAAGTTCTTTGTACTCTTTAATTGATTTTTCTGTTAAAGATATCTGTTCAAGAAGTTTTTGTTTTATTTCATCAATATTCATAAATCTAATATAGCTATTAATTCAAAATAAGCTTCTACATATTAATACAAAAAGAGTTCATGATTTTTAGGATCACCAAAACCGTAACCTACAACAGTATTCCAATAACCATACAACCAATCTCCAGCAGAAGGTTGTGTTAAATCACCTATATTACCACCGTAAAATGTTTCATTCCCAATGTCAGTTGCTCTGTAGTAACGCACTTCAAAATGAAGGTGAGGACCTCCAACGGTATCAGCATACAAGTTTTTGGAAATTAAAGTTCCTTTACTTACATAATCTCCTTCTTGGAATAATGATTCTGGAGCATCTAAATCCAAATCTACATGTGCATAAATTGTAAATAACTTCCCTAGTAACTGTCCATTATCATCTTCAATATTCTTAGTAATTGCAACATATTGACGATATTTATCTACATCTCTGGCGGTTGAAATATAACCATCATGAGCAGCGTAAAGATATACATTTGTTTGAGCGTTTCCAACATGTATATCTACTGCAGGATGATATTGAGTTGACGTTCCGGTTCCTTTTGTACTTCCATAATTACCTTTAACTACAAAACTTGGGATTACTGAATTTAAACCACCTAGAGGATGTCCAAACTCAATATGTTGTACAGTATTTACAAATTGATTTACTTCATTTTTAAAAGAAATATCTGTGGAAGTTAAATAATAAGCTGGTGTTAATATATCCTTATAAACACTTTCTGCAATTATTGTATCATCTTCAACAATAACAGCATCCTCAATAACTGAAGATTCTTTTGAGCAACTTAAATTAAAAACAACGATAAAAATTATTAAAAAATAATGTAGGAATTTAATTTTCATAAGCTTAGTTCAAATTTTAATGAAATATTCTAATTTATTATTAGACTCTAAAAATTTGATTTGGTTTAATATTTTTATTTCAAAGGACGTTTTTTTATCATTCCACCTTTTGCATCTTTTATACTATGCATAACAATAAAAGCTTCTTTATCTATTTTATCTATTTCTGTGTGAAGTTTAGCTAACTCTAATCGTGTTATAAGCGTGTAAAGTATATCAGTTGTTTTTAAAACATCTCCACGTTTTCAAAACCACGTTTACCTGAATAAATGGTACAACCTCTTCCCATATTTTCAATAATAGCAAGTCTAATATCTTCATTTTTATCTGAAATAATGGTTACACCAACATATTCTTCAATACCTGAAACTATAAAATCTACTGTTTTTGAAGCTGCTAAATAAGTTAAAATAGCGTACAAAGCAATTTCCATTGAAAAAACATACGCGGCTATTCCAAAAATAAGGATATTAAATATTAAGATGATATCACCAATTGTTAGTGCTGTTTTACGACTAATATAAACTGCTAAAACTTCAGTTCCGTCAATAACGGAACCTCCACGAATTGCTAAACCAATTCCCATTCCTAAAAAGAAACCACCAAAAACTGCAATTAACAATTTATCATTTGTAATAATTGGAAACGGAACAAAATGAACAACAATTGCTAATAAAAAAATGGCTACAATGCTTCTTAAAGCAAACTGTTTACTTATGGTAGAATATGCCATAATTATAAACGGTAAGTTTATAATTACTAATAGAATAGACAACGGTAATTTTGTAGATTCTGAAATTATAAGTGAAATACCTGTAACTCCACCATCAATAAAAGAATTCGGCAATAAAAAACCTTTTAAACCAAACGCCGCTGATATGATACCTAATAAAATAAAGAAACTATCTCTAATGAAATGTGTAAATTCAACTTTTGTATTTATAATTTCTTTCTCTATTTCATTTAATTCAATTTTATTCTTTTTAAGTTTTCGCTTTGTTATTTCATTTACAATAAATTGAAAAATTGGTTTCATATTTTATCTAGACTTTTTAATACACAGTAATTAAATTTGATTTTCTAAAATAATGAAACCTAGCTAAATAATAGTATACTCGCTAGGTTTTATTGTTTTAGAACTAAAGAAAGGGTTAAAATACCTATAGTTTAATTATAAATTATACTTTACAGAAAACATATAAAGTCTTGGTTGTATAAAATATAATGATGTTGAATTACTATCTATTATTTGATTGTAACTATCTCTATTTATAGACGTATTATTTGTTAAATTATCAGCCGAAATTTTAAATTCCCATTTGCTATCTTTTTGCTGATAATATAAATCTGCATTTAAAAATGAATACGTATTTTTAATGGTATTTTCGTCATTCTTATAATTATAATAACTATAATCAGCCGTTAAAATAAAGTTTTTTAGAAAGCCAATTTCCATATTTGCAAAAGGTCTGTCGGTTGTACTTCCTGTACTAGAATATTCTGAAAAAGATTTTTGATAACCTACTTCAAAATTTGGCGCATCTTTAAATTTACTTGCAACACTAGCCTGATAACTGTGTGAAATTGTTTTAGAACTAATTTGTTGATTATTTACAATATTATTAAATATAGAATT
>Ga0209345_10005924_pt1 | contig 11183 bp, 9 predicted proteins | sample Cruoilmetagenom7_FD_187294 | JGI IMG/M metagenome (GOLD analysis project Ga0209345, IMG submission 187294) | Oil polluted marine microbial communities from Coal Oil Point, Santa Barbara, California, USA - Sample 7 (SPAdes) (version 2) | ecosystem: Environmental > Aquatic > Marine > Oil seeps ...
GAAACGCTGCTGCTGTCGGAATTGTAGATCGACGGGCCGCACGCGATGGTCACTGCGGTCAGCAGGTCGGTGTCCACATCCATACCGATCTTGCGCAATGCATCGGCGTATTTTTCGATCAGTTCCTGGCGTTTCGACATGGGATCCGTCCTCTCTTGAAATTGCTCACCCAAATCGTGACAGGGCCGAGGGGTCAGGGCAACTTTTTTCGCGGCAGCAGGCCGAAGGCGATGCCGCCCAGGATCAGGAGGGCGGAGATTGCGAAGCGGACGTCGGGGGCTTCGGCGAGGAAGATCATACCGCCGGTCAGGGCGATGATCGGAACGCTCAACTGCGCGAGGGCGGCGGTGGAGGCTTCGAGACGGGGCAAAATTCCGTACCACAGGATGTAACCGAGGCCGGAGGTGATCGCGCCGGACATCAGCGCCAGCACGACACCGTTGATTTCAGGGGTCTCTCCGGGCAGCAGCAGCCAGGCCAGCAAAGCCAGTGGAGCGGCGTAGAGGAAATTTCCGGCGGTGGCGCGGGTGGGATCGCCGCCCTTGGCCCCTATTAACGAATACAGACCCCACGCAATTCCCGAAATTGCCATCGCCATGGCCGCCCATAAAGGCGGGGACTCCGCGCCTGGCGCGCCCAGAACGGCGAGGCCGAGGAGGCCGAAAAGCGAGCCTATCCAACGCCTTGGACCGGGGCGCTGGCCCTTGACCACCGCGCCTGCGAACATCGTGATCTGCACCGCTCCGAACAGGATGAGGGCGCCCAGGCCGGTGGGGATGGCGACATAGGAAAACGAGAAGGCGGCGGCGTAGACGAACAGGGTCACGCCCCCCTCGACCGAGCCGGCGGCCCATGGCCTATACCCCTGAAAGGAGACGATAATCGCCAGCATCACCGCCCCCGAGGCAAGGCGGATCGCCGTAAACGCAGCAGGCGAAATCCCGCCCCCGACCAAGCCCGCGCGAGCCAGCACGGAATTCGCGGCGAAGAAGATCAGGACGGTTACGAGTGTTAAAATCAGACGCATGACGCCTTGTGTCAGACGGGGCGAAAATGACCAGTCAAAACCGAGTTATCCAAAGGCTGCGTTCGGTATGCGGTACGGTTGAATAGTCCATTGAGTAAACGCAAATAGATATACTATATTTCACCCCTCCTTTCATTAGCTTCCCCTACCCCTCCTAGTAATTGCACTAAGCCAGTGTTCACATAATAATTATTTCTTCCCTCAACTACTTTTAGCAAAGGAATTTCTTCGTCAGAAACCAGCCTCTCTAGATATGAGGTCGCAGTTGGACGGGATACATTCAGTTCACTCATAACATATTCGATTCTTGTATAGGGATGTCGGAATAGATTGTTTATTAAGTCTTGTGAATACATTTTGGGATGCCGCTTTCGAATAATCTCTTTATAAAACGCCATTTGCTCACGTATTCCCTCTATAAGTATAAGAGTGAGGTCCGAGGTTTCCGAAACGACTTCAAGCATAAATACAACCCATTCGCTCCATGCATCTTCATCACGCACTTTTTGCAGCAATCGATAATAGTCTGATTTTCGGCGGTTTATTCCACGACTCATATAAAGAACCGGAATATCCAAAAGATTTGTTTTTGTGAGATAAAGCACATTTAACATTCGCCCAATACGACCATTTCCATCAGGAAATGGATGGATGCTTTCAAACTGATGATGGATTATAGCCATACGAATTAGAGGATCTAAGCCACATTCCTCATTAATGTATAATTCTAAAGCTCTCATGTGTTTTTCTACATCAGCAGGGCTTTGTGGAGGCACATATACAATTTTACCTCGATCGTTAGCCAACCCAGTGCCGGGTACTTTACGAAATCCGTCGTCTCTATTTTTAAGTATGCGAAACATTTCAACAAGAGTACGATTAGATATTATTTCTTTTTCACATAAATTTTCGAATCCAGCTCTAAGGGCATCTCTATATTTAGCCACCTCCTTAGCTGCGCCACAATTTGATCCTAACTTTTCGAAATCCCCCTTAAATAGAACATCATTAGTTGTGACGATATTCTCGATTTCAGAGCTATCTTTCGCCTCTTGAAGGGATAGCGTATCAATTAACATGCCTTGATTAGGTATGACTAGTGCTCGGCCCTTCACTTCAGCCAATCTTCGTGTAGCGTGGTTAAGCGCCTTTAGCACCTCTATTGTCTCCAAATCTGCACGCGGAGGTAATGCTGGAATTGCATAAATTTCTTTCAACGCACCCTGCGACATGTAAAAAAAATCTCCTTTTTGATACATATCACAAAGCACGTTGCAAAGATTATGGCAACTCTTTTGCACGTCATTCACAGCGCATTTCGGCTACCTTCGAGAGTAATGAGAAAAGGGCCGCAGCTTTCGCCACGGCCCCTCTTAGGTTCTCTAGAAGTCAAACACGCTGAGCGTGTTACATCATGCCGCCCATGCCGCCCATGTCGGGCATGCCGCCGCCGCCGTTGCCGCCGTCTTTCGACGGTTTGTCGGCAACCATGGCTTCGGTCGTGATGAGCAGGGACGCGACGGATGCTGCGTCCTCCAGAGCGTGGCGCACCACTTTCGCGGGGTCGATCACGCCGAACTTGAACATGTCGCCATATTCCTCGGTCTGCGCGTTGAAGCCGAAGGTCTTGTCATCGCTCTCACGCACTTTGCCTGCAACGACGGCGCCGTCGACGCCTGCGTTCTCAGCGATCTGACGCAGGGGAGCTTCGAGCGCCTTGCGCACGATGGCGATGCCTGCGGTCTGGTCGGAGTTGAGACCTTCGAGACCTTCGAGGGTCTTGCCAGCCTGAACCAGAGCAACGCCGCCGCCGACGACAATGCCTTCCTGCACGGCCGCGCGGGTCGCGTTGAGGGCATCGTCCACGCGATCCTTGCGTTCCTTGACCTCGGTCTCGGTCGCACCGCCGACGCGGATGACGGCAACGCCGCCTGCCAGCTTGGCCAGACGCTCCTGCAGCTTCTCACGGTCGTAATCGGAGGTGGTCTCCTCGATCTGCTGCTTGATCTGGGCGACGCGCGCCTCGATCTCAGCTTTCTCGCCCTGACCGTCGACGATGGTGGTCTCGTCCTTGGTGATGGAGACGCGCTTGGCGGTGCCCAGCATGTCCATCGTGACGTTTTCCAGCTTCATGCCGAGGTCTTCGGAGATGACCTGACCGCCGGTGAGGATGGCGATGTCCTGCAGCATGGCCTTGCGACGATCACCGAAGCCCGGAGCCTTGACGGCCGCGATCTTCAGGCCGCCACGCAGCTTGTTCACCACGAGGGTCGCGAGGGCTTCGCCATCGACGTCCTCCGCGATGATCAGCAGGGGCTTTTGCGACTGGATGACCTGCTCGAGCAGGGGAACCATCGGCTGGAGCGAGGAGAGCTTCTTCTCATGCAGCAGAACGATGACGTCTTCCAGTTCGGCGACCATCTTCTCGGGGTTGGTCACGAAGTAGGGGGAGAGGTAGCCGCGGTCGAACTGCATGCCCTCGACGACTTCGGTCTCGGTCTCGAGGCCCTTGTTCTCCTCGACGGTGATGACACCCTCGTTGCCGACGCGCTGCATGGCGTCCGCGATCTGGCGGCCGATCTCGGTTTCGCCGTTGGCGGAGATGGTGCCGACCTGAGCGACTTCATCGGAGTCGTTCACGGGGCGGGCCATTGCGCGGATCTGCTCGACAACCTTGGCAGTGGCCAGGTCGATGCCGCGCTTGAGGTCCATCGGGTTCATGCCGGCGGCAACGGACTTGGCGCCTTCCTTGACGATGGCCTGAGCCAGAACGGTGGCGGTGGTGGTGCCGTCGCCTGCTTCGTCATTGGTACGCGAAGCGACTTCCTTGACCATCTGCGCGCCCATGTTCTCGAACTTGTCCTCAAGCTCGATTTCCTTGGCGACGGAGACACCGTCCTTCGTGATGCGCGGTGCGCCGAAGGATTTGTCCAGAACCACGTTGCGACCCTTCGGGCCCAGCGTGACCTTGACAGCGTCGGCCAGGATGTTGACGCCGTCGAGCATCTTGTTCCGGGCGTTCGTGCCGAATTTTACGTCTTTAGCAGCCATGTTTCAGCTCCATTATATGCGTTGAAAGGGAGAGGCGTCCGCTCAGGCCAGCAGGCCGAGGATATCGCTCTCTTTCATGATCAGCAGGTCTTCGCCGTCGATCTTGATCTCGGTGCCGGACCACTTGCCGAACAGGATCTTGTCGCCAGCCTTGACGTCCATCTCGATGCGGGCACCTGCCTCGTCGCGCGCGCCGGCGCCGACCGCGATGATCTCACCCTCGGCGGGCTTTTCCTTGGCGGAATCAGGAATGATCAGACCGCCCTTGGTTTTTTCGTCGCTTTCAATGCGGCGGACCAGTACGCGGTCGTGCAGCGGAGTGAAGTTCATGAGACTCTCCTACAAAAGGCTCAGTTGCGTTTACGGGTGGGGGGATTTAGCACTCACCACCCCGGAGTGCTAACAGCGATCTAGAGAGCGGTATGCGGCCTGTCAACCAGTCGGGGCATGGACGGCGACGAAGTTTTTCGCCAGCCTGCGCGCACCGGGCCGCCAACGCCCTATCTGTGGACCGATAACAGTAAAGACAACCGTGGACCGCCCGACGTGCTCAAACCCATTCTGATATTCCTGTTCGCCGCGATGACCGCCCTGCCCCTGGCGGCGCAATGTGACCCGGCCGATATACGCGACGATCTGAGCGTGGAGGAGCGGCAGGCCATCGCCCGGCAGGTCGCGGACTGGCCATATGGTGTGGGCCGGGCCTTCAGGGCAATCCGAGGCGACGAACGGCTGTTCCTGTTCGGCACCTTTCACAGTGCGGCGGCGGGCCCCGTCCCGCCTGTGGTGGGCGATGAGATTGCCCGCGCACAGTCCCTGTTTGTCGAGGTGACGTCGGATCAGACCGCAGCATTGCAGGCGCGAATGCAGACCGATCCGGGGCTGATCATGAATCTGACCGGCCCCGGCCTGAATACCGATTTGACGACCGGTGAATGGCAGGCCCTGACCGATGCGCTGCAACCGATGGGATTGCAGCCCGAGGTCGCGGAGCACCTGCAACCCTGGTTCGCGGCGACGATGATGGCGATCCCCCCATGCGAGATGATGCAACAGGCCGGCGGCGCGAAACCGCTGGACATGAAGGTCGAGGCCCTGGCCCATGAGGCGGGCATTCCCGTCGCGGGGCTGGAGACGGCGCAGGATGTGCTCGGCATGTTCGACGCCATGTCGCGCGGGACCCAGATCGACTTTCTGCGCAGCAGTCTGATGAGCGTCGAAATGGCCGAGGATGTCTTCATGACCGCCGCGCGGCAGTACCGCGAGGGGCGCATAGCTGAGGTACAGGCGCTGGCCAACGCAATCGCCAGCCGTCAGATGCCCCCCGATGCGGTCGCGGCGATGAATGAGGCGGTGATGGAACCTCTGTTGGAACAGCGCAACCGCAACTGGATGAAACCCATACTGGACGCAGCCAGCCAAGGCCCTGCGGTGATCGCGGTCGGCGCGCTGCATCTGGGGGGTGAGGCGGGACTCTTGCGCTTGTTGGAGCGTGAAGGTTTTGACATCACCCGGATCAAATTGGATGGAGAAGTGAGCGAATGACCCAAATCATCGAGAATCTGTCGGAGATCTCCGACCGCTATCAGGCGGTGTTCTGCGATCTGTGGGGCTGCCTGCACAACGGCGTGCGCCCGTTCGAGGCGGCCGTTGCGGCGCTGGAGAGGTTTCGCGATGGCGGTGGCGCTGTCGTCCTGCTCACCAACTCCCCCCGTCCGACGCCGGGCGTGATCGAACAGCTGGACGGTCTGGGCGTATCGCGCGACCTGTATCACGCGGTTGCCTCCTCGGGCGATGCGGCGATAGATGCGCTTGCCTCGGGCATGTTCGGGCGAAAGGTGTTCCACATCGGCCCCGCCCGCGACGACGGATTCTTCGCCGCCGTGTCGGATGACGAGTTCTATCACGGGCAGGATATCGAGCGTGTCGCGATGGAGGACGCCGAGGGCATCGTGTGCACCGGCCTGTTCGACGATGAAACCGAAACCCCTGCGGATTACCGGGAGATCATCCTCTACGGTCAGAACAAGGGGCTGAAGATGCTCTGCGCCAATCCCGATATCTTCGTCGATCGGGGTGAGACACGGATCTATTGCGCGGGCGCCATCGCGCAGGCTTACGAGGAGGCCGGCGGCGACGCGCGCTATTTCGGAAAGCCGCACGCGCCGGTCTATCAACTTGCCCGCCGCAGGCTGGAGACCGCACGCGGCGAACCCGTCGCGGACGACCACATCCTGTGCATCGGTGATGGCATCAACACCGACATCGCCGGCGGCATGGGGGAGGGGATGGACACGCTGTTCATCACCGGCGGGCTGGCCGCCGAGGATACCGGCACCACCACCCAGCCGGACCCCGACAAGCTGGCGGCCTTCCTGCGCGCGCGCAAGTTGACACCGACGGCGGCGATGGGCTTCCTGCGCTGAACGCGCTTGTTGCACAATCCTGAGAGGAGAACCCTGATGTTTCCAGCATGGCAAGACGTGGCAGCGGATCTGGTCGCGGTGGCAGCGGGCCGCGCCCCTGCGGATATGGTCGTGCGCGGCGGCACCTGGGTGAACGTGCACACGCGCGAATTGCTCGAAGGGCACGATATCGCCATCAAGTCCGGGCGCTTCGCCTATTGCGGGCCGGATGCGTCGCACTGCATCGGTGACACGACCGAAGTGATCGAGGCGCAGGGCCGCTTCATGGTGCCGGGGCTGTGCGACGCGCATATGCATATCGAAAGCGGCATGCTGACCGTGACCGAGTTCGCGCGCGCCGTCATACCCCACGGCACGACCACGATGTTCGTGGACCCACACGAGGTGGCCAACGTGCTGGGCCTTCCCGGTGTGCGGATGATGCATGACGAGGCGCTGGCCCAGCCGGTCAACGTCTTCGTCCAGATGCCGTCCTGCGCCCCCTCCGCCCCGGGATTGGAGAATACCGGTGCCGAGCTTGGCCCGGCGGAGGTTGAGGAGGCGATGGCCTGGCCCAATATCGTAGGGCTGGGGGAGATGATGAACTTCCCCGGCGTCATCAACGGCTCGCAAGCCATGCTGGGTGAGATTGCGGCCACGCAAGCAGCCGGTAAGACCGTGGGCGGGCATTACGCCTCCTCCGATCTGGGGCCGGCCTTCCACGCCTATGTGGCCGGTGGCCCCGCAGACGATCATGAGGGCACCAGCGAGGCGGACGCCATCGCGCGGGTGCGTCAGGGAATGCGGGCGATGATGCGCCTCGGCTCCGCCTGGTATGACGTGGAGGCACAGGTCACTGCCGTGACGGAACGCGGGCTGGACCCCCGCTCGTTCATCCTGTGCACGGATGATTGCCACTCCGGCACCTTGGTCGAGGACGGGCACATGAACCGCGTCGTGCGCCATGCCATCGACTGCGGCCTGGACCCGGTGATTGCCATTCAGATGGCCACGATCAACACGGCGACCCATTTCGGGATGGAGCGCGACATCGGCTCCATCACTCCGGGACGGCGGGCGGACATGATCCTGACATCGGACCTGCGCAGCCTGCCCATCGAGGTCGTGTTCGCGCGGGGCAAAATCGTCGCCCGCGACGGTGTGATTGTGCCGCAGGAGGTGGATTTCACCTGGCCCGAGCACAGCCGCGCCACGATCAACATGAAACGCGATCTGGACCCGACGGATTTCGACATCCCCTCTGAGGGCGACTCCGTTCGCGCGCGCGTCATCGGTGTGGTTGAAAATCAGGCCCCGACCAAGGCGTTGCAAGCGGATTTGAGCGTGCGCGACGGCCTCGTCCAGATGGACCGGGGCAACGACATCTGCCAGATCGCGCTGGTCGAGCGGCACCGCGCCACGGGCGGTGTCACGAATGCCTTCGTCTCGGGCTTCGGCTATGATTGCGACATGGCGATGGCCTCAACCGTGGCGCATGACAGCCACCACATGATCGTGGTCGGCACCAGCAAATCCGACATGGCCCTCGCCGCGAACCGATTGCGTGCGGTCGGCGGCGGCATCTGCCTGTTCAAGGACGGGGTGGAGATCGCCATGGTCGAACTGCCCATCGCGGGCCTGATGTCCGACGCCCCCGCGGCCGCCGTCGCGGCCAGCGCGCAGGGCATGATGGATGCGATGCGAACCTGTGGATGCACGCTCAACAACGCCTATATGCAACATTCCCTGCTGGCGCTGGTGGTGATTCCCGAATTGCGCATCTCGGATGTGGGTCTGGTGGACGTCACCCGGTTCGAGAAGGTGGACCTGTTCATTCGCTGAGCGGGCATTTCCTTCGCCTGCGAAAGATGATAGCGCAGGGTCGTATCCCGAACGGCAGATCGCACTGGCGTTACGAAAGAAATCAGGCAGGTCCACGCCCGCCGAACCGGAGATACCAGAATGCGCGTTCCCTACGCCCCCGCAGAAGTCCCCGTGCTGAGCCCGGTGCCGCAGCAACCCAGAAGTTTCGACGATCCCGCCAGGGCGGTCGCCTATATCATCGAGATCTACGATGAGGCGACGGAGTTCCTGCGCACGCAGTTTCGCGCAGTGATGGGGGGGGAGGAGCCGCAGGGACGTTACCGCGCGTTCTATCCCCGGCTGGAGATGACGACCACCAGCTTCGCCTGGGTGGACAGCCGGTTGAGCTTTGGCCATGTCAGTGAGCCGGGCACCTATTTCGCCACCCTGACGCGGCCCGATCTGTTCAGCAACTATCTGACCCAGCAGATCGGGTTGTTGATGAAAAACCACAACGTTCCGGTGCAGGTCAGCGTCTCGGACACGCCGATCCCGCTGCATTTCGCCCTGCCCGAGGGCGCGCATGTCGAAGGCTCGATCGAGGATCGCCTCGGCGGGCCGTTGCGCGATGTGTTCGACGTGCCCGATCTGGAGACGACGAACGACGATATCGTCAACGGCACGGCCGGGCGCGATGCGATGGGCCACCGTCCGCTGGCCACGTTCACCGCCCAGCGCGTCGATTACTCGCTGGCGCGGCTGGCGCATTACACCGCCACCAGCCCGGCGCATTTCCAGAATCACGTCCTGTTCACGAACTACCAGTTCTACATGGAGGAGTTCGTGACCTGGGCAAAAATGCAGGTCGCGGACCCCGACAGCGGCTATGTCGCCTTCGTCGAGCCGGGCAATGCCGTGACCACCCACGACGGAACGACCGGAACGCCCATCCAGAAGATGCCGCAGATGCCGACCTATCACCTGACACGTGAGGACGGGAACGGCATCACCATGGTCAATATCGGTGTCGGCCCCTCCAACGCGAAGACCGCGACCGATCACATCGCCGTCCTGCGACCCCATGCCTGGCTGATGCTGGGCCACTGCGCTGGCCTGCGTCACAGTCAGAGCCTGGGCGACTACGTGCTGGCCCATGCCTATGTGCGTGAGGATCACGTTCTGGACGACGATCTGCCGGTCTGGGTTCCGATCCCCGCGCTCGCTGAAATTCAGGTCGCCCTGGAGGATGCGGTGGAAAAGGTCACCGGGCTGGAGGGCTATGAGCTGAAGCGCGTGATGCGCACCGGCACCGTCGTGACGATCGACAACCGCAACTGGGAGTTGCGGGATCAATCCGGCCCGGTTCAGCGTCTGAGCCAGAGCCGGGCGGTCGCGCTCGACATGGAATCGGCCACGATCGCCGCCAACGGGTTTCGCTTCCGCGTTCCCTACGGTACGTTGCTATGTGTATCGGACAAGCCGCTGCACGGGGAACTGAAACTGCCCGGCATGGCCACCGACTTCTACAAACGGCAAGTCGCGCAGCACTTGCAGATCGGCATCCACGCGCTGGAAATGTTGCGAGAAATGCCGTTGGAGAAGCTTCACTCCCGCAAATTGCGGAGCTTCGACGAAACCGCGTTTCTGTAGGTGCGTCCCGCCAATGCGGGACACCGCAAAGCAAAATGCGGGCATTAAAACCATTGCGGATGCGTAGTTTATAAGGTCATTATTCCCCGAAGCCGGGCTGGCCGTAAGATTAGAAGAGAAAAAAAGCATAGGGATACCCATGACACAAAAACCGATGACGAAGACTCAGCTGGTCGCAGCACTCGCCGAGAGCACCGACAGCGATAAGAAATCGGCGGGCGAATTTCTCGACGCGCTGTCCGCGATCATCACCAAGGAAGTTTCCGACGGTGGCGCCGTGACCATTCCCAACGTTGGCAAGGTCTTCTGCCGTGACCGTCCTGAGCGGATGGTGCGCAACCCTGCCACGGGTGAGCAGATGAAGAAGGATGCCGACCGCGCCGTGAAAGTCACGATCGCGAAGGCCCTGAAGGATTCCGTCAACGCCTGATAGCAGTGCCCAAAATCCGGGACTGATTTGTCGAGGGTAAGACTTTGAAGCGACCGCGCCTTTTGTTTAGGCGCGGTCGTTTTTGTTTCTGCTGCATCTCTTGATTGTGGGAATTCACTCGGACCGGACCCGCATTTCGGGTCAGGAACGTGCGTGCCGCGTCATCGTATCTGTTACGCTGACGCGGCTGAAATCATGTGTTGAGGTTGGCAAAACGCCCGTTCTTGCCGCCGATTTCCTGCAACAGGTCCGCGACGTGCCAACTGCCGGGATCGGCCTCCGCGATGGATTGCATCGTGGACAGAACCTGCGCCGTGCCGCGGGCGTCTGCCTCCTGCATCGGACCACCACGCCAGCGCGGATAGCCGTAGCCCATCATCTTGACCACATCCACGTCGAGGGGACGTTCCGCGATCCCCTCCTGCAGAATCTTCGCGGCCTCATTGACCTGTACGGCGTGCAGCATCGCCACGATTTCGGAATCCTCGAAACTGCGCGGCGTGATGCCCTTCGCCGCCCGCTCAGCCGAAATCAGAGCCTCGGTTTCGGGTGAGGGCAAAGCCGCGCGGCTGCCTTGCTCATACCGGTAGAAACCGCGCCCGGTCTTCTGGCCGGTCGCGCCGTCCTCGACGATCAGGTCGGCAATCCGCGAATACCGCATATTCGGATCGCGGGTCGCGGCCTCACGCTTGCGGTTGGAATAGCCGATTTGCAGCCCGGCCATGTCGAACATCTCGAACGGGCCCATCGGCATCCCGAAATCCTTCATCGCGCCGTCGATCTGCGCGGCGGAGGCACCGTCCTCCAACAGATAGCC
>Ga0209345_10005926_pt1 | contig 11178 bp, 12 predicted proteins | sample Cruoilmetagenom7_FD_187294 | JGI IMG/M metagenome (GOLD analysis project Ga0209345, IMG submission 187294) | Oil polluted marine microbial communities from Coal Oil Point, Santa Barbara, California, USA - Sample 7 (SPAdes) (version 2) | ecosystem: Environmental > Aquatic > Marine > Oil seeps ...
TTGATGAAGCATCAACAAAGAGAACTAATATAAGTGTTATCTCTGTTAAAAGATGTATTATCTCACCTCTTACATCTAAGTTAAATAAATTAAGCCCTAGTGGTCCAACTAAAGCACCCATAGCTACAAACACCATAGGTGCTGTAATTGGAGATGAATCGAATGTCTTAGAATAAAGAGCATATATGAAAATCAATAAAGTAATGAAAATCAAAGTTGTGTAATTATCCATTTTTACCTTTTACCTTTAAACTATTTTTCTTCGCCTATAAGTGCTTCACCTGCATCTTTAAGTATCTCTTTAGGAAGAGATAAAACACCTGACACAGTTCCCTTAACAGCTCCCTCTGTTGCTTCTTTAGAGATTTTATCAACATTATCTACAATCTTCTCTATCTTTATTATCTGCTTGGGTATCTCTTTTCTAATTTCTTTGGACTCATTTAAAATACTAGGTACAGTCTCTCTGATTTTTTTTGATTCTTTTAAAATAGGAGGTATAGATTCTCTAACTTTTTTTGTTTCTTTTAAGACTGACGGAACAGTTTTTCTTATCTGTTTTACTTCTTCTAAGACTTTAGGGATGTTTTTATTAGTACTATCAATTTGTTTTAACAATAAGGGTGTTAACTTCCTTACTTCTTGAATTTCTTTTAATACCTTTGGTATCTCTTTACGTACTTTTGCAATTTCTTTGGTTGTATTGTCTACAGTTATAAGAATATTGTTTATATTTGCAGCGTCTTCTAGCTTTTCGATAGATTTTAAAACTTCTGGGATAGCTTTACGGCTCTTACCAAGTTCTAGCGTAAAAAGAACTATTGAAGTGGCTAAATAAACAATAGCCATGGAAAAAGTCACTTTTGCAATAATTTTACTTTTTTCCATAACACTATTAAGTTCTTCATCAACAACTTTCAAAATTTAATCCTATATATATTTTTAAAACTTTAGTTTATTTTTATCTCCAGACCTTTCAATAAATATGTTCTTTTTGTAAACATATAACTGCTTACCTGTATCTTTTAATTTTATTAATGTAAATACTAAGTTGTGTGTCGAATGACTAACCTCTTTATCTAAAACTTCAATCTTATCTTTAGGGCTAAGAACAGTACAGTTATTTTTTGCTGCATATTGAACTAACTTTAAAGAATCTTTTGCATCATCTTTATTTAACCCTAAAACTGCATCAATATCACTGCAACCTATAGAATTAACCAATACTTTGTCCGCTAACAAAGCTGTATAAATTAAAATCATTACCAATACTAGTTTCATTTGTTTATCTCCATATAATTGATTCTATCTGCTAATAAATTAATTTATTATTAACTTTGTTAAATATAATATTTTTTAGTGAAACAATTAAATTTAATTCTAAAATCTTTTTAACCCATCGGATACATAATATCTTCTTGAATGGTTTTTATCTCTGCCATTATCTCATCACTAAGTTCCAAGTCCATCGCTTCAAATGATTCATCTAATTGCTGAGCAGTTCTTGCTCCGATTATAGTAGAAGCTACAAAATCAAACTGTTTTGAATATGCAACAGCTAAAGTTACAGGTGAGATTTCAAGTTTTTTTGCTATCTTGATATACTTCGCTGTAGTAGCGAGTGATTTTTCATTTACAAATCTATAACTTTGAGCTAAACCTCTAGTGTCACCACTTTTGAGGTACTCAGAAAATCTAGCTACATCAGGATAAAACTCTCCATTATATTTTCCACTTAAAACACCACCAGCTATTGGAGAGTATGGCAAGAGTGAAATATTCTCTTCCTTACATACATGAGCCAACTCATCTAAAAAACGTGGATTGTTTAAAGAAAAATTATTTTGAATAGATTCAAACCTTGATATACCTAATCTCTTAGAGGTCTCATTTGCTTTTGTCAAACCATAAGCAGTATCGTTTGAAGTACCAAGGTATCTTACCTTGCCCTCTTGTACCAACTCATCAAAAGCTTTTAGCGACTCTTCTATTGGAACAATAGTATCAGGCCAATGCATCTGATAAAGGTCTATATAATCAGTACCTAATCTTTTAAGGCTTCCCTCTATCGCTCTCTTAATATGAAACTTATCAACAGCTGTCATACCATGACGGATGGGAGGTACAAACCAGCCATTAGCAGCTCCGGCAACCTTTGAAGCGATGATAAGTTTATCTCTTTGCTTACCCTTTAACCATCTTCCTATAATTGATTCTGTCTCACCTGCGTACTTCTCTTTTGGAGGAACAGGATATAACTCAGCTGTATCAAAAAAGTTTATTCCAAAATCATAAGCTTTATCCATGATTTTAAAAGACTCTTTCTCATCACTCCAAGAACCAAAGCTCATAGTTCCTAAGCAAATTGGTGTAACTCTTAAACCTGTTTTTCCTATGTATCTATATTGCATATATTTTTAACCTTTTAGCTGTTTTTTTTCGGATAATCAAAAGAGATAAGTTTCCCATTCTTTGGACTTATATCTTTCCACCTCTTACAATCAAACTCTATCTCAACAACTCCACATGTCACAATATTATCATCAAAATCTACATAATATTCAGCCAACATATTTAAATCTGGATTGTGTCCAAATAAAAAAGCTATAGTGTTTTCATCATCAAGCTTTGTTAGTATTTTATGAAGTCTATCTGAATCCAACTCATAAATATCTTTATTTAAAATTATTTCATTAGTATATTTGACTTTTTTGGCAATTATCTTTGCTGTAGCCATAGCCCTTCTAGCTGGGCTAGATATTATTATATCTGGTATAACACCTTTATTTTTAAGCCTAGTTCCCATAAGTGGAGCATTTGCCTTACCTCTTTTGTTTAGAGGTCTATCAAAGTCGCTAAGAGACATATCATTCCAACTAGATTTCGCATGTCTGATAATATATAATTTTTTAAAATTTGGCATTTTTACCTTCTTATAATTTTTAAACCAACTGCAATTACAACAAATAAAATTAACACTATATATGGAGCATTAGCACTTATTTGATTTAGTAAAACTATCATCTCTTTTAAAGAGTACGTCCATATAACTATGGCTAATGTTGTTCCACTAAGAACTATAAACATAGTTGAATAGTGTTTTATACCTATTAAAAAGCCTATTATGGCACCTATTACTGGACCTGTCATCCAAAAAGGAAACCAAACAAATATAAAGAGTCCATATTTACCATATCTCTCAAAAAAACTTCTATATTTTATCCTCTGTTTTTTTACATTTATAAAAAAATGTCTTAAAAAACCTATATGTAGCGATTTATTCCAACTAAGAACAAAAAGAGGATAGATTATCATAACCATTATATACTCTATCATTGTATTCATAAAGATAATTACGCCATCACTAAATGCTACCGTATAACCATAAGATATTCCAGCAGCTCGTCCAAAGAAGAAGTTTGTAACACTCATGGCTACCAATTTATTCGCATCATCTGTTGAGAACATATATACACCAACAATACTCATAAAATATCCAAATAGTAAAAGCATACCTACTATAAATATTTTACCTTCTTGCGATGATATAAATTCTCTTAAATTAAACATTAAATCAGCTTACTCTCTAGGTATCTTTTAATTTCTACTACAAAAAGAACAGCAAATGAAATTGCTAATATCTGTGACCAAGTTTGAATATCTAAAGCCTCACTTTTAAACATCACTTGCATAAAACCGGCATGTGTAAATGTAATCTGTGCAAGACTCATAAGACCTACGCCTAAAAGTAAAAATTTATTGTTAAATATGTTTGTTCTAAATACTGAAGTCTGTAACTCTTTACAAGAAAATAGATAAAACAACTCTACAAATACAAATATATTTACAGCAATTGTTCGAGCATATTCTACACTATATCCACTATTGAGTGCATAATTAAACATTGTATATGAAGTAACCAACATATAAAATCCAACTGCTAACATCTGAACAACCATACTTTTTCCAAGTATAGGTTCTTTAGGATTCCTTGGATTTCTCTGCATAATCCCATCCTCTTTTGGCTCAAAAACAAGCATTAAACCTAAGAAAATAGCAGTTGACATATTTATCCATAATATCTGCACAGGAAGTATAGGGAGAGTTAATCCGAGCATGATGGCAAAAAGAATCACAAGTCCCTCTCCAAGATTTGTAGGAAGTGTCCATGTAATGAATTTTATCAAGTTATCAAATACATTTCTACCCTCTCTTACGGCATGTGCGATTGAGCTAAAGTTATCATCACTTAAAATCATATCTGATGCCTCTTTTGCAACCTCAGTACCACCAATTCCCATAGCTATCCCTATATCAGCCTGCTTTAGAGCGGGAGCATCATTTACACCATCTCCTGTCATAGCTACTACCTCACCTCTAGCTTGAAGTGCATCTACTATGCGGAGTTTTTGTTCAGGTTCAACTCTCGCAAACACCCTTACATCTGCTACTTTTTCAATCAACTCTGTATCTGTTAAATTAAAAAGTTCACTACCCCTAATAACAGAACCCTCATACTCTGTTTCTTGTGGAATAATAGACATCATCTTAGAGATAGAAAAAGCCGTTAGAGCATGGTCACCTGTAATCATTATGATTTTAATCCCAGCACCAATTGATTCTTTTACAGCTTCTATTGCTTCTGGTCTTGGTGGATCCATCATAGCTTGAAGACCTAAGAGAATAAACTTATCATCAAGTAATCTATCATTAATCATATCCCCATCAACTAATTTTTTAGCAACTGCTAAAACTCTTAAACCCTTAGAAGCAAATTGTTCTGCTTGGTGAGATATCTTACCTCTGTTTATCTCCACAACTTCACCATCAACTAGTTCATAATCACAAATTGCTAAAGTTTTTTCTATTGAACCTTTTAAATATAAAATATTTTGTTCATTTGATACATCTTTATTTATTGTAGCCATAAACTGTCTATCTGACTCAAAAGGGAGTAAATCTAATCTTGGGAATTTTGAATGCAGTATATGCTCGCTACAACCTGCTTTTAAAGCACTAACAACTAATGCACCCTCTGTAGGATCTCCATTTATACTAAAAAGTCCATCCTTCTCTAAAAGGTATGATTCATTACACAGGTAACCAGCTCTGAGTATCTCTTTAAGAGCACTATCAATAACCTCTACTTTCTCATCACCTTTGAAAAATTCTCCCTTAGGCTCATATCCATTTCCAGTGATATTATACGTAGTACCTGAGCATAATATATGTGTTACACTCATCTTATTTTGTGTCAGAGTTCCTGTTTTATCTGAACAAATTGTTGTAACACTTCCAAGTGTCTCAACTGCTGGTAGTTTTCTAATGATGGCATTTTTTGTTGCCATTCTACTTACACCAATTGCAAGAGTTATAGTAACAGCAGCAGGTAAGCCCTCAGGAATAGCACCAACAGCTAAAGCAACAGAAGCCATAAAAGTCTCAACAGCACTATTTTCTCGCAGTATTCCAACTATAAATGTAAATGCTGCAAGAGCTAAGATTACATAGAGTAAGACTTTTGAAAATGCAGATATTTTTTTAGTTAATGGTGTGTCCATTGATGTAGTTTCTTGTATAAGATGTGCGATTTTTCCAAGCTCTGTATTACTTGCTGTTGCTACAACTATACCTTTTGCTCTACCATAAGTTACATATGTTCCAGAGTATGTCATATTATCTCTGTCATTTAGTGTAACGTCTTGTTTTTGTAAAGAAATATTTTTAAGTGTACTTACTGATTCCCCTGTAAGCATAGACTCATCAACTTTGAGATCTTTTGATTCTATGAGTCTCATATCTGCCGGTACTTTTGAACCAGATTCGAGTAATACTATATCACCTGGAACTAAATCAATCGAAGATATACTAATTTTCTTTCCATCCCTAACAACTACAGCCTCAGTAGTCATCATCTTCTTAAGAGATTCTATAGCCTCTTGTGCTTTAACTTCTTGTACATAACCTATAATGACATTAATGATAACAACAGCGAAGATAACCCCACTATCTATCCACTCCTGTAATATAGCTGTAACCAAAGATGCACCTAAAAGTATATATATAAGTGCATTATGAAACTGTAAAAAGAATTTTTTGAGTTTAGAGTCTTGCTTTTTCTTTTTTAAGACATTTTTACCAAAAAATTCTTCACGATGTTTTATGCTGAGTGGACCCAAACCATCAGTTGAATCACTCTCAAAAAGTTCAACAATATTTTGAGACTCTATACTATGCCAATTTTGTCCTATTAAATGTTGCATTATATCTCTCCCATCTAAGAAAATATTATAATATTATTAATATATTGTGCCATATATAAATAAAATTTGTGATTAGTTCTAATAAATTTTATTAATACAATTAAAATGATAATATAGATATCATATATATAGTCCTTATAAACGAGGAGGATACTATGGAAAGGCATGATGAACTACCAACGGAACACGAAGATAATTTAATTTCCTTTTTACATAAAGCGATAAGAGTTGCTGTTAAGATACTAGCAGTACTTATGGTTTTTGTTATTTTTCTAGGTGTTGGTGACGTTATATATGTAATCTATCAAAAAGTAATATCACCACCTTATTTTTTACTAGATATTACAGATATTTTTGTAACTTTTGCTGTATTTCTTGCTGTATTAATAGCTGTAGAAATTTTCCAAAATATTGTTTTATATTTAAGAACAGATGTAATACCTATAAAACTTGTCATTGCAACAGCATTGATGGCAATTGCGAGAAAAGTAATTATAATTGACTACAACACTATATCTCCAATGTATATTTTTGCAACTGCAGCTGTTGTTTTGGCTTTGGGTATCACTTATTATCTTGTGGGAAAACACCATAAAGAGAGATTAATAGATGAGAGAAAGGTTTAGGAACAGTTTTTATAAACTTGTCTGCTTAAGCTTCTCTAACTCAAACCAATTTTCATTTACTTTATCATCTTTTATACCAATAGGCGGTTTTTTATTACTTTGCCATAGTGCCTCATCAGGTTTTGGGCATGCTCTGACACACTCTTGACAATATATACATAAATGAGGATTGTAGTGGTACTTTAAACCTTTTTTATTTTTCTCATTTTTTGGAGGACTCTCTACCGGCACAAATAAGATTGCTCCTGGAGGGCATGCTTTTTCACATTTTAAACAGTATATACATTCTTCTTCACCATACTCAATCAAACCTCTGTAATCTTTATCTTTTACTATCGGTGTAGTAGGATAGTCTATAGTTTGAGGTTTTTTAAAAAGATTTTTCAGAGCTTTGATAAATGATGTAAACATAACTTCGCCTCTATTTCGCCGTACAAGAAAGACAAGGATCAAATGAAGCTAAAATCGCAGGTGCATCTGCATAATCCTGTCCGACAAATATATGTGAAAAGGCAGGAATAGAAGCAAAAGTTGGTGTTTTTATACGAACACGCTCTAACATAGCCGAACCGTTTCCTTTTACATAATACATTAACTCACCTCTTGGAGCTTCAAATCGCATAACAGTTTCCCCTTTAGGTTTACCTTTTATCTTTGTAAATATTTCGCCCTCAGGTAATCCCTCAAGTACATTGTTACACATCTCAATAGAGTTTAGTATCTCATTTAATCTCACTATATTTCTTGCATTTATATCTCCATCTATATGCGTTTGCATCTTAAAGCCTACTTCATCAAATGGAAGATAATCTATCTCATTTCTTACATCAATATTTAGCCCAGATGCACGAGCAAGTGGTCCTATAGCATTAAACCTATAAGCTTCATCCAAACTCATAGCTCCTATACCTTTAAACTTTAAAGACAAACTCCAGTTAGAACTAAATTCATCTATATAACCAAGAACTTTTTGTTTTACAAGTGAGAGTTTTTCTATAATTTGTTTAGCTATTAAACTATCAATATCTCTATTAACTCCACCGATTGAGATAAAATCAAACTGAACTCTATTTCCTGTTAACAGTTCTTGTATCTCCATTACAAGTTCTCTATCACCCATAATTCGCATAAACATAGCTTCAAACCCAGCATTTTCACAAGTGTGGGAGAGACATAGCATGTGAGAATGTATTCTGTCTAATTCTAAAAGTAAAATTCTTAAATATTTTGCTTTTTGACTTATTTCTCCACCAAGTAGTTTTTCTATGGCAGCTGTATATGAAAGAGAATGTGTTATAGCACAAAGCCCACAAATTCTTGCAACTACATAACCAATACCATCATATTTAAACTTTGTAGTACAAGCTTTTTCTATCCCTCTATGAACAAATCCAACATCAGCATCTACACCAATAATTTTTTCATTTTCACATTCAAATTTAAACCGTACTGGCTCTAGTAGTGAGATATGTTGTGAACCTAAAGGAATATTTATAGTTTTGCTACTCATCTTTGTTTTCTTGTCCTTTTTCTAACTTCTCGCTAAAACCTTTTAAAATCTCTAGCTCCTGTTTCATTTTTTCTTTTTTTGTTTCACTTGGAGCTTCTTTTATTTTTTCTTTAATCGATGCTATTTTATCTTTTAAAGACCCTCTTAATTTCTTTCTTTTTTTAGAGTTTTCATATTGTTCTTGTTTATCCATTCTAAAAAAGTTCTCAACCTTTTTAAATAACTTAGCTATTTTCATTATTCATCTCCCAACTCTTGAATTTCTCTATCTTCTATCCATAAAATGGTCGCTACATGGATAAGCTTTTTTGATATTTCATAAGCAAACTGACTATCATTAATAAGCGAAGTTGCCATTTTTGTCTCTATTAAATTACTACGAATAAGATTATCAATTCTTCCATTTTTAATCATATCAAGCCTATCTAAATTCTCTTGCAGTAGTTTAATCTTTGCCAATACATCAAAATCATCATGATTATCATTTTTTAAAGTATGAATACCATCTAATGTTTTTGCTATTCCCTCTCTTAAATAATTATACTCTTCATTTATATGTTCATTTTTACTTTTCATAAATTTATTCATATTTTTTTGTAAAACCTTTACATCTTTAATAGCTTCAACAATATCTCTACATGCAATTTTTAAAGAATATATTTTATGCTTGTCCTCTACACTCATTGTCTCTTGAGAAATTGTTGCATAGTGGATTATATCACCATATAAAGCTTTAATTTTTTTTCTGTAAAAATCATCAATATTTATATCTATCTTTTTTACAGAGGATTTTACTAAATCACTTATCTCATCTCCCATCCCTATATAAGTATGTCTATGTAATGAAAGTGCGTGAGATAGTACCTCTGAAGCATTATCATATAAATGAACTATCTCTTTTTTTAAAGCTAATAGTGCTACTTCTGGAACTTCTACAACTGCTTTATCTAAATATCTTGCTCTTGATATATCTTCCCTTCTATCCTTAAATATACCTTCTAAATATTTAACAAGAATAGCAGTAAAAGGCGCTACAGCTAGGACACCAATAACATTAAATATAGTATGAAATAAAGCCAATTGCATAGCATAATCATCATCTGCTATACCAATTTTTGAAGAAAGGAATGTTACTAATTCTGCAAGTTGATATAAAAATACTATGGCGATAATACCTGTAACCATATTAAAAATTAGATGCGCTACAGCTAGTCTTTTTCCATTTAAATTTGAAGCAATGGAGCCTAAAACTGCTGTTACTGTTGTACCGATATTTGCTCCAATAGCAAGTTCTAAAGCATTAAAATATAAAATCTGATTAGTAGCTAACGCTGTAATAATAAGAGCCATAGTTGCACTACTTGATTGTATAATAACTGTTGCAATAGCACCTATTAGAACATATACTAAAACACCAAGATAACCTTCCATCGCAAACTGTGCTAAATCAAGTCCACTTTTTAGAGCATCAAAACCATCTTTCATGAAACTAATACCTAAAAATACAAAACCAAGACCTATCAGTATATTTCCTAAACCTTGATAAGTATTGCTATCTTTAAATCTAAAAAGAACACCAAATATCAACATAGGCATAGCAAATTGTGCGATTTTAATCTTTACACCAAAGGCAGAAACTATCCAAGCTGTCGTAGTTGTTCCTATATTTGAGCCAAAAACTACACCAATAGCTCCACTTAAAGTTATTAATTCAGCACTTAAAAATGAAATAATAATTATGGATATTAAAGAGGAGCTTTGCACTAGAGCTGTAGCTAAAAAACCTGTCCCTATAGCTTTTGGTACTGAGGATGTACTGCTTTTTAAAACATTCTCAAGCATACCACCACTAAATAGTTTAAAACCATCCTCCATAAACACCATACCTATTAAAAATACAGAGATTCCAGCAATAATAATTTTTGCATCATTATTGTGAAATAATATATATGCAATACCTAATAGAAATAGAGGGTAAATAGAATTTTTTAAAATATTTAAATTCATACTATCAACCTTTAATTCCACATGAACTTAATGGCATCTGCTGGGAATCTTCATCAAGATAAAGCCCTTTTGAGCTTCCCTCTACTTCCACTCCAAACATATCCACAAGTTCCCTTTGAGAGATTATTGCGGAGGGGATAATGTCCTCAACTGTAGGGATAATATCTTTGTAGCCTATTTCAGAATAAAAGATAACTATCTCATCCATAGTTTCATACTTTGAAAAAATCCATTGTACCTCTAACTTTTCACCATCTAGTGCTACACCATTTAAGGTTAAAAAGTGCCATAATTTTTCATCATAAAACTCTAATATTTTTTCTCGAATATTCTCAAGAGTGACTTTAGTCTTTTTCATTATCATCTCCTACTCTAAGTGCGCTATCTCTTCTGTTTATAATCTCATTTTCACTTGTAGCTTCCTTATATAGTTTAAACGGTTTTTCTATTGTTTTTGTTTTTTGCTCCAAAATATCAACTGCTTTAACTAAGCCGTCTATTATTAACTCAGGTGAAGTTGCACACCCTGGAATATAAACATCAACAGGAATATATCTATCTACTCCATCTTCTACATTGTACATATCACGAAACACACCACCTGTACAACTACAACTCCCAACTGCTAAAACAACCTTTGGCTCTGGCATCTGAGTATAAAGTTCAACAAGTCTTTCTCGACTTCTAAATGTAACTGGACCTGTCACTAAAAATATATCTGATTGTTTTGGGTTTCCTGTATTTATAACTCCAAATCTCTCTAGGTCATATT
>Ga0209345_10005928_pt1 | contig 11176 bp, 11 predicted proteins | sample Cruoilmetagenom7_FD_187294 | JGI IMG/M metagenome (GOLD analysis project Ga0209345, IMG submission 187294) | Oil polluted marine microbial communities from Coal Oil Point, Santa Barbara, California, USA - Sample 7 (SPAdes) (version 2) | ecosystem: Environmental > Aquatic > Marine > Oil seeps ...
TCTATCTTTTTTTTCATCTCTTCTACATCTCGTGGTATATCTGGTTGTGGTGTTACTGGTGTTGCTGGTTTTAGTTTCTGCCAATCTTTCGCCCAACCCCCAGCCTTTCTAATCCCCTTATAAGTTTTTTTAGCTTTAGTTTTTTCCTTTTCATATCTTGCAAATTTAGCTTTAGAATATTTTTTTCTTCCCTGAAGCTCTTCCATTCTCAACGACATCTTATGAGCTCTTCTCTTAGCTTTTCTATACGCAGGTGTATTTTTAACAGCACTTCTTCGCATCTTCATTGCTCCTTCTTTTGTTTTTCCTTTTACTGGTTCTCTTTTTCCTTCATTTCCAGGACTAATAAATCCAGATAAAACATTAGGTTTTTCTTTTTTTGCAAGTAAATTTCTTGATTTTCTTGGCATAATTTTTTATTAACGCTTAAACTCCGCCTAAAAGTTATTGACTTTTAAATGTATTTACATCCATCACTTAATTTATAAGTGCCGGATGTATTATTTAAACAAAAAGAAGGAGTGAGCGAAATAGAAGAGGAAGTATCACTCGTTACAACATTCCAATAATAAGGAGGATAAAAATTACTTTCTCCTACATCTTGCTTTTTGATAATTACAATTGATACCTTTCTCGCCTTTTCATCCTTTTCATTTCTTTCCTCTATTCTATCAAGCCTACCTTCCTTAAAATCCTTAATATCCATTTTCAGGACTTGGATTTCTTTAATTAACTTTCTCTGTTCTTCTTGTTTTGTCTCTAACTTCTCAAGCGTTTTTTGAATGACCTTTTTAAATTCTTCAACTTTCTTTTTTCTTGAATCTTCTTCAGCTGATTCAAAAGCTTTTTTTATAATTTTGTCTTCCATAAAATTAAATTTTAACTACATTTTAGGCGGAGTTTACGCACTAATAAAAATTCCAAAACTAAGCTATTGTAGCTCCATTAACAGCTATAATCTGCCAACTTGAATTTGTGTAAATCAATGTAGCAGTTTCTCCAACAGCATCAAAAGCAATTGTTGTTCCCCCAGCTAAAGGAGACGGAGTCAAAGTCGAAGTTCCTGCACCTGAAATGTAGGTAAGAAACTTTATTTGTCCTTCTACTCCAGCAGCTAAGGTTATTGCTTCACTTCCACCATTCGTTATCTCTGTGATTGATTCTGTCAAACTTACCGCGCCAGCTCCACTCAACGATTGAGTTGAAGAAGCTAAAAACGGACTTGCAAAATCAATTTCACCAGAAGTTCCACCAGCAGTAATTGTAATATTGCCAGTAGCACCGTCGGTTAAGACAATCCTTGGCTCATTAGAAGCAGTGCTTGCAGTTGACAGCGTCAAATCCCAAGCTCCAGCAGTTGTCAATGTAGAAGCAGCAGCACCTAATAATACTTTATTTCCAGTAAATCCAGCAGAAGCTGTAATAGTTCCTGCCAAATCACCATAAATCCAAAGAATACCATCAGGATTAGCAGCAGCTACATCATCAGACTCAACTTCAATTTTAGCGTAAAGTTCCTTTGCAGGAGCATCATCACTTCCATAGAAGTTAATCCTTGTTTGAATTTCACCTGCGGCAGCTCCAGCATCACTGTGATAAAATTGCATTAAAACAGGCAAGTTACCAGCAGCATCTGAAAAGAACGTTGCTTGAGCAGAAAGATTAGCAGCAGTATCAACACAATCCGCATCTACATACAATCCAGTTACATCTTTTCCACCACCATCAGCAAACAAGACAACTGATTCATTTGTAGCAGTTCCAGTAAAAGCAAAGTGTCCAACATAAACAGTATCAGCAGCAGGAATTCCAGCGTCCGTAATGTGCATTACCGCCTTCCCATCAGCTAAATTCCCGCTATGCGTAACATATATTGCGTCATTTGTAACAGCGTCCGTGTCGATATACATTGCTCGCATATCTTTCTGAACATCCATTTCCAACCCTCTTGAATCAGCAGTAGGACTTCCACTAGCAGTATAAAGAAAACCACAACCTCCGGTAGCTAAAGCCCCTGAAGTAGCAATCTCTAAAGCTGCTAACTGATTTGTGTGAGCGCCTGAACCTGTAATCAGGACATCAGAAGCTCCTACGCCAGCAGCAACAATATTCAATGCCCTCGCACCTACACCAACCTCAGTAATTTTAACAGTGTCTCCTAAAGGCAAAGCTGTGTTAGCAACAGCACTCTCTATTTCAAGACCAATTACTGCGTCAACAATCGTTCCAGCCGCTTTATCTAAAGTTTTAAGAATCTTTACTACTGAACCTTGAGCATCATACTGAGAAGCGTGAGCCTGCGTATCTGCTCTGCTAAATAGCATCATATCATAATCAGCAGTTAATGTGCCGGCATTTTCTTCTATATCAGAAGTAATACTACACAAATTACCAGTTATGGTTGCTATATTTCCAGCTCCTTCAGTATTCTTAATCTGTAACAATTCACCAGAAGTCAAAGCTTCACCTGTATTTTCTATCTTGAGACCTACACCATCTACTAAAGCGTCAACAGATACGCTTACCGCCGATTCTGTTCCTGTTAAAGCGTCAGCGTTAATAGTTACAGCGTCAACAGAAGTTCCCGCGGTGTCAATATCAAGAACAGTTTTGTCAGTTGCATCTTCACTTATTTTTGCGAAACCACCCGATAAAGTTAAATCACCATCTGTGACGGTAATATCTCCATCAGTCAAAGTGATAGCGTCTGTTCCTTCAGCAGCACCAGTGATTACAACTGCTCCATCTTCACCAACAGTAAAAACAGCAGATCCAGCAGTTACATCATAAGCTCTCAAGTAATAACCACCAGAAAGAGTTGCCTCTGTCAGTTCAAGATTCAACAACACACCATCAGTGATACTAGTTGATTGAAACTCAACCATTCCACTTGTAGCAGAAGTAGAAGTTACGTGGCTATTATTAGTAACAATCAAAGTGTTAGCATCATCAGCGTCGGTGATTGCTATCGAGCCATCGCTCATAGTCATATCACCAGCAGTATAAGTCAAAGAACCACTAGTAATAATTAAATCGTGTCCCGATTCAACTGTGGTGTCTCCATCAAAGTTTATCGCCGCTGCATCAATATCAAGTTTAGCAGTATCCCATTGAATTGTAGCGTCTGAACCAGTGCCAAGAGTAATTACCTCACTGTCAACCATAGTCAAACCAGTAGCTGTAATTACACCTGCTTTAGTAATATCCCAAGTGTCAGAAGTTCCACTAATATCTTTTCCACTGCCAGAATTAGTGATTTTAATACAATCACCTGTTAAAGCAGCAGAACCTGTAACAATAAAACCGTCTTCTGCAAGATGACCTGCAGAAGGAGCAATAGCAAAAGTTAAAGAACCTACATCAATGTCCAAAGTTTGGTCAACATCGTAAATTCCGTCCCAAGAACTTGCGCCCCCGCTTCCTGATATACCTGCCCAAGCAGAACCCGTCCATTGCTTCAAAGTAGTTCCTACAAAACAAAGCCCCCTTCTCCTCGAATCAGTATCGGTCGGGTCAGCAACATAACTTGCTAACTCCAACCAAGAAATCGAGGTTTTTAATCCTTCCTTTATCTCATCAGCCATATTTTCTTAAATTAAATTAAATCTTTTTTTCATCTCTCGTCACCATCTCTATCTTTTCCTTGGAGAGAAAAGGAAAAATAATTTGGGGGTTTAGGAATTTACCGTCCCGACCGTTATAGATTATTATTTTTAATTAAACATAAAATTTCTTTCTCTATGTCTTCATTGTATTCTCCTACTTTTATATGTAAGGGCACATATCCTTGACCAAAAAGATATTTATCTTTCTCGCTATTTATTTGTTGATGCACCGACCCATCTACTTCCAATACTACCCTACCTATCAAAAAATCTACGCAATACTTACCTATCCTTACTTGAGCTTTAAACCTAATATGATTCTTCTTAAAAATCTCACTCAATCTTCTCTCATCTTTAGTTGTTTTTTTTAGCTTTGAAAGTTGATTTCTCATCATCCTTTTTAACACACACGCTAATCTCGTGCATTAAGTCAGTTCGACCAGTCAATGCTTCATCAAACTCAAGTCCTATTTCTTTTGCTTTTGAAATTAATTCTTCCTTCGTCATCTTAATAAGAAGTTTTCCATCTCCTCTTTTTTCCGATTTCTTTTCATTCTTCCTCTCCTTCTCATAATCTTCCTTTGTTAAAATTCCCTGTCTTACATAATCAGTAGGTATACTTAATTTATAAATAGCATTTAACTCTTCATTTGACCAAGGAATACCTATCGCTTTAACTCTATTGTTTTTTAATAATTGCTCAAAATTGCAAGCCATAAATTTAATTTTTTACGGGGCTTTTTGGATAGAAGCCCCAAAACTATTGTTGTCAATCACTAGGCACTCTCTGAAGCATTGCTCCCACGAATATACGCAGGATAACCTAAACCTAAAGTGTAATAGAAATCACAAGTATATTCCCAGTTTTTGCTTCGGTAAACTTTCTCTGGGGCATCTAAACTTGGTTTCTCTGAAAACTTAGCGTGTAGGGTTTCCTTCACTTGCTCTGAATCGTACATAAACCAGTAAGCTGAAGTATCAGTACTATCTGACCTTGTTTCAAGTTGTGGCCAAACCTTTAGCTTAACCTGACCCTTCAATGGTTCTATGTCGTTATTCCCTGTTCCTGCCATTTGTGTAGAATAAAGCATTCTTTCTGCTAAATCCTGCTTAGAAGGAGCAACAAGTAAAGTATCAAGATTAATAGGTCTAATTAACCCATTAGGATCTTTGTAAACTAACCCTGCCTTTCTTGCGGCAATTACCGCCGAACGAGACAAAGTAGGATTGCTAGTTGAACCATCTACAATAACATTACTGAAAACATTACTATTAATGTTATTTGAATGAGAAGCATTAAAAAGCATAATCCCGTCTGGACCTAGCCCTGAAACACCAGACTCACCAAATACATCAGTATAACTGTTAGCCCATCCGTAAAGAATGGAATCCGCCATTGATTGTTCAATAGCAGCAAAAGCTCCAGTAGGTAAAGAAGCACCAAGTTGATCTATCTGATCATACAGATCAAACTTTCTCATTTTCTTTGTAACGGCATATCCCTTACCATATTCTTTTTGTACCCAAGTAATAGAATCGCCCTCTTCGGTGCTTACCATTGGAATATCTGAACCTTGTACCAATCTCTCTGGCATTCCAAGTCCGTGAAGAATCAGATGATCGTAATTCAGCTTAGTAGTATCCTTCACATTAAAAATGTCTGGTCCTATCATTTTTGAAACCTTTGACTTAGCAACCTCATTGAAAATATTATCAAGGTGATCTGTCAAGGCTGGAAACATTGTAGTTGTTATAGGCATACTATTCTAAAGCGTGAATAAAATGTCCTCTTACAACTTTACTCACTTCTTCTTCACCGACTATTTCATCGATGTAAAAACAATCAGCTGTTGAATCATCTGGATCAAGGGTAGTACTTGTAGCTGGCTGACAATAAGTTCCTAAATCAGCGATAGACGCGACATCATCACAGTCACATTCAAATCTTACACCTTCTACTGGTAGAACCAAGCATTCGGTGTGAGATGAACCGTCTGTTGTGACAGCTTCCATTGCTACAAACCTAACATCAGCTGAAGCTGTTGTGCAAGCTTGTAAATAACCACTTGCCCACTCTAGTCCTTCGTATTTTACGATTGTTTGACTCACAGCTAATTTTACATTCATCATTTTTCCACTTTCAAACTGTATTGGAGTAAACATATTTTATTCATTTAATTATCAAATTTCAGACCTTTAGCGCATTATTTATACCAATCTTTCATTTCTTTTTGTTTTGGAATAATTAAACGCTCTTTAGTCTTTTCTTTTCCTTCCTCAACAGCACCTTGAGGCTCATTCCCTAGAGAAGATAAATCGGATTTTGATTTCTTGTCTTCATTTTCGCCTTCATCTTTCTTGGAAGAATATTGTTTCCAAAGAATCTTAGCGTCTTTAATGTCATTTACTATATCCTCAACAGAAGATTTACCTCTGCGAGAACTATAATACTTGACAATCTCACGCCAATTTTCATTAGTTTCAACATCTTCACAAGCTTTCTGAACGCCTTTATTCTCAATATCCTTTTCCTCTCTTTGTAATTCAGCCTTTTCCCCTTCTTTTTTGAAGGAAGCAAGTTTCTTTTTATTAGATAACATACCTTCACGGTAATTATCTCTATCTTGCTTTAACTGTCGAAGAAGTTTTTTAGAAACATAGACTGTCTCCTCTGAATCTTCAAGAAGTTCATTCACTTCCTTCCCAGAAACATCGACATCTTTTTCTTCTTCAATGTCTATTTCTTCTTCAGAAGCGCCAACCCCTTCGGGTTTTTCTTGTCCAGAGTCCGTTTTTTCTTCTGGTTGACCAATACCAGCAGGAGTTTTTTCTTCTCCTTCTTTAGAGTCAAGAATTTTTTCGTCTTCCATAACTTTTAAAGCTTTTATTTAAAATTGGAGCTCACCAATCCTTATAGAAGAGATAGAATTCTCTCTAAAATTCTTTTTAAAAACTTTAGAGAAAAATCTATCTCTCAAATCGACCTTTATTGTCAAAGAACTTACTTTATAGACTCAAAACATTCGCAAATTTCATTATACAAACTCGCCATCCTACCACTGAACTCTTCATCCGAATTTAAAAGAAGACTTTTCACCCCATAAATTGTCTCTTTATTAGACGGACTCACATCAATAAGATAATCTTCATTCAAATAATCTAAATACTCTTTCTGAAACTTTTTCTCATCTTTTATTTTATACTGCATTGCTTTCTTGCTATCAGTTGTCTCTTTCTTTTTCTCATCAAGCAAAATTGCTTTACCGTCTTTGCCCTTAACAGAATTTTCTTCAAGCATTCTATTTCTTTCGCTATCCATTTCTTGTTTTCTTTCACCAATAATCTTTAAAAACCTTGTCCTTGCTCTTGAATCTTTACCGTGCAACATTTGGTTAGCCAACCAATCCTGTAAACTTGATACACTCTCTACAGCATTATTTAAAAAAAAGTAATTTTTTAATTTAAGTTGTTCCATAATTTATTTTTTATTATTATTATTTCGACCTTTATCTTTCTCTAACTTTTTTTGGGTTATAATCAATTTTTGCAAGAAGTTCATTGTCTCCATACGCCTCCCACACCATATAAGATAATCATCTCTTGACAGTCCTTGCCCTATCTGTCTTAAAATTGTAGTGTTCCTAGAAAAAATATAATCTCTTACTCTTGGGTCATTAGCTTGTAATTCAAACCATTTTTGTATTTTATCTTCATTTATATCTTCTTTTAATATCGGCTCACTGTTAATAAGACGAAACAATAAATGGATAATATATTTTTTAATGTTCATATTTATAGATTAGGTAAACTCTTTTTAGCCTCCGGGAGCATTGGAGGTTCTCCTCCTTCGCCTTCTTGAACCATTTCTTCTTGCATTGCCTCTTCTCCGCCTTGCTCTTCTAATCTCTCTAAATATTCTTCTGGCTGATCATCATATGCTTTCATAATCTCACCAAAAAATTTATCTCTGTTAGCCATAAAAATCTCTGGAAAAAGAGTCCTAGCTACTTCCGCTTTCTCTGTTGCTAAGGCTTGACTCTTACTCAATCCACTCCTGTAAAGACTTTCAGAAATTACTTGTATTTGATATTCAAAATCATTTAAAAAGGTCGTGGGCAATGTTCTAAACTCTACATTCTTGCCTTCTGCCATCAATTTTTCAGCTTCAATTTTATTTTCATTATCTATTTTATTTCTTTCTGCTTCATTTTTAATATCCCTAAACTCTATGATTAAAGTTCCTTTCACTTTTTCTATTTTCACCTCTTCCTCTTTCTTGTTTCCCTCCTCAGCAACTTCTTGATCTATCTCCGTATCGTGAATAACATATTTTCTATGAACCTTAGTCTTTTTGCCATCTTTTATTATCTCTCTTGCTTGAGAATAATTAGTTATAATATTGGCGATTCTCAAAAGATATTTTTGTCTCCACAAATCAGTTAAAAATTTAAAGAAAAGAGATTTAACTTCCTTTGCTCGCTCATCAGCAATAACAACCTCCCTTGCCGTTACACCCTTCCCTTGCACTCCCTGCTGGTTAGGGTCAACACTCGCAAAGTCAAGTCCTTTGCTTATCATCTCAATCATATTTACATCATCGCCAGTGATACCTCTAACATCTAATTCCCTAACTTGATTAACATTCACGACAGGTATTCTCATATCTCCCGCTAAAACTTCCTCTTCTAAATCAAAAGCCTCTTGATTCTCTTCTCCTACAAGCAATGGCTTTACCATTGACTTATACTGCTTGTCTATCATCATATTTAGCAAGGTGTTATATACATCAAAATCAGCTTGCAAAATATCTGGCAAACTTTTCCCGTACGCAAAATGTTTACCTGTAAATACTTCAAATATCCCTTTAGCAAAAGGATAAACTTTTCTACCATTTATTTCCCATAAAAGAGGAGCTTCAAGGATCAATACTCCATTTATTATGATTATGTACTCATCTTCAAATTTGTTGTAATATCGTACAACTTCATACATTTCCTCATCTGTTCTTCTCTGTGAATTATTAAAATAAAATGTGTCTGTATTATTTTCTTCAAGTTCGCTCCTTGATTTTATATATTTATAGTTTGGATACTTCTCAAATTCTTTTTTTAGAGATTGTTTGTCATATAGTTTAACCCAAGCTAACGAAGGCTGGTCTTGAATATCAAAAATATTATAATCGCTTAGATATAACTCTGTAATAGGTAAAAGAATATCAACGCACTTATCCTCAATGTTTATCTCTTCCTCGCTAAATCCTACTTTCCCTGTAGTTATATCGTAATCTTTGAGCGTTTTCTTTTTTTGTTTTGGTTTTAAATAACCCGAATACTCAAACACTGTGCCATCTCCCACTGACTGCCAAGCAGAAAAAAAGTTATCAATCTCGGGGTTACCAAAAGCGTCCAGATAAGAATCTTTTAACAAATTCTTTAGAATATACGCTCTATCAACATTTAACTTTTCATTATTCGTGCTTATCGCTTTAATCTCAAAATCAGGAGGAGTGCCAACAACAGCAGAAACAATGGCTTTCTGCTTATTCCTAATTATCTGCGTAGATATATTCGCCTGCCAATCTCTTTTAGGTGGGTCATAGCTCTCTCGTGATGGCGTATAAGCATTTAATCTCTTCTCTCCTGTATCTACATAATCCTTTAATGTTAAGTCATTAAATTGAGGATATGCAGTATCCCTTTTCCTTTTCATTGCCTCAAACTCCTCCGTAATTCTATCTATAACCTTTTTATCTGCGTCACTGGGTTTGTAATCTAAATTTTGTTTTTCATCTTCTGGCATAAAATTAGTAAGCTGTCATCCTACTGTTTCTATTCTTTTTATTTTTTTTCTTAAGCATTTTTTCAAAATCAGCTTCAGCTAAAGTTTGATTATATATAATTATGCGTTTAGCAAAAGTTAGACACAAGGCATCAAAAACATCCGGACTTTTAACACCTCTCTTTCTCATCTCTTCCTTACTCATCAGTTTCATCCTTCGTCTATTGTCTTGCTTATACCTAATATCTAAAAGTTCCAACCACCTATCATCTCTCTTGAGCTTGCCGCCCTTTGAGATCCATTCTTTAGCGTCCCAAGCTAACTTAGCCCTCTTGTTGATAAATTGTGCTTCATCCTTCTCCAAGTCACATACCTCTGCGACATTTACTCTATTTACAGGCATTCCGTGTTCTTTTAACACCGCAGGGAGCATTGCCCCAACTCCTATTGGATCAACATTACTATTACGAGGATCAACTCTATGATTTTTAATACTCTCCTCTATCTTCCCGCAAAAATCAATTAAATCTATCCTATTATCAGCAAAAGTTATCTTTGCCACATTCGGCCACCTAACAACATTTACGCTCTCATCCTCTCCTACATCCGCAGGGTCACTTCCTAACATTGGAATGCCAAACGGAGCGTCCTCATCAACCATTGCATTATTTACCTCTGTCTCGGTGAACAGTGGCACCCAACCTTCAGTATCAATTGCATCCTCGTCAGGAAATTTACATCCGAATAAAACATCATACTTTGGTTTCTCCTTCGCTTTTTCTAAAAAACTTTCTGTATATCTTCCTTCCGCTATTCCTATCTTATCATTGATAAATATCTTTTTGTAATCTTTATCTTGCCAGCTATCAAAGAAATGATTACGGTAAAAAGGATTACCAATCTTACATAAAAAAGTGTCCTCACCCTTTCCCGCCAACATTCTAAATACACCCGCGTCAATATCATTATCACAAAGAGAACTTTCGTCGCAAATAATATTCCTCCCCCCAAAACCCATAATACTATTGATCGTATTATATTTCCTTCTTGCCTCTGCTGTTAATATCTCAATAGAGCCATATTTCAATTTTCCATCTTCTCCAACGACCTGAAATGTTAATTTTAATTTACTCTTCTCTTCTAATAATCTGTTTAAAACTGTTCTATCTTTAATATCAATTCCAACTAACTTTGCTTTAAAATAATCATTCTCCGATGTATCCTGCACTATATATTTTAAAAGTATCCTTCCTCTCTTCGTATCCGGCGTGATGATCAGCCAGTCTTCCGGAAATGTTGTTATTCTTGTTAAAATAGCGCGCGAAACTACAAGAGACTTTCCCCATTGTGTACTTGCAATTATCTGTGAAAATTTATGCTGTCTTTTAATTATTAAATTATATATAGCTAACTGGCCAGGAGACATTTGAAAAGCCTGACTGTCTTGCTTAAACAACGCATTTGCTAATTTCCATTCTTTCGTTTCTCTTGCTTTTTCTGTCTCTCTCTCTATTTTTTTTTTTAATTCCTCCAAAGATAAACTTTCATAATTGAAAGACGGATATAAAAAAGACATACTTATTTTTTAAGAATTTCTCCTATAAATCCCTGCAATTCTTTTATATTGCCTAAATTCAAATCTAGCGTATCACCCGGCTTGCCAAGAACTCTATCTAACACTTCAGAGATAGCATATAAATTACCCTGACGAGCTTTCTTCATAAGCTCATCAATTATCTCTTTTTTGTGTAAACTCGCTTGTTCAATAAAATAATTCTTGAACTTCAAAGCGC
>Ga0209345_10005929_pt1 | contig 11173 bp, 7 predicted proteins | sample Cruoilmetagenom7_FD_187294 | JGI IMG/M metagenome (GOLD analysis project Ga0209345, IMG submission 187294) | Oil polluted marine microbial communities from Coal Oil Point, Santa Barbara, California, USA - Sample 7 (SPAdes) (version 2) | ecosystem: Environmental > Aquatic > Marine > Oil seeps ...
ATTTGGAGGCCAGTTTCAACATGGGTTTCGAGTTAAGGGCGCGATCCAGCCAGCCCGGAGCCTTTCTGAATATGGGAAACAGCTGCTTCAGGTAGATGCTGATGGCTCCATAAAAAACCGGAACCTCCCTGCTCAGATCGTGTTCATCGGCAAACAGCGGCAGGTACATAGGAAGCTTTCTCACCATATGGTCCGATTTCCGGAGTGCCTCCACATATTTTGAGTCGCGCAGACAGTTCCCGCAATAAAAACTTCCCCCGGATCCCGGGATAATATGCATGATATTCATTTTATATCCTTTCTATTTTTTTTCCAAAACAATACACCCGTCCATCATCACCGGCCACATAGATACGGTTGTTGACCACGGCCGGATTGGCATATACGCCAGTTCCCAGTTCAAAGGTCCAGGACAGTTTGCCGCTCCTCCGGTCAAGCAGGAACAGGTCACCCCGCATGCTGGCAACCAGCACCTTGTTCCCAACCACCACCGGGGAGGCATCCACCGGACCCCCGGTGTTATAATTCCAAACCAGCTTTCCACTCTTTTTGTTCAGGCAGTAGATAAATTTATCGCGGTTGCCTATATAAATATGATTGCCCTGAATGGCCGGTGAGCCTATAAAAGGCAGGTTAGCCTTTTCGTTTTCAAAAGTCCAGTCCACCTTTTTCCCCAACAGGTCCACCGCCACAAAAAAACCGTCGTAATCGCCCACATACGCGTGATCACCATCTATCCCGGCTGAACTGGCCACATAGGTGGAAATGGACATACTGCTTCGTACTTTCCCTGTAAGGGCATCCACCATATGGATAAAGCCATCACAGCCGCCAAAAACAGCCATCCCGCTGTACAGGGCACAGGAGCCATTGATGAAATTATCAGTCTCATATTTCCACAAGCCCTTCCCGCTTTTGGGATCGATCCCGTGCAGGTAATAATCATAACTCCCCACCAGGAGCACGCTCTTATTGCCCTTGCGGTAGAGAGAGGGCGAACCCATGATCATATTGTCGGTCTGGTAGGTCCATTTTATGGCTCCTGTATTCAGGTCAACGGCAAAAAGCTTACCATCCAGGTTACCCACGTAAACCACCCCGTCGACAATAAGCGCAGGGGCTTCAATGCTGTATTCGGTATTGATCTTCCACTTCAGGGTTCCGTCTTTGTTGATGCCAAAAAGGGAGCCATCCAGGGTCCCGACCACCACGATCCCGTTACACACCACCGGGGCAGCCTTGATCACATCCTGTGTGTTGAAATTCCACAAAAGAGCCGGTTTCCCGGGTAGGGAGGCATTGCTTACTCCCTGAAATTTGGAGTTACCCCTGAAGTTACCCCAGCAGGAGCCTGTCTGACCTCCCAGCGAGGTCCACGAAGCAGAAACAATCAAAAGTGCCAGCAGGAGCTGGATATAAATGTGTTTGTTTTTCATAGCCACATCTCTTAAATGCATGTTATTTTCGACTGATGGCTCCCGTGGGACAGGCGTCGGCCACTTCCAGGGCGACCTTTTTTAATCCGGCGCCCAGATTCTCATGAAACGGGATCCCCACTACCACATCAAATCCCCTGCCAATAAAGGTAAAGCCAAAATCCTCCTGATGCTTCGCCGTGAGCCGTACACAGATCCCGCATTTGATACATTTGGAAGGTTCATAGATCACGTTTTCGTGTTGCTCCTGCTTGGTGCAGAGTTGACGTTGTTCCGGTTTAAAACGTTTCTGGTCGGCTTCGTAGGCATGGGAATAAAGCCGGAGCCTGCAGTTGTGCAGGTCCCGACAATCGCAATGGAGGCAGCGTGTTGCCTCTTCCATCACCTGTTCTCTGCTTAATCCGTCTCCCTTCCGTTCCGGCTCCAGGCGATGACCTTCCACCGATTCCTTCAGGTATTCAGCAAACTCGGCCGGGAACAGTTTTCCAAAGCGGGAGTTAAAGAGCCTGGGCTCCCCCAGTACCGGTTGATCCTTCAGGTACTGGTCCACGCTAAAGGCCACCTCTTTTCCCTGTCCCAGGGCACGAATGGCCATTTTAGAAGGTTTTAGTGCACTCCCTACCACAAAAACACTGCTGTTTTCCACCCGGTAGGAAGCTCCATCGGCTTCTACCCCTCTGGCATGCATGGGCAGTCCCCAGTCAGCAATACCGCTCTTTTCCTTGCCTGTGGCCACCACAACCACATCGCTGCTTTTCTGCAGTTCCCTGAATTGGCTGGCATCAACAGCGGTGTCAAGCATAAATTCCACTCCCAATGCTGCAATTTGCTCTACCTCCTGTCCCAGGATTGCCGGAGGAAGCTCCTCTCTGCCAGGCTCTTTACACAGGCTGCCTCCAGCCACAGGATTCCGGTCAATGACCCTGCAGCGATGTCCCTTCTGTGCCAGGTGGTAAGCAGCAGCAAGTCCTGCCGGACCTGCGCCGATAATCGTTACATTTTTTCCGGTATCGTCTGCCACTTCGGGTTTCCATGCTGCCTCCGCCTCCAGTTCAAAATCTCCAGCAAAGCGTTTCAGAAGACAGATGGAGACCGGTTCATCTATGGATTTTCTGCGACAGGCTCCCTCGCAGGGGGCGGGACAGATCCTGCCAAGCACCGAGGGTAAAGCAATATCCTTCTTCACCACCACCAGTGCCTCTTGGAACTTCCCGGCAGCCAGCAGGCGGTTCATCAGGGGAATATCCATATGGGCCGGACAGGTTATCTGGCAGGGAGCCTCACAATCGCCCACATGTTCGCTGAGCAAGAGTTCCAGGGCACTTTTACGGGCCTCCCTGATCTCATCGTCCTCGCTGATGATATCCATGCCTTCCTTTGCAGCCTGCGAGCAGGATGGAAAAATCTTTCCACTCTTCCGATCCTTGACCACGCATACCATGCAGGAGGTAAATTGCTCCACATCCTTCAGGTAGCACATGGAGGGCACTTCCGTGCCCATACCCCGGATCACCTCAATGAGCATGCTCCCTTCGGCAACCTCCACCTCTCGCTTATCTATCTTAATCTTAACCACAATTCCTATTTAACGATGACCGCATTCTCAGGGCACACCTGCCTGCAACCATCACATTGAATGCATAACTCATTGTCCACCTCATGCTTTTCATGGGGTTTGAATGCGATGGCATCCACCGGGCAGTCCTGTGCACAGAGGGTGCAGCCGATACAGTCGTCTGTTATCTCATATTTTATCAGTTCCTTGCACTTCCCGGCCGGACACTCTCCCCGGATATGGGCCTCATACTCGTCCCTGAAATAGTTCAGTGTTGAGAGAATAGGATTGGGGGCAGTTCCGCAGAGTGCACAAAGGCTTCCCTTTTTGGTCCAGTTGGCCAGGTCCTCCAGGTTCTCCAAATCCTTCTCTGTTCCCTTACCGGTGGCAATCTTTTCCAGGATCTCCAGCATTCGCTTGGTACCGATGCGTCCGAAGCTGCACTTCCCACAGGCTTCATTCTGGGTAAATGTGAGGAAATAACGGGCAATATCCACCATGCAATCGGTATCGTCCAGTACCACCAGTCCCCCACTCCCCATCATGGCTCCCACCTCTTTCAGTGACTCAAAGTCGATGGGTGTATCCGCCTTCCAGGATGGAACACAACCTCCTGAAGGTCCGCCGATCTGAACCGCCTTGAACTCCCGGCCATTAGCCACTCCACCACCTATCTCCTCCACCACCTCGCGGATGGTCATTCCCATGGGCACCTCAATGAGTCCGCCTCTGGCCACTTTTCCAGCCAATGCAAAAACCTTGGTTCCCCTGGAAGATTCGGTCCCCACTCTGTTAAATGCCCCTGCTCCATTCTTCATGATATAGGAGACCTGGGCAAAGGTCTCTGCATTATTGATTAAGGTGGGCGCTCCCCACAGCCCTTTCACAGCCGGGTAGGGTGGACGGATCCTGGGAAATCCGCGCTTCCCCTCAATGGACTCCATCAGAGCAGTTTCCTCTCCACATACAAAAGCTCCTGCTCCCTGGTAAACGCTCAGCTCGAAATCGAATCCGCTGCCCATGATATTTTTTCCCAGGTAGCCCTGCTCTCTGCAGACTTCCAGGGCCTGTAGAATGCGCGTGACTGCCAGGGGATACTCGGCCCTGATATAGAAAATGCCTTCGGGTGCTCCAACGGCATAGCCGGCAGCAACCATGCCCTCAATGATTCGATAGGGGTAGGACTCCAGGAGCATCCGGTCCATAAAGGCACCCGGGTCCCCTTCATCTCCGTTACAGATAATATATTTTAGATCGCCTGGCTGTTCAGCCACCAGCTTCCATTTGCTCCCCGAAGGAAAACCTCCTCCTCCCCTTCCACGGATTCCACTCTCCACTATCTCCTCAATCACCTGGGAGGGTTTTTTCTCTTTCAGTACGCGAGCCAGCCCTTTAAATCCGTCCCGGCTCTTGTACTCCTCCACATCGAGGGGATTGATTATCCCCCGGAACTCGGTGGCCATAGGGATCTGCTTATCCAGAAAGAGGGACACATGTTTTTCCCTCACATCCAGGGAATAGCGGTCCACGCCAATCCAGCGGCTATCGTCCCGGATGGTATCCGCCACATTCAACAGTTTGTTGGTGATCCTTTTTAGAAATCCCTCGGGTTGAAAGTGCTCCTGGACGATCTGGTCCACATCGGCCGCCTGCACCTTTGAATAGAGGGTGGGTTCCCCATTTGCAGGAACTATCTCCACCAGGGGTACCTGGTGACACATGCCTACACAGCCCACATGTTTTAGCTTCACATTGAGTCCGGTCCGGTCAATGGTCTCCTTTACCGCATCCCTGATCTCATCGCTTCCACTGGCCACACAGCAGGAACCCAGTCCGATCCGGATCTCGCCTTTGACCTCGCTGCCATCGGCCAGCTTATACTTTTTCTTTCCCGAATCTCCCTTTTGACTTTCAAAATCGCTCAGTACGGATCCAACCATGGAGGTATTCACGTGTCCGTAGGTGACCTGGTCGATCTGCACCACAGGGGCCAGCGTACAGCATCCCAGGCAATTGACTTTCTCAATGGTATACTGTCCGGAAGCGGTGGTGTCTTCCCCTTCACCCAGTCCCAGTTCCCGCTTCACGGCATCGTATACCAGGCCGGCACCTTTCACATGACAGGCAGTTCCGACACATACTTTGATCATGTGCTGACCGGCGGGAGTAAATCTGAACTGCGAATAGAAACTTGCCACACCCACGATCTGCGCCGGGGTAATTTCAGAAATCTCACATACCCTGCGCAGGGCCTCTTCCGGCAGGTAGTTGTACTTCTCCTGAATGGCCTGAAGTACAGGGATTACAGTTTGCCGGGCTCCACCCAGCTCCTGTATCATTTCATCAATATCTCTTATCTCTATCTCCAAGGTACCTGTCTATCCAATAAGCACTTCCTAGTTTCCAATACAATATAAGTTTGATTCCCCCCGGAGGTAGATCAGTCCGTCGGCAAAAGCCGGTACGGCATATCCCGCCTCACCCAACTCCGGTTGAGCTATGACCGTTCCGGATGCATCGGCTTTCAGGATATGGGTCACACCGCGCATATCAACGAGGTAGACCTTTCCATCCGCAACCATGGGTGAGGAGTAGAATCCATTGTTAAATTCCTTTTCAAATTTCTTCTCACCGGTCCTGGCATCGTAACAGACCAGTACTCCGTAACTGGTGGCCGTATAGAGCAATCCGTTATAGGCAACCGGACTGGATGCCTCGGAGAGGTACTCATCATCTTCCCAGATAAACTCAGGATCTGCTTTGGGTTCAACCGCCACCAGCCGGGCATACTCGTTGGTGGCATATACCAGTCCGTCCGTGAAGGCAACCGAGGCTCCGACCTCGCCCATCATGGCCTCCACCTTCCAGAGTTCGGCACCCGTCTCCAGGTCATGTCCCGATACATAGGGATCAGAGGAAGTAACCACCTGGATCTTCCCCTCCACTTCGATCAGCACCGGAGATGCCCATGAAATGTTTACCGGTCGCTCCACATCCCAGATAGTCTCACCGCTTGCCGTATTCAATGCCAGCATTCTTCCCCTTGAATTGGTATCATACTGAACCACTACCTTATTCCCCCATACCTGCAGGGATGAGGAGTGGCCGTAATGGTTGTTGGGGACTCCCAGATTCCGTCCCCATACCTGCTTACCTGTCAGATCAAAGGCTACCACATCGCCGGTAGCAAAAATGGCATATACCCGGTTGCCATCCACTGCCATGGTGGGAGCAGCCAGACCCGTATCATCAGTCACCCTTGGGGGAGTTGCAGGAGATCCGGGGATCCCGCTAACCTCCTTCTCCCAGAGGAGTTGTCCGTTAAGACGGTTGTAACATGAAACCACTCTGGCCTGGGCATCGCCCCCGGAAATAAATATCTTATCCCCCCAGATAACCGGTGAACTATATCCGGGTTTTGAGCTTGCCACTTTCCACTTAATATTCTCCCCGGTGGAGCCGTTCCATGTCTCCGGAATATTTTTATGAAAGGAGAGTCCCTGTCCCATATAACCGCGGAATGTGGCCTGGTTCTTTTTAAAATCTTCCTTGTTGAAATTAAGCTGGCCTGGTGCGGGGCTCTGCTGAACCGACTCCGATTCGCCGGAAGCAGCCGACTCACCGGAAGCAGCCTCCTCACCGGTTTTTTCTATAAGCGCAGCACCGGCCTCTGCTACCTCTGTGGTATCGCCTTCCCCAGTAGCTGTTTCCAGAGTTCCAGCAAAGACGTCAATCACCTCCACAGCACTCTCCTCCTCCGGGCTATCGGTCACCACACCCATCTGCTGGTACTCCTTCAAGTAGTCGTTGGTCAGGAATCCTGCCACCAGGGAGAGTCCAAGTATCAATCCACCGGCCATTAAAAGCCAGTACTGGGAATTGGCCCGCGCCCTCAGGAGCTCTTCGGTCACCTTCTCGGGCTCCTCGATCCGGGATCTCAGATCAGTATAGATTTTCAAAGAAACCGCCATAACGATTCCGCCAACAAGCAAGAGCCAGGTACCTGTCTTTACCTGCCAGCGGCTGGTAAAGTAGGCCTTACGGGCCAGCAGGTCAAAACTCCGGATCTCCTCCTTCAGCTCTTCATTGCCGGGCTCGTTTTTCAATCGCTCCACCAGCACTTCGATTGTTTTACTCTCCAGCGGTTCATGTTGCTTCATGTGCCAGAAATTCAGAATCAACAGCAGGGCCACGACCCCGCAAAAGATTCCGGAAATCAGCAGCACCCTGTGGGCCAGTAAGATTTTCTGTTCCTGATCCATATTCTATTTTTTATCTGATCAATTAAGCAATAACATTTGTTGTAAGCTATTTTTCCACGGGACAATAGTCCATGCATCTGCCGCAGGAGAAACAGTCTCCCTTATGCGGTTCGTAATCCTCCCTGCGCCTGAACACCACCTGGTTCATCAGGGTAATACCCAGTGCCAGGCCGATAAATCCACCCATTAGCATGCCCCCCATCCGGAATTTCCCCCGGATCACCGCGGCCTCTTCCACCAGCTGCTCAAAGGTATCCCCCGATTCCAGGAAAGCCTGGATATCGAGATTCTCCTCATCTTCTCTTAACTCGGGATTGCTGATCATCAATTCGGCCAGGTAGACATCGGAGTGTACCCGGCTGAGGAAGACGTGCGACTTCGCCCCTATCCATCCGCCTGCAACGGTCAGTAACGGGATCAGTGCGATATAGAGTATAAATTTTCTCAGATTCTTCCGTGCCTTTTCCGGGGCCCTGTAGCTCTGTTCGACCGGGACCTCGATGGCATCGAAGGGACAGGAACCCTCACAGAGTTTACATTTGATGCACTCCGAAGGAGTGATACTCAAATGCCATTTGGAAAATTTTGACATCCAGCTCAGCAGTACGCCATAGGGACAGAAGATCCTGCAGTAGGGCCTGGCATAAAACATCCCAAGGAGGAGGAAGGTAATGCCCAGGAAGATCATCAGGAAGGGTCCGTCCATCCGGAAGATCCCCACAAAAGGATCGTAACGGCAGATAATAAAGTCGCTACCCGTAGCAGCAAGGAGGACCGAGAGTGCCAGGTAGATCACCGGGATAAATCCCAGGGTCTTCCTGATCCAGCTGGGGATAGACACCGGGTGAATCACAAGCAGATCCTGAATGGCACCCAGCGGGCAGGCCGATGCACAGAAGACTCTCCCGAAAAAGAGTGCAAACAACAGGGGCAGCACAAAAAACAACAGGGCTGTAATAGAGATGGCATACCCGGAGTCGAAGATGGATAGGGCCACATTTTGAATGGCCCCGACGGAACAGATACAGCCGTCCCGGTAGAAGCCAAAATAGATCAAAGAAAAAACAGAGAGCCAGAGCAAGCCCCGCCTGGACCGTTTCTTAGTGGCCAGCCAGGAGGCCAGGGAGAGAACCGCCAGCAGGACAAACACATCAAAATACTCCAAGGCCATGGCCCTTGGTTCAGGGGTGGTCGGATCGGGTTGCACGTACCCGGTTTCAAACTCCGGTTTGGGAAAGCGTTGCTGGGCATGCAGGAAAGTGCCTGTGAGTAATATCAGAGTGAAAAGAAGCAGAGCAAAGCGGGGTGCCTGTTTGATCATATCAGCCTTCCTCCTTTTGAATGAAATCACCCTTGATCATGTAAGGTTCACTGGCCGGGACCCGGCCGATGGCATCGGACGGACAGTTCGAGGCAATGGAGCACTGGTTACAATTGAGACAGAGGTTTTGCCTGATCTGCAGGTGCAGGGAGCCGTTCCCAAATGCGGAACACCCTTTCACACATTTGGCGCAGCCAATGCAGAGCTCCTCATCAATCACATATTCAAAATAGGGCTCCTCGATAAATCTGCGCTGTATGGCAGCGGTGGGACAGAGCTGATTTTCGGCACCGGTTTCAAGTTTTGCCCCGGGTTTCAGATATCCTCCGCAAAGATCACAATAGCCGCACAGGTCATAGGCATGCACACATTTTACGGCCGATTCGGCCTTCACACATTCAGTGGCACAACGTCCGCACTGGGTACATTTAAAGGGATCGATCTGCCAGACATAATCCTTGCCGCTAACCGAACGCTGCAAGGTAAAGGCAGCCGTACCAACCACGGAGACCCCCAGAGCGAGTCTTACTCCACTGTTGATGAAGTCCCTGCGCTTATACCCTTTATCCTTGCTCTTATCTTTCTTATCCATCCGTACGTTCAGTTTCAGCCTCAGGGAGCTGACAATTAGATAGTTTATTACAGCTTCTGCACTGGAAGTCTGCCGAACACTGCGATTGCCTGGTGACCTGGTGGCGTGCTACCAGCACTCCGGTCACTATGGCCAATCCACCCAGCAACACTCCCCTGCCTGCACGATCTATAAAATTACGTCTGTTCATGATTCTTTATTAATGGGTTCAAAAACTCGCACCATATCCCTGTCAAAGTCCAGTGCATAGATCACATCGTTCTCATCCGCACAAACCTCGGGGGCCTTCCCATCCTCTCCCTCAAACAGGTCAGGGGCTGCAACAACACTCTTCAGGGTCCCCGACTGGTCGTAAATTTTAATCCGCACCAGTCCCTTCTCACTGGTTACAAAGGAACCATCCATCAGGGTGGTGATCCTGGCCGGGTTGCAGCAACCCAGAAAGCCATCTATTTCAAAGGACCTGCTTTCCCAGAACCCGCGCATGCGTCCATCGTCGGCATAATCCTCCAGGGCATGTTTGCCCGGATTAACCACCCATAATTCGCCAAAACTGTTGACCGCCAGGTCAAAATTGGCGCTGGGAACAATAAAACCATGTCCCGCTTCCGATTCGGCTTTCCCTTCAAACATTCCGGTCCGTTCGCCCTGCCGGTTGAATATCACAATCCTCCGGTTCCCCGCATCAGCCACATAGACCTTATCCTCCTTAATGGCCAGATTGGTAATCACGGTCCGCTCGCCCAGGTCCTCCCACTCCTGCAGGAGTTCACCCTCGTGGCTGAATTTGGCCACATAGCTGCCAAACCCGATAAAAATATGTTCTCCGTCTACTTCCAGGCAAGTTGCACCGGAAGGGATCTCCAACAGGGTTGAAGGAGAGCCATCCAGGGCAATGACTGCCAGAGAGGAGTTCCCCGAAATATAGAGTGCCTGTTTATGATAACTCATATCCGTGGCAATCAACAGACCCAGTGAAAAGTTCCGAACCTCTTTATAGGAGATGAGCTCCTCGTCCACCTCCCTGTAACGGTCCACCTCCAATGCATAGGGATTTGTTCCCCTGCGGTCGGGTCTGTTATTCAATACATCGACCACGATGACGGCAAGGATAATTCCCACGATCACCAGCACCACTATTGTCAGACTTCTCTTTTTCATAGCATTGAATCTTTACACTACAAGTTACTTTCGTTCCAGGGCCATATCCAGGCAGACCATGGTTTTTGAATCGCGCATCACCAGGTAGCCATCGGCAATGGCCAGCGGCCCCCAGGCATCATGACCATCCAGCACCCTGTAGGAGTCCAGTTCCTGGTACTCCCTGGTACTGGGTCGCACAATGGTCAGCGTCGCATCATCGCTCACGATAAAGAGTTTGTTATCAGCTATCATATAGGGTCCCAATCCAAAGCGTTTGTCCTGTCCGCTGGACCAGATCACCTCATTAAAATTATCGGGGTGGACACAAACCAGCTGGTTGCGAAGAGGTCCTGCATCCTTGGGGAGAATTCCCAACAGATGTCCATTAAACTCCACGGGGGTCTGCTGCTCACAGGCCAGACCCTCTTTGGGTAAATATTCATTCAACACTTCCACCTGGTAGGTCCCCTCACTGGCGCTTAGCTGGAGCACCATGGCTCCGGCCCCATAGCCTGCAGTCAGGTAGACTTTTCCATCGGGCAAACATATGGGAGAAGGTGCCACCACCTGGTGGTTCCATGCAGCTGTTTCCCAGAGGATGGTGCCGGCATCCGGACCATCTGCTGCTACTCCAAACACACCTCCATAAGCACTGTAGACATACATGGTTCGTCCCCCGAATTCATAGGGCATTACCGAGGAGTGTGACATCTGCCAGCCTTTTTCATTGGGGGTTTCCCACAGCACCTCCCCGGTCTCCATATGCAGGGCCACCAGCAGGGCGCTTCCCCCGGTGGCGATAATGGCTTTGTCCTCATGGATCAGGGGGCACTGTCCTGTATACCAGAGAGGTATTTCGGACTG
>Ga0209345_10005930_pt1 | contig 11173 bp, 9 predicted proteins | sample Cruoilmetagenom7_FD_187294 | JGI IMG/M metagenome (GOLD analysis project Ga0209345, IMG submission 187294) | Oil polluted marine microbial communities from Coal Oil Point, Santa Barbara, California, USA - Sample 7 (SPAdes) (version 2) | ecosystem: Environmental > Aquatic > Marine > Oil seeps ...
CCTGATGAAACGCTTCGACAATGAAGGCAAGGTCGGCACCATTGCGCGTGATCACTCCTTCGCCAACGGTCTGGTGATGCGTGCGGTGCGCGATTCGCTGATCATTTCGCCGCCCTTGAGCATCACCGAGGAAGAGGTCGATATCCTGATAGCTTCGGCCAGGAAGACACTCGACGAAGCCTGGGATGATATCCGCAAGCAGGGCCTTGCCTGAACCGGGACGGGCCGGATTTAACCTTTACGCTTAAGCTTAACGCCGGGTTGTCGAACCCGGCGTTTTCAATTGCGCTATGATCCCCGCCTCAACAGGAGATCACAATGCGCGATCATCAAGCACCAGTCCGGCCAGTCGTAAGCACTGGCCAGCGGAACGGATTGCTGGATCTGCTGCGCTTTGCGGCAGCCCTGACCGTTGCCGTCTATCATTTCCTCTATCGTGGCGCCCAGGACGGCGGTTACCTCGACTTTGCATTCGGTGCGGCGGGAATAGCTGTTTCGCTCGGCTATCTCGGCGTCAATCTGTTCTTCATGATATCGGGCTTCGTCATCATCTGGTCGGCCACCGGGCTGGACTGGTATGGCTTCTCTGTCAGCCGGCTGGCGCGGCTCTATCCGGCACATCTCGTGGCCATGACCATCACTTTCCTGACAATCACGTGGTGGTCGCAGCCGCCCTACTCCACCGACATCTTCGAATGGTTGGCAAACCTGACCATGCTGGCACCGATGTTCGGTGCGGATTTCATGGATGGCGCCTACTGGTCCATTGTCATCGAGATCCTCTTTTATGGCTGGGTGGCCATAGGGCTGTTCTCCGGCGCGCTTCCCCGCCACACCGACGCTGCGGTGGCAATCTGGATGCTGCTTGTCATGGTCAACAACACCATGCTCGGCTCCCGCCCGGTCGAACTGCTGTTCCTGACCGAATATGGCAGCTATTTCGCACTCGGGGTAATGGTCTGGCGGATCAACTCGCAAGGCGGCAGCTTGCTGCGGCTGCTGATTGCCGGAATTGCCCTGGCCATGACCTTTCATGCCGCCGAAGTGCAACGGCTCGACGTCATTGCCCGTTTGGGTGAAGCCTCAAGCGCCCAGGTTGTCGCGCTGGCGAATGCCGGGATCATTGCGGCGTTTGTTCTCTGCGCCGTGTTCGGCCGCCACATCAAGGCCGGCCCTTGGATTCTGGCGCTTGGCGGCATCAGCTACCCGTTCTACCTGATCCATCAGAACGCCGGTTACATCCTTATGAATGCGACCGAACCCATGTTCGGCAAATGGGGTGCTTTCGCGTTGGCTCTTGCGCTGTCGCTTGGTGTCAGCTGGTGGATCTTCGCCCGCATTGAACCAGCCGGGCGCGCCATCATCCGCGCGCTGTTCTCGCCCGTTGGCCGGTTCCTGCCACGCACCGCATCGAGATACCCTGCGCCAGCCGAATAATGGCTGATAAGACGCGGGGAATAACAAGAAGGGGCGGCCTATGAAGCCGCCCCCGCTTTTGCAAGGCATATGCCTGTCTCTTGGGTGAGCCCGCTTACTGCGGAAGCTGGTCGTCGACACCCTTGACGTAGAAGTTCAGGCCGGCGAGTTCGCCGTCCTCGGCAACCACACCGTCAGCCAGCCATTCAGTGCCGTCCTGCTTCATGATCGGGCCGGTGAACGGATGCAGTTCGCCGGACTTGATCTGTGCCTCGGTTGCTTCGGCCATGGCTTTCACGTCATCAGGCATGTTGGTGTATGGCGCCATCACGACGTGGCCATCGGCCATGCCGCCCCAGGTTGCCGACTGTTCCCAGGTTCCCTCGAGTACAGCGGAAATCCGCTCTTCGTAGTAGGGACCCCACTCGTCGACGATTGCGGTCAACTGGGTTTCCTTGCCGAAGTCATACATGTTGGATGCCTGACCGAAGGCGTAGGCGCCACGCTCGGCGGCAACCTGCATCGGTGCGGTCGAATCGGTGTGCTGGGTCAGAATGTCGGCACCCTGGTCGAGAAGTGCCTTGGCAGCATCGGCTTCCTTGCCCGGGTCGAACCAGGTGTTGGACCAGATGACCTTGAGCTTGAAGTCCGGGTCGACAGACTGCGCACCGAGCATGAACGAGTTGATGCCCTGGATCACTTCCGGGATCGGGAACGAGGCGATGTAGCCTGCAGTGCCGACCTTGGACATTTTCGCGGCGATCTGCCCGAGCACGTAGCGGCCCTCGTAGAACCGGGAATCATAGGTCGAAACATTCGGGTGTTCGCGCTTGTAGCCGGTGGCGTGCTCGAACTTCACATCCGGAAAGTCTTTGGCGACCTTGTTGGTCGCGTCCATGTAACCAAACGAGGTGGTGAAGATGATGTTGCAGCCCGAGCGTGCAAAACGCTCGATGGCTCGTTCGGCATCAGCACCTTCCGGAACGCTTTCAAGATAGGCGGTTTCCAGCTTGTCGCCGAGCTTTTCCTCGGCATACAGGCGGCCCTGATCGTGCTGGTACGACCAGCCGAAGTCGCCGACCGGTCCGACGTAGATAAAGCAGGCCTTGACCTTGTCCATGCCTGCAGCGCTTGCCGGAGCGCTGATGCCGGCAAGCATCGTGGCTGCGGCAAGGAGAAGAAGTGTTTTTTTCATTGGGTTCACCCTGTCTGGTTGGTTGTTGACATCATACCGGAGGTAAATTGCCTACCTTTCCGGCACAAAAGATTTGCCGAGCGAAGCCGGCGTGTTGATGAGCGTCATCCTGCGATTCAGCGATATGATTACCAGTACCGCAATCGTGGCGAGGTAGGGAAGAGCTGACAGGAATTGCGACGGAATTCCAATGCCCAGCGCCTGCGCGTGCAGCTGTCCGATCGAGACCGCGCCGAACAGGTAGGCCCCTGCAAGAACCCGGGTCGGCCGCCATGAGGCAAACACCACCAGCGCCAGCGCGATCCAGCCGCGTCCGGCCGTCATGTTCTCCACCCATTGCGGAGTGTAGACGATGGAAAGATGTGCTCCGGCAAGACCGGCACAGGCGCCGCCGAACATCACCGCGAGATAGCGCGTCCGGACAACCTTCACCCCGAGCGCATGCGCCGATGTGTGGCTGTCGCCAATCGCCCGCAACCTCAGCCCGGCGCGGCTTCTGAACAGGAACCAGTTCACGCCGACGACCGCGATGATCGAAGTGTAGAAGATCGGATCCTGGTCAAACAGCAACCGGCCGATGAACGGAATGTCAGACAGCAGCGGAATAGGAACAGAAGCGAGCTTCAGGCCGGGAAGCCCGATGAAGGATTCACCGATCATCCCGGACAAGCCAAGCCCGAGTATGGTCAGCGCCAGCCCCGTTGCCACCTGGTTGGCCACCAGTGTCAGCGTCAGGAACCCGAACAGCAGCGAAAACAGCATGCCGGCGATGAGGCCGGCGATGGCGCCGAGACCGGCAGAGCCGGTCAGCTGGGCGATCGCAAAAGCCGAAACCGCGCCCATCACCATCATGCCCTCGACGCCGAGGTTGAGCACGCCGGAGCGCTCGACAACCAGCTCTCCGATGGCCGCCAGCAACAGCGGCGTCGCCGCCGTCATGATTGTCAGGATGATTGCCTGGGTCATGTCCATCAGGCAGCACTCCCTTTCTGTGCCGCTCCGAAGATCAGCCGGATTCGGTAATGGATCAGCGTGTCGCAGCCCAGCACGAAGAACAGCAACAGCCCCTGGAACAGGCGCGTCACCTTGTCGGTGATGCCGATTGAAATCTGCGCGGCTTCGCCCCCCAGGTAGGTGAGCGCCAGAATGAGGCCCGCAGCGACAATCCCGAGCGGATTGAGCCGACCGAGGAACGCCACGATGATGGCGGTAAAGCCGTAGCCGGGCGAAATCACCGGGCGCAACTGCCCGATGGCTCCGGATACTTCGGATATGCCGGCAAGCCCGGCCAGCGCGCCGGACAGGATAAAGGCGAAATAGACCATCTTCTTGTCGGAGAAGCCGGCGAACCGCCCTGCCCGCGCCGACTGGCCAAGCACGGTGATCTCGAACCCCTTGAGCGTGCGCCGCATGATGAACCAGAGCACGATGGCCGCAATCAGCGCGAAGCCGAAGCCCCAATGGGTCTTGCCGGTCTCGATGATCCGCGGCAGCACCGCGTTATCGGCAAAATTGCGGGTTTCCGGGAAATTGAAACCTTCCGGATTGCGCCACGGGCCGCGCACGGTCCAGTCGAGGAACAGTTCCGCGACATAGACGAGCATCAGGCTTGTCAGGATCTCGTTCGTGTTGAGCCGCGCTTTCAGGAAAGCCGGTATCGCCGCATAGGCCCCGCCGCCGATCATGGCACAGATCAGCATCAGCGGCAGCATCAGCGGCGATTCCCAGCCGTGGAAGACCACCGGCAGCACCGACCCTGCCATCGCGCCGATGATGAACTGGCCTTCTGCGCCGATGTTCCAGTTGTTGGAGCGGTAGCAGATCGACAGGCCCACCGCGATCAGGATCAGCGGAGCCGCCTTGATCGCCAGTTCGTGCAGCGACCAGACTTCCGTCAATGGCTCGATGAAGAAGCTGTAAAGAGCTGCTACCGGATCCTTGCCCAGCGAAATGAACAGAATGACCCCGGCGATCAGGGTCAGTCCCAACGCGATGAAGGGTGACAGCACCGAAAACAGCGACGACATGTTTTCGCGTTTTTTCAGCTCAATGCGCATGGAGGGCCTCCGCATGCGCATGGCCGGTTCCGTCGTGGAACCCGCCCATCAGCAACCCGATCCGTTCGCGCGTCATCGAGGACGCAGGCTCTGGCGCGGAAAGCCGGCCCTCGTTTATCACCGCAATGCGGCTTGCAATTTCAAACACTTCATCAAGATCCTGACTGATGACGACGACGGCGGAACCACTCTTGGCCAGATCGATCAGGGCCTGGCGAATGCGGCTGGCCGCGCCCGCATCAACTCCCCATGTCGGCTGATTGACCACCAGCACCACGGGTTGCCGGTCGAGTTCGCGCCCGACGATGAACTTTTGCAGGTTGCCGCCCGATAGCGACCCCGCAGCCGGATCTTCGCCGGCCTTGCGCACATCCATCGCCTCGCAGATACGCCGGGAGGCTTTCGCCACCGCATCGGTGTTGATCAGGCCAAGGGGCCCGCCCGAAAGAAACGTCGAGCGATCAGAAGCATGGCGGGAGAGCACGAGATTGGCCGTCAGCGGCATTTCGGTGACCGCCGCATGGCCGTGTCTTTCTTCGGGAACGAAACCGCAGCCCAGCAGTCTTCGCTGGGTTATTCCCATCTGGCCCGCCGACTTGCCGCGGATCCGGATCGCATCGGCATTGCTGACCCGCTCTTCTCCCGACAGCACGTCGAAGAGTTCGCTTTGGCCGTTGCCGGCCACGCCTGCGATCGCAACCACTTCCCCTGCCCGCACCGACAGGTCGATCTCCTTGAGCGCCACGGCGAAGGGCGACCGCGACGGTGCACTGAGTTTGTTGACTTCAATCAGCAATTCACCCGGTTCGCCAAGACCGGTACCGGAGATCTCGGCCACTTCGCCGCCAACCATCATCCGTGCCAGTGACGAAGGCGTTTCCTGACCAGGATCGCATGCTCCGGTGACCTTGCCGTGGCGCAGCACGGTGGCCCGGTCGCAGATCCGCTGAACCTCTTCGAGGCGATGGCTGATATAGAGAACCGAGCGCCCTTCGGCCTTCAGCTTGGCGAGCGTCTCAAACAACTTGTCGGCTTCCTGCGGTGTCAGCACCGAGGTCGGCTCGTCAAGGATGATCAATTCGGGGTTCTGCAGCAGTGATCGGACGATCTCGATGCGCTGACGTTCGCCAACAGAAAGATCGGCGACATGGGCAGACGGGTCGAGCGGCAAGCCATATTCGAGCGAGAGCCGCCGGGCTTCTTCCGAGATCCGGTCGATCGCGACGTTGCCGTCAAGTGCAAGTGCGATGTTTTCGGCAACCGTAAGGGCTTCGAACAGCGAAAAATGCTGGAACACCATGCCCACGCCGGTGGCGCGGGCTTCCCCGGGGCTGCCGATCCTGACCGGCTTGCCCTTCCACAGGATTTCGCCGGCGCTCGGATCGAGCACGCCAAACAGCATCTTGACCAGTGTTGATTTGCCGGCGCCGTTCTCCCCGAGCAACGCATGAATTTCGCCCGGAGCAATCGCCAGATCGATCCCGTCGCATGCCCTCAGGCTGCCGAATATTTTTGTCAGCCCTTTTGTTTCCAAAAGCGGTGTTTCGGTTTGCTGATTGTTCACGTCACCCCCTGGATTCCGCGATTCCGGACTTGCCTTCTATCGAGGCATTTCTTCTGGAAGCACAAGAAACAAGCTTCATCATATGGCCACAAAATTCAAGAGGCCGAAATCCAACCGTGTCGTCGCATCCGATTGTCATCAAACGCAATTATTGTGCGTCGCACAAGGGGGAGAGGACTGAAAACATCAAGCATTTTCAACGTCCCCCAATTTTCATCTTTCGAAAAACGCGTTTACCGGGGCGCTTTCTCAAGATTATCCTAACAGTGTTTCTGAACCGGAACGCTGATTTTCCGGTGTGTCAGGGCAGCAGAACCGTCGTGCCGGTGGTCTTGCGCGCGTCAAGGTCCGAGTGCGCCCGCGCCGCTTCGGCCAGCGGGTAGCGTTGATTGATGTCGATCTTGACGATCCCGCGCGAGACGACGTCAAACAGCGCATTGGCCGACGCTTCAAGATCCGGTCGGCTGGCGATGTAGGTAAACAGCGTCGGGCGGGTGGCGAAGAGCGAGCCCTTCTGCGAAAGAATGCCGATATTGAACGGTTCGATCGGGCCCGACGACTGGCCGAAGCTCGCCCACAATCCGCGTGGCTTCAGGCAGTCGAGCGAGCCTGGAAAGGTATCCTTGCCGACCGAATCATAGACCACATCGGCGCCCTGGCCGCCGGTGATCTCGCGGACCCGTTCGACGAAGTCCTCGGTCCGGTAGTTGATGACATGATCGTAACCATGGGCCGAGGCCAGCGCAGCCTTTTCTTTCGAGCCGACGGTCCCGATGATCGTCGCGCCAAGCGCCTTTGCCCATTGCCCGACAATCAGGCCGACGCCACCGGCAGCGGCATGAAACAGGATTGTATCGCCCGGTTTGACGTCATAGGTGCGCCTGAGCAGATACTCAGCGGTCATCCCCTTGAGCATCATGCTTGCCGCGACATCAAGCCCGATCCCGTCGGGAACCCTGACGATCTTCTCGGCTTCAATAACCCGTTCCTGCGCATAGGCGCCGATCGGTCCGGCGTAGGCAATCCTGTCGCCTTGCTTGAACCGCGTCACACCTTCGCCAACGGCTGTGACGATGCCCGCCCCCTCGTTGCCCGGAATCAGCGGGAAGCCATTGGGCGCGGGATACAGACCGGTCCGATAATAGACATCGATGAAATTCAGGCCGACGGCTTCCTGCCGGATCCGCACTTCACCCGGGCCGGGCTTGCCGACCTCGTGATCGCGCCACTCCAGCACTTCGGGTCCGCCATGGTGTGAAACAAGGATTGCCTTCATGTTGGTCTACTCCAATGCGATAAGGGCCCGAAGCCGTCCGGTGCGTTACGGGCGCTGCTGCCCAAGGCCGGGAAACATCTGCATGATCCCGCCGATGACAAACAGGTAGCTGCCGGTGAGCATGACCGCCCACATCAGCCAGTCCGGGCTCAGGAAATGCAGCAGCAGCGCATAGCCCGACAGAACCGACCAGATAGAAAACACCGTGAGGTTGACCGGCCTGAGCCGGCTGACCCGAACCGGGTGCAGGAAATGGATCGGCAGGAATGTCATGATGACGGCAACCAGCACGATCACGAAAGCCACGATCTCGGACGGGTGCGTCACAAACAGCGTGAACACCAGCATGTTCCAGGCGACGGGAAAGCCCGAGAAGAAATTCTCGTCGGTCTTCATGCCCATGTCCGCGTAATAGATCGCGCTCGAGACCACGATCAGCCCGGCCGCGACAAACGACAGCGGCTGGCCGATCATCCCGCTTTGATAAAGCGCGAATGCGGGAATGAGCACGTAGGTGACGTAGTCGATGACATTGTCGAGCATGACGCCGGACCAGTTCGGCAGCACTTCCTTGACATTGAGCTTGCGCGCGATCGGGCCGTCGATGCCATCGATCAGCATGGCGACGGCAAGCCACCACCACATGTCGACGAATCGATCCTCGGCTGCTGCCACCAGCGCCAGAAACGCCATGAAGGAACCGCTGGCGGTCAGGATATGAACCGAAAACGCCCTGATTTCCGCGTAGGGAACGCGGCGGTAGTTAAATGGAAGCTTCATGCCGCCTGCGCCTCCCAGCGCAATTTCAGTTCGGGCCGCTCCAGTCGAGGGCGCATATTTCCGCCGATCGGCCGGCGAAGTTCCAGTTGCGGCCAAAGGCGCGCATTTTTGATCTCTCGGATTTCGCCACGATGATTTCCGGCGCGATCCAGTATTCCGAGTTGGAGATCACGGTGTCCTCGCCGTGGGTCTTGCCCGGAATCGGTGAGACAACGCCGTCGATGATCTTCGGAATCTTGACGATGCGCTTCTTGCCTTCGACCTCGTAGCTGATCGGCTCCTGCTGCACACCAAGAAAATTGCCCACCAGGATCGACAGCAGCGATGTGGTGCCGCCGGCCTTGCCGGTGAAAATCTTGGTGAAGGCCTTCGTGGCATAGATCGACGCGCGCTTGTCGACAAACAGACCGGCGGTCCAGTTGCCGCGGCTCATGTAGCCGGGAATTTCCATGATCAGGCCGAGGTTGAGGCCGGAAAGATCGGTGTCGCCGTAATAGCCGTTGTCGACCCTGAAACCAGCCCAGGTCTGGCAATAGCCTTCCGTGGGCGGATGCTGGCCGAGCGAAATCACGCATGGACAGAAAACGGTGCAATTGCACGAAAGCACCAGTTCACCTTTCAATGCCCACTCAACATCAGCCATTCAGCTCTTCTCCCTCAAGTCCCTATTGTCATATCAAGGCGCCCCAGATCAACGCCGCTCCCCAGACGCTTACTATCGCGCCGCCAACTTTCGTTGTCACCTGTCCTGTCCCGGTTTTCTCCAGAAATGTAAACAGGGTCAGCGCCGCCATCCAGACCACATTCATGCTGCCCACTGCAAGCATGATCAGCATCAGTGCCCAGCAACAGCCCAGGCACCACAGGCCTTGTTCCATCCCGAGACGGAACACGCCACCCGTGCTTGTTTTCCACCGCGCGAACAACGTCGTGAACGGGTTGCGGCACTTGGTCAGGCACGCCGCCTTCAACGATGTAAACTGGTAAATCCCGGCGCACAGCAGAATCGTGCCCGCGATCACGCCCTGGACCGGGCCGGTGGCAGAGGTTCCGGTGATCCGTGCTATCGCCAACTGGACCAGCATGAAACCGACCGCAGCCAGCGTCCAGACGAACAGGTAACCTGCCGTCAGGATGGCAGGGTGGATCACCGCTTCGCCGCGCGCTGCGGCGGTATCGGCGATCTCGGAATAAGTCCGGATCATCGGTGCGGCCGTCGGCAGCATCATCGCCGCGGACATGGCAAACCACATCACGAACAGCGCCAGCGCAACAGACAGAAAGGATCCGCTGGCTAGCACAATGCCCGTGTCTCCCGAAAGGCAAAGATCGGCAATGATTGCAGCAAAAGAGCCCAGCTCCACCGGGAGAAAACGCGAAATGACGGACATGCCCGGCCCGAGCGGACGCGGTGTTCCCTGCAGCGCGACGACCGAGCCGGCCATCGACATCAGGAACCACCAGGCCATTCCCGCGGTCAACGCAACCATTGCCAGCACAGGCCATACCGGCCGGCGCGCCATTCCGGCGATCGCGCGTCCCGACCGGTCGAGCTGGTCAAACCGGCCGTCGAGCGGATCTGTGTTTGCACGGGGCGTGAACATGCGCCAAATGATCCCATGGAGTTCGTTCGTCTGGCGATGTAAAGGATGGAAGGGCTGCAAGGCAATCGGCAACGCATTGAACAGGTGAAGTTTTGGGCAAGGGTGGAGATTTGCGAAAGGGCGAGGAATTGCTTGAACACTATGACATCGCGGTCATCGGCGGTGGCCTTGCCGGGTCCGTTGCAGCACTTGCGGCAGCGGCGGAAGGATGGCGTGTCGCCTTCATCGCGCCGCCGCCCCCGCGTCAGGACGGACGGACCACCGCACTCCTGTCCGAATCAATCGATTTCCTGGCCCGTCTCGGCCTATGGGAAGATGTCAGGCCCGTGTCGGCGCCATTGCGCACCATGCGCATTCTCGATGGAACCAAGCGGCTGTTCCGCGCCCCCCCGGTCTCCTTCCGCTCGAGCGAGATCGATCTCGATGCCTTCGGCTACAACATTCCCAACCAGCCGCTGTTTGATGTGCTGCAGGCCGCAACGCGTCAATCCGGGCAGATAGACCGCTTTGAAAGCCCGATGGTCGAAGCCGAGCAGTCTGATGAAAGCGTTACGCTCATCCTGGAGGACGGCACCAGGGTAACCGCACTCACCGCGCTGGCGGCTGACGGCCGTGGCTCGAAGTTGCGCGAGGCGGTCGGTATCAAGGTCAAGACCTGGTCGTATCCGCAGACAGCTCTTGTGATGAATTTTTCCCATCGTATCGGGCATGCTGATACTTCGACCGAGTTCCACACCGAGCGAGGTCCGTTCACGCAGGTACCGCTGCCCGGCAACCGCTCGAGCCTGGTCTGGGCCGTCAAGCCCGGCGAGGTCGACGCAATCCTCGCCCTGCCCCGCGATGCGCTCAACGCCGAGGTTGAAACCCGGATGCGCTCGATACTTGGCGCAGTCGAGGTCGAGGGCGCGGTACAGGCCTGGCCGCTGTCCAGCCTGATCGCCGAAAGCTTCGGCAAGGGGCGGACAATGCTGGTCGGTGAAACCGGACACGCCTTCCCCCCCATTGGTGCCCAGGGTCTCAATCTCGGGCTGCGCGACATCATGCAGGCCATCCAGTGCATCATTGATGCAGGCGGGCCCCAAAATGCGCCCGAGGCCGTTACCGCGTTCAACCGCAAGCGCCGTACCGATGTGACCAGCCGGACTGCCGGGGTCGATCTGCTCAACAGGGCGCTGCTGAGTTCGTTCCTGCCGGTTCAGGCCCTGCGCGCAGGTGGCCTCGCGGCCCTGTCGGCGATTCCACCGCTCAGGCTTCTGGCCATGCGGGAAGGCATGACACCGG
>Ga0209345_10005931_pt1 | contig 11172 bp, 9 predicted proteins | sample Cruoilmetagenom7_FD_187294 | JGI IMG/M metagenome (GOLD analysis project Ga0209345, IMG submission 187294) | Oil polluted marine microbial communities from Coal Oil Point, Santa Barbara, California, USA - Sample 7 (SPAdes) (version 2) | ecosystem: Environmental > Aquatic > Marine > Oil seeps ...
AATCTAAGGCCTTTTCCAAAGCTGGAAATACTCCACCAAAAATTCCTGTTGAATTCATTCCATGTCACCTTTCTTGAATTAATATGTGCCAAATTAATGAGCAAATAGCATACCAAGAAGCAATATCCTTTCAACCATCGCATATCCTCTTGTTATTACAGCATAATATTATCTGCCAACCTGATTGATTTTTAGTAAAGCTAATTCATTAATTCCCATATTGGAACTTTTTTCCCTTAAGTTCCTCTCTGTTTACAATGATTAAATACTCTCCATAAGATAAACAGTTTTCATTCAGACACTAAATAGAAGATCCGATCGAGCTGATCCTGGAATATCGATCAAGCCACAAAAACAGGAAATCTAAGACCTCCCAACGAGACTGATATCAAAAGATTTTTTAGCCAGTTTTTATGGTAGCAAAATTTATGGACTCTTTCCGCTTGACTTTTAAGGCCATTATGCTTTTTTATTGTTAATGAATTTGATGGTGCGAAATTGTAAATAGTACCCGAATGAAAACCGGAATTTTTTTTCAGGATCAAGGAAGACGAAAATTTTAACCACAGGAATATATTAAGTATTTTGAGGATTAAAACTTGAAACTGATGTAGAATATTGGGAAAATTAGCAGTTTTTGTTCAAGCGCTAAGTAGCGCTTTCCCGCCAAGTAAAAAGGTGAGGAGTAACTTTTTACGGATTATCAATTGTAAAATAGATATTTTTGTCGAATATATAAGTCTGCCCCCCACGGAAATAAAGCATGATTAATAATATAATTAAGCTTATCCAGAATAAAATTGGTTTACGACTCCGAATATACATAATCTTAGCGGCGCTTGTTTCAATTACCCTGCTGGGCGGCCTGACCATGGTATGGTATACATACAGAGCCGAAGCACTGTTCACTTCTATTATAGAACAGAACATTGAGACTTACCAAACAACGCAGGATCTTGAAACAGCTCTTATAAATCAAAAGGGTTTTGTTTCATACTACTTTATTGACGGAAATCCTGACTGGCTCAGACAACTTGAAAAATACCGTGTAATCTTTAGAATGCGACTCAATAAAGCCCGCAGCCTTTCAAAAGAAGACGCCCAGAGACAAATTATTGAGATGATTGATTCCGAATATTCTTTGTACCTTGCTTTAAAAGATAGAGTCATCTCATACTATAAAGCCGGTAATCGCAAGCTGGGAGCCAATCTTCATAAACAAGTACGCTATCATTTCTATAAGATTCTCAACTTATGTGAAAAAAATAAAGTCCTTCAAATGCAAATCATATCAATCGCAAAAAAAAACAGCTATGCTGAAGCAAAAAAACTCAGGATAGTGGCAGCATTAGCCATGTTTATTGAATTTATCCTTGGAATTATTATAACTTTTATTTTAATCAGGAATGTACTTGATCCGATCCGCTCTTTATCTCTTAAGACATACAAAGAGGATAAATCGAAAAAATCAGGTAATGAAATAAAAGCATTAAGCCGTGGAGTCAGGGGGCTTATTGAAGATATGGATCTTTCACATCAAGAGCTGAAAAAAAGCCGTAAACATCTCGTGCAGTCCGAAAAAATGGTCATAGTTGGAAAGTTGGCAGCCGAAATGGCTCACAGCATACGCAACCCTTTTACTTCCATCCAGATGAGGCTGTTTTCATTAAACAGAACACTTGGACTTACCGCGGAGCAAAACGATGATTTTGAAGTTATCTCTCAGGAAATACACCGAATTGACACAATTGTTCAACATTTTCTTGAATTCTCACGAGCGCCAAAGCTTGCCAGGCAAAAAATCAGCCCCTCTGAGGTTATTGACCAGGCTGTAACGTTGCTGGAACATCGCTTGAAATCGTATAATGTCAAGATTAATATCATACGTAAGCAACCGCTTCCAAAGATATACGCAGACCCTGAACAATTAAAGGAAGTTTTTGTAAATATAATTATTAATGCATGCGAAGCCATGGAACATAACGGCCTGATATGTATTTTTGAGGAAGAAGCTTTTGCGCTGCCCCTTGGAAAAGTAGCCATCCTGCGCCTGAATGACAACGGACCGGGGATACCGGATTCAAGCAATGATACAATCTTCCAACCATTTTATACAACCAAAGAAGAAGGAACTGGTCTTGGGTTGAGCATCGCATCGCGTATTATAGATGAACACGGAGGATGGCTTGAAGTAAAATCCATTAAAGGTGAAGGCGCAACCTTTATTATCATGCTGCCGCTAACAGGGACTGAACATGAATACGATTCTAATAATTGATGACGATGACCAGCTTAGAAAAAGTTTTGAAAGGCTCTTGACCGATGAAGGCTATAATGTCTTGACTGCCGCATCTGGTGAATCAGGTCTTGATATTATAAAGAGAGAGAGACTGGACCTCATCCTGCTTGATGTACGCCTTCCGGGTATAAACGGCCTAGAAACATACAGGGCAATTAAACCTGTTGAACCACGGCTTCCTGTTATTATTATGACGGCCTTCGGCACAACGGAAACAGCCATTGAAGCTACGAAAATGGGCGCGTTTGACTATATATTAAAACCCTTTAATATCCCGGATACGCTGAATATTGTAAAACAGGCAATTAAAGCTGGCCATTTTATGAGAACCATGGTGGAAGTGGATGTTATTCATGAAAACACCGAAAAAGAGGCAATCATCGGCAGAAGTATAGCCATGCAGGATGTTTATAAATCGATAGGCCGTGTTTCGCCGACAAATGCTACAGTTCTCATTAGAGGTGACTCAGGCACCGGAAAAGAACTTGTTTCTATGGCAATATATCATCATAGCCTTCGATCTGATAAACCTTTTCAAATAATTAACTGTGTCGCTATTCCTGAAAATCTTTTGGAAAGCGAATTATTCGGATATGAAAAGGGTTCCTTTACCGGAGCCATGCATAGACGCATAGGCAAAATTGAGATGGCTGACGGGGGGACTGTTTTTTTGGACGAAATTGGGGACATGCCCTCTGCTATTCAGGCAAAGATGCTGAGATTGCTTCAGGAAAAAAGTATTGAACGGCTGGGCGGACGGCAGACAATTCCGGTTGACGTACGAATCATTGCCGCCACAAACAGGGACCTGGAAAGAGCCATAAAAGAGGGGAAATTCAGGGAAGACCTTTACTACAGGCTGAAGGTTGTAACAATCCGGCTTCCCAGTCTCAATGAACGCAGGGAGGATATACCGCTTCTTACCGATTATTTTCTTGCCCGCCATGCCCGGGAAATAGGTGTAAGCAACTCCGGCATTACCACTGATGCGCTTGAAACTCTGAAAAGCTACAAATGGCCTGGCAATGTTCGTGAGTTGTCCAATATTATCCAGAAAGCTCTGATCTTCAACCGCGGCGCTCCTATAAGCAAGTATGATGTTAACTATGCAGTAGAGGACTCAAAGCCGGCAGCTAATGATGATAACGGTAATAATATAATTCGCAAATTGATCCGCAGCAAGCTAACAGGAGCTTCAGAAAAAAAACTGTTTGATTCCTGCATGGATAAATTTGCCGCTATCATCATTAGCGAAGCTCTCATGCTCACAGAAGGAAACCGTTCCGGTGCAGCTAAGCTGCTCGGCCTTTCCCGCCCCACATTACACTCCAAAATAGAGAAATATCGCCTGAAAATCAAGGCCTCAGTAGAAAAGGGTTAAAAGCCGTTTCAAAAACCTATAGATAAAGCCCTTCGTCTGTTTTTGCAAAAAGTTTCAGGCAAAGCCTCCTTTTTTACTCTAATTATGCCACTATGTGCTTCTGGTGTTCAAAGCCTGGCCTAAGCCTGTGAGCGATTACTAAATAATTTACACATTGTTAAAAAAATCGACAGCATCATTAACAAACTGATTTTGAAACAATATGTCATTTCGTAAATTATCAGTTAATTGACATGGTTAGATGCCGCATGTCTTATCGTATTTATGGCATGATTTTTGCCCTTTAGTTTTATTACATAGTGCCCTAACGAAAACTGTCTTTTTCGCTAATCTCTGTGTCAGATAAAAAAATTAACCCTCAAAATATCCAATGTATTCCTGTGGTTAAAATTTTGATCTTCCTTGACCTTGACAGGTAAGCGAGCCTGCGAGACTCCGAAAAATCCTGATTTTCGTTCAGATACTACATATAAATATATAGGGTACTTCTAAAAATTAGAATTTTGGTTCGAGGTCAAGGCATGCGAAAAGTTTAAACACAGGTATACATAGAAGTATTTCGAGGATTAAAATTTGAGCATAACGCCGATATCGGGCCAAAAGGCAATTTTTAGAGGTGGCCTAAAGATGGATTTGTAAAAAGTTTATCCTTAGGCTAAGGGACTGTCTGTATACGGAACAGGCAGGCGGGTAAGCCCCATTTGAATTTACTTTAAACGGGTGGGAGAGGGAGTTTTTACGAGGTTATTAAGGATACTTCTAAAAATTAGAATTTTGGTTCGAGGTCAAGGCATGCGAAAAGTTTAACCGCAGGAATACATAGAGTATTTCGAGGATTAAAATTTAAGCATAACGCCGACATCGGGCCAAAAGGCAATTTTTAGAGGTGGGGCCTTTCGAGGTATAGCTAAAAGGTGAAATTTTGAAAAATATATTTAACATACTAATCGCCGATAATAATCCTCGCGTCAGAGACTTCATTAAACGAGAGCTTGTCTGCAGCCGCTACAGGATACTGATGGCAAAAAACAGCAATGAAGTAATTAAAAAGGTATTTTCTCAAGAGCACCTGGACCTTCTGATTCTTGATCCTGATCTGACAGGAGCAGAAGAATCAGAATTATTAAAAAAATTAAAAAATCGAATCCCCGCTCTTCCTGTAGTCTTTCACACACTCCTTTCCGGATACTCACTCTATTTGGATTCATTTAACCTAGCTACGTATGTTGAAAAAAAAGGAAACAGCATTGAACTCCTGAAACGGGTAGTCTTTGATATTTTAAATAAACCTGATTTAAAGGGTATAAAAAATCTATGAATATTGAAACTAAACATGCCCTGTATTACAGCTTGTTGACAAGAAAATTGATTGTACTTGTTATAGCTGTTTCATTTACTCCAATGATACTTGTTATCAGTATCATTCTTAGTCAATTTCACAACTCCTATCATGAAAAAGTCAATGCCCACCTAGGTGAACTTGTTATGAAACATAAACAAAATATCGATAGTTTTTTACAGGAGAAACTTAACGATATCCATTTTATGGTAAATTCGTTTAGTTTTGAAGAGCTAAGCAATGAGGTATTTTTACAAGACAAGCTGGCCGCTCTTCAATATGATTACCAGCACGTTTTTGTTGACCTTGGAGTAATCAATGAACACGGCCGTCAAATTGCGTATGCAGGTCCTTATAAGCTGGAAGATGTCAGGTATTCAAATGCCAAATGGTTTAAAAAAGCGATAGAAAATCAGTATTATATCAGTAATGTTTTCCTCGGCTTTCGAGGGTATCCTCATTTCATTATAACTGTACGGAAAAAAATAGGAGAAATTTACTGGATTTTAAGATCTACAATTGATTTTGGAGCATTTAATTCTCTGGTACAGAATCTCAGTGTGGGCAAAACAGGCTTTGCCTTTATAATAAACAAAGAAGGTAAGCTACAAACTAAATCGGTTCTGGATTTTCACCCGGACAAAAAATTCTATTCTTATTTTTTACAAAACAAAAAAAAGGCAGATGATGGAATAGCTATTGTGGAAAAAGATGATAAGTCGTCAGGGCGTAAGTATATTTACGTAACTGCTCTTTTAAAAAATAAGTGGCTGTTGATATTCAGGCAGGAAACCTCTGACGCATTTGCTGACCTCAATCGAACTCAAAGGATCGCGATTATTATTTTTCTGCTTGGCGGGCTTGGTATTATTGCAACTACTTTTTTTGTATCAAAGATGATGGTATCTCGTATAGCAAGGGCTGATAATGAAAAGGATCTGATGAACCAGCAGGTAATAGAAACAGGAAAGCTTGCTTCAATTGGCGAGCTGGCAGCTGGTATAGCCCATGAAATTAATAATCCAGTTGCAATTATGGTTGAAGAGGCCGGCTGGATACAGGATCTTTTGGAAGAAGAGGATTTAAAGGAAAGTGAGAACCTGGATGAATTCAACAGGGCTTTAAAACAAATAAACACACAGGGCAAGCGTTGCAAAGAGATAACACATAAGCTGCTTAGTTTTGCCAGAAAAACAGATTCCATAGAGAATGATGTGCAAATAAACGAACTGATTGAAGATGTTATTAGCCTATTGGAGCAAAGAGCTAAATATGACAACATTGCCATTATTGCAAACCTCGCAAATGATATACCCATGATGCGAATGTCAAGCACGGAGTTACAGCAGGTTTTTTTAAATCTTATTAATAATGCCCTTGACGCAATGGATAAAAATGGCGGAATCATCAATATAAGCACCAGATATTTGGCTGGAAACATTATAATCGATATAGCTGACGATGGTCCCGGCATCCCTGAGGTCAATCTTGCAAAAATATTTGACCCGTTTTTTACCACAAAACCTGTTGGCAAAGGCACAGGACTTGGTCTTTCCATCTGTTATGGCATTGTTAATAAATCAGGCGGAAAAATTGAAGCAAAAAGCCTAGTGGAAAAAGGTACAACATTTACGATTACTATTCCAGTTATAAAAAAACAGGATAAATAAAAAGGAGATTTAAATATGAGCTCAGTTAAGATTCTTTTAGTGGATGATGAAATTCCCTTTGTTGAAACCATGACTAAACGGCTTATAAAAAGAAATTTTGATGTCTTAACTGCATTCAGCGGAAACGAAGCTATTAAACAACTTCAAGAACATATGTCTGTTGAAGTTGTTCTGCTCGATGTTAAGATGCCGGGAATGGGCGGCATTGAAACGCTTGGTGAGATAAAAAAACTGTATCCGATTCTGGAAATTATAATGCTCACCGGTCATGCAACTGTTGAATCAGCTATTGAAGGGATGAAACTTGGAGCATTTGATTATCTTATGAAGCCTTGTGATATTAACCAGCTTGTTTCCAAGGTTGAAGAAGCTGTTACGAAAAAAAGGATGCATGAAGACAAAATAATTGAAGCACGAGTAAAAGAAATAACTTCAAAAAGAGCATAGGAAATTAAAATGCTGGAACATGCAGACACAAGCCTTATAAAACTTCTCCTTGTAGATGATGAGGAAGGATATATTAATGTTCTCTGCAATAGATTAACCAAAAGGAAGATCGATGTTACAAAAGCATACAGCGGTTCCGAGGCTATTAAGATATTACGCGAGAAGTATTTTGATGTAGCTGTGCTGGATCTTAAGATGGAAGATATGGATGGAATTGAAGTCCTTAAAATATTCAAAAAAATGGATCCCCTTCTTGCCGTTATTATGCTGACCGGCCATGGCTCGGTAGAAGCTGCACGGGACGGAATTGCAAATGGGGCATATGATTACCTGACAAAACCATGTGAATTCGGTGAGTTGCTTGCGAAAATCAGACAAGCACATAAAGACAGGCTTGAATCAATAGACAGGTAAAATACAATACATGAGGGAATATAATGTTTTTCAAAAATAAAAAATTCCAGCTTTGCTTAGCTATTGCAATTGGAATTATTGTTCTGCTCCTGCCAAGACCTGAAGGGACTAAATTCAGAATAACAGGAGATCAAAACCATTTACTAATTAACAGTATCAGTCAAGATTATACACTTGTATCAACTGAAGATGATTTTTCCAAAGGGTATATAATCGAAGTTAAAGATCCAAAAGGTAAATATGCAACGGCATCTTTTATAAAAGATAAGGCAGCGAAGCTAGGTATATCAGGGATAAAAGTTGATTATGTAGACGGCCTTTCGCCAAAGGCAAAAAGATTTTTAGCGGTTCTTGCCTTATTGCTTTTTCTGTTTATTGCAGAACCAGTGCCACTTGAAATTACGGCAATATGCATAGGGGTGTTACTTGTTATAATGGGAATTTCTGATGTTAAAGGAGCATGGGCGCCATATATGCATCCCGTTGTTGTCTTTATAATGTGCTGCCTTATCTTTGCCATTTCTCTTGAAAAAGCAGGACTCACAAGGCGGCTTGGTCATGCAATAATAAGACATGCTGGAACAAGCATAACAAAATTTACATTTATAATCTCAATCGGTCTGGGGATATCGTCCGCATTTTTGCATGACGCAGCCGCCTGCGCCGTAGGCATTGTAACCATGCTTCCTTTAATGAAAGCTGTTGGTATTGAGCCTTACAGCAAAACCGCAAAGTTCATGATGCTTTCACTGCCTTTTGCATGCTCCTGTGGGGGAATGGGCAGTCTTATGGGTGGTGGACGCTGCATGGTTTCAGCCGCATTTTTAAAAGAATTCACAGGTATTGAGATAACCTTTTTCGACTGGATAACATATTGCATGCCCGTCGCCATTTTCACTGTGCCGGCAGCAGTGGGAATTGTATATTTAGTATACAGGCCTGACCCAAAATTCAAGATTCCAAAATTTGAAGACGATCTTGGGCCCTTGAGCGTGCTTGAAAAAAAGACATTGGCCATACTCGGTCTAACCCTTGTCTTCTGGCTGACAAAAGGTTTTCACGGTATACATTACTCCATTACTGGCATGGTGGGTGTATCACTTTTAATCCTTTCAGGTATTTTAAAATGGGATGATATTAATGACAATCTTGAGTGGGGAACAGCGCTGTTTATTTTTGGAGGAGGTATTTCCCTTGGCCTTGCCATGGGTTATTCAGGTGCTGCCACTTATTTTGCGAACCTGTTTTTTCCATTGATACAGGGTGGAGGCTGGCTGTTTTTATTTGTAGGCGTTGCTATATTCGGGGCGCTTGTTACAAATGCCATGGCAAATGTGGCAGCAGCGGCTTTGATCTTGCCAATTGTACTTCCAATGGCACAACTTGAAGGCGTCAATCCAGTAGTACTCTCGCTCTGTCTTGGAATGGCTACATCTTTTGCAATGCTTCTTGTCATAGGCTGTCCTCCCAATGCCATAGCATACAGCTATAGATATTTTAAATCATCCGATTTGACAAAACTTGGCCTGGTAGCGACACCTGTACTGCTGACGATCCTGGTAATTGTGGCATCGATATGGTGGAAGATACTGGGATTGGTATAAAAAAGGCCAGAAGTTTTTGATAAATAATGGAGATAGTTGACATGAAAAATATTAGGCTTCTTCTTGTTGATGATGAAACAGGTTTTCGAAGCGCTATAACCAGGCGTCTTAAGAAAAGGGGTATAATTGCCCAGGAAGCTGGTAGCGGTCAAGAATGTCTTGCAACTCTTGGAAACCAAAATATTGATATTGTTATTCTGGATGTTAAAATGCCTGGAATGGACGGGATAAAAACGCTTGGACATATAAAAGAAAAGCATCATGAAACAGAGGTAATCCTGCTGACAGGACATTCTTCAACCAGTGACGGTGTTGACGGCATTAAATCAGGAGCCTTTGATTATCTAACCAAGCCTGTTGAATTTGACCATCTTTTTGGCAAGATAAACCAGGCTTATGAGAAAATTACAAGAATAAAAGAGAAAAAGAAGGAGGCTGTGTACAGAGAAAAAATTGAACAACAGATGATAGCTACAGAAAGATTGGCATCCCTTGGAACTCTTGCATCCGGCGTAGCGCATGAAATTAACAATCCACTTGCTATAATAAACGAATCAGCCGGATGGATGAAGCTTGTTTTAAATAAAATTGAGCTTGCTGAAATGCCGCGCAAGGCTGAATTTGAAAAGGCTTTGAATAAAATTGAAACAAGTATTGACCGTGCTAAAAAAATCACACATCAGCTTTTAGGCGTTGTCAGAAAAAGAGATTCGCTGTTAACCGAGGTAAATCTTGAGGATTTGGCAAACGAGGCCATTGAATTAGTTATTAGAGAGGCCATTAACATAGATATTGAAGTTAAATGCAAACCTGAAAATAAAAATATATGGAGCGATCCTTACCAATTAAGACAGGTTTTGATAAACCTTTTGACAAATGCCGTGCAGGCAACAGGAACAGGCGGCAAGGTCAGCCTTATTATCAGCTTAAATAATAATGATGCGACAATAGAGGTAAAGGATACAGGCAAAGGGATACCTGGTGAAAATATGAAAAAGATATTTGAGCCTTTTTTCAGCACAAAAGAGCCTGGGGAAGGAACAGGGCTCGGATTGTATGTCACCAGAGGAATAGTTGACAAACTCGGTGGCAAAATTGATGTTGAGAGCAGGGTCGGCCGCGGAACCAGTTTTTTCATTACTCTGCCGAAATTTCATGAGCCGGCAAAAAACATAAAAAATAATGGAGAAAGATTGCAATGATAAATATTCCAATCAAAGTGCTGCTGGTAGATGATGAAAAAGATTTTACGGAAATGCTTTCCTTAAGACTTGAAGAGTCAGGAGAAAAAGTTTCTGTTGCCTGCGATGGAATCGAATGCCTTAATATGTTAAAGAAAGAAAATATTGATGTGGTTGTTCTTGATATAAAAATGCCTGGAATGGATGGTATTGAGGTTTTACAAGAGATAAAAAAGAAATTCCCTCTGGTTGAAGTTGTAATGCTTACAGGGCATGGTTCAACCGAAACCGCTGTTCAGGGAATGAAACTGGGAGCATTTGACTATCTATTGAAACCTGCCAGTTATGATGACCTTTGTTCCAAGCTTCAAGGTGCAAGAAAAAGAAAAGAGGAACAGGAGGAACGGATACGGAAAGCCGAATTGAAACTTCTTTTAAGAAGAGGCGGTGATTTATAGAGGAGGAAGTTGAACAAGGCCACAGATCTGAGCTGATTGGCAGTGCTTGATCTGCAGTCTTGGGGATATAAGGGTTTCTCTAAAGATCACTTCTTCAGGCTACGCATTGTAAAGTAAAAGGGAAAGAGTATAATCGGAAGATAACCAATCAATGAACCGGACATCTAAAAGCAGTGATCCGCTACGCTCCACATTGCTTTTAGATGTTCGGTTATCTCAATCGTTCACGGCGGCTTCGCCGCCGTGAATCGCGGTGCTGACTACGTCAAGCACCTTGTTCCGTAGCTACGCGCCTGAACAAGGTACTTAAACCGGTCACCATGAACTTTACAATCAAGCACAGCTTGATTGTAAAGTTCATGGTGACCGGTCAGCATGA
>Ga0209345_10005932_pt1 | contig 11171 bp, 12 predicted proteins | sample Cruoilmetagenom7_FD_187294 | JGI IMG/M metagenome (GOLD analysis project Ga0209345, IMG submission 187294) | Oil polluted marine microbial communities from Coal Oil Point, Santa Barbara, California, USA - Sample 7 (SPAdes) (version 2) | ecosystem: Environmental > Aquatic > Marine > Oil seeps ...
GAGTCAGTGGCGCCCTCCCGGCGGCGCAGCGCTACTCCCTCTTTCCCCAGCGCCTTGTCAATCTCCTCAGAGATGGCCTCGAGCTGGCGGCGGGTGTCACCACTACATATCACAAAGTAGTCGGCAAAATTGCATACCTCTCTCATATCGAGCATCACAACATCGGTAGCCTGCTTCTCCGAGGCTGCCTCTACTGCTTTTCTCGCCAATTGTGCCGCTTCCAGAGCCCAATCTCTCCTCTCAATTATATTATATCATGTTGGCACAACAATTAGGTAGCCCTGAGGGCCAAGAAGCAGTTGCCGAAGCGTGTCTAAAATTGACAGGGTGGCACTACGCTGCTAAGATGGTCTCGCTTGACCCTTAAGCAAGGAGGCTACAGCATGATTTGGCAGGAATACTCCAAAAGGCTGAAAGAAGTGCTGGTGCTGGAGGGAAGCCCCATTGCAATCACCTATTCTATGGAGCCAGCCTCGGGAGCAAAGCAAGAGAGATACGCAGTGTGCCAGGCCCTGCTCGATGCCAGAGACGGCGCCATCATCAACTTAAGCCAGGAAAGCTGCGCCTGCCCCGGCGGAGTGTGGCATCTCGGCCTCGGCCCCAGACCTTCTGGGGAGGGGGGTAAACTTTTAAAGAAATTCCTTGTGGAAGGAGAGAAACTGATGTGCTCCATTGCCACCTTCCATCGGGCTATGACTTTGACCACACCTCCACCTCTAGGGCTGGCGGAATATGTGGTTCTCTCCCCGCTGGAGAAGGCCGAAATAGCACCCGATCTGGTAGTGTTTTTATGCAGTCCGGAGCAAGCATGTCGCCTGGTCACCCTGGCAACTTATCCTGACGGCATCCCTCCAAAGACGGAGATAGTAGGCGCCACATGCCACATGGTCATTGCCTACTCTATAGTATCGGGGGAGCTTAATATCAGTCTCTTGGATTATACTTCTCGTAAATACCAAGACTACAAATCTGAGGAGTTGTTTGTCACCATCCCGTATCATAAGATGCCGGGTTTAATGGACAGCATCGATCTTTGCAGCGCTGGCACGGCTGATGTGGAGTTCCCACCAGGCTTTGGAGAGCCAAGACGGGGAAGGCAAGCGCCGACAAAAAGTGGGTAATCGTGCGACCGACCTTTATTGAAGAGAAGAGGCTCGCGGAGCAGGGCTACCACCTCATCGCCGGCATCGATGAGGTGGGGCGCGGCCCCCTGGCCGGGCCGGTGGTGGCCGCCGCCGTGATCCTGCCCCTCGGTCTGGAGGCCCCATGGCTACCGCAAGTTCGCGATAGCAAGCAACTCACCCCCCAGAAGCGAGAGTCCCTCTTCCCACTGATCGGGGAGGTTGCTATCGCCACTGGCATTGGCTATGTGCCCCATGATCTAATCGATGCTCAGGGTATTATTAAAGCGACAAGGATAGCGATGTGCTCCGCTGTGGAGCATCTATCCAAGCCCCCCGATTTCCTCCTCATAGACTTTGTAACCTTACCTGAGCTGTCACTACCCCAGAGAGGCATCGCTAAGGGGGATAGCCTCTCCCTCTCCATCGCCTGCGCCTCCATCATCGCCAAGGTGACCAGAGACCGCCTCATGGTGGCGCTCGATGAGCTTTATCCTGAATATGGATTCGCCAGGCATAAGGGCTATGCCACCAGGGAACACCTTTCAAATTTGAGGCGATTTGGTGCCTGCCCCATCCACAGGAAGTGCTTCACCCCGGTAACGCTGTCTCAGCGCAGCATGGCGACATAGCTGTTGAGGGTCACCCCCAGGGAATCGGCCACTGGCTGGCATTTGGCCTTGAGGCAATGGAGGACCCTTCTATCGCCCGGGAGTTCCGACAATGCTTCGTAATATCCCATGCCTTTGGCCAGAATCAAATCGGCCGCCTCAAACTCACGCCTGAACTCGGCTGAGGCCATGGAAAACAGCACCCCAGGTGTGGCCGTGCCCGTGGTGATTACCGTCTCCAGTTCCCCCTCCAGCCCGGACTTCTTCAGGTCATCAACAGTGATATCGTCCTGCACCGATGATTCTTTGACCACATATATAACACTAGCAAAGCTTTCCAACCATTTCACCAGGGGCAAATCGAAGAATACCTCCCCGGCGTTGTCGGCTAGAAAAAGAAGCTTTGATGCCTTTTCAAGCTTTCTCTCGAATTTGCCCGAGTCGTCGATCTCAAATTCCACCTGCTGTCTCAAGTCTTCTCTGACAGTGGCCAAATCCCTGAAGAAATCTATAGCATTTCCAAGAACGGAGAGCGCCAGAAGACCTTTGAAATCCTGGTGGTAGGCAGGCCTTATCTCTCCAACAAGCTCCCTTGAAATCCTTATCTCCTCATCCTTCATGCTTCGATAAGGATCGGGGTTTTTAGTAATCCCCTTTATTGCGCGGTGGATCTCTGTGGCAATGGCGATGGTTGTCACATCGTGTGAGAAATTCTCGTCGACGATTTTCAGCCCCTCCCTTATCGCCTCCGCTCTCAGCCGTTCATCGCTGGTCGCCAGTCCCGCCGCCTGATAAGCCAAGCGGCGCAGACACGGATAGCAATCGCTGGCAGCTTTCATCGTTTATGTACCATGCAATCAGACCCGCTGGAGCAGCCACACCGCACTGGTCACCGTCGTCTCCATTATCTCGCTCTCGCGCTCCTGCTTCTCCACATACCCAAAAAGGGAATCGGCGGCCGCCGGGTGTAATATCGCTAGCTTCTCCGCCCTCTTACGCATGAGTTCTGTAGCCTGTCGGTTAAGCACCTTCACCGCTCCCACTGGAACAATCACTTCACGTATGAGAGCGTCACCATGCGCTGTTAGCTGCTGCAGTGTCTCCTCGTGATTGGCACAATGCTCGTACCAAGGGCTTTCGATATTAGCAGAATCGGCGAGGAATACGGCATCGATGAGCATATAGCCGCCGGGACATACACACCGCCTCAGCTTTGCCACGCATTCATCGAACTTCCCCAGCACCAAGCCAACGGAAGCGTAGATAACCACGCTGAAATCCGTGGCATCGCGAAGCGCATCTCGTATGTCGGCGCACACGAATCGACACCGGCTGGCAACACCCATTTCCTCCGCACGCTCTCTGGCTCCCTGTATGAAAGGCTCAAAGAAATCGACGCCTAAGGCTTGAAAACCGAACTCCTGAGCCAGGGTGAGCGCGACTGCGCCCTTGCCGCAGCCAAGGTCAAGCACCCGCGTTGTCTCCGCCGGAAGGCAGAGCGGACGAAGCAACTCGACTATTACATCCAACGAGCTGCCCAGCGCCCATAGATCGGCCAGGAGTTCTGGGATGAAAGGCAACAGCTCAGGCGTGGCGTCAAATGCTTCAGCTACTTCTCGCTCTTGTCTCTCGTTCATGCTGGAATTCCGAATGTCTCCTTAAGTATACAATAAACTTGCCTGAAATGAACATAGTCACTATACTGGAGCCGATATGAAACGCAGGGAGCTTGGCGCTCTGGGCGAGAGGATAGCCGCAGAGCATCTAACAGGGCTTGGGTATGTGATTCGAGAGCGAAATTTTCGTTCAAGGGAAGGGGAGATCGACATCGTCGCCGAAAAGGATGATTTCCTCATCTTCGTTGAAGTGCGCACCAGGAGGAGCCATTCCTTCGGCACCCCGGAGGAATCGGTGAACGCCAGAAAGAAAGAGAGGCTCATCACCCTGGCCCAAGCCTATATACAGAGCCATGACGGCCTGCCCCCATCGTGGCGCATCGATGTGGTCGCCTTAGAGCTTGGGCCAAATGGCAAAATCTCCCGGTTAGAGCTTATCGAGAATGCTGTAGATTGAAGGTTTGCCCGATATCGTTCGGTCCGCTTTCCGTCATTCTGAGGGGTGAGCCGAAGCCCTGAGCGCAGTGAAGGGAAAGCGACCGAAGAATCTCATCCCATAGATTCTTCGCTTCGCTCAGAATGACAACAACGGAGCCCGCAGAATATGACCGATTGCATCGCATTTACCGATTTGCCATGATATGTTAAAATACAGGCGATTGAGAGAACTGCCATGCCCATCTACGAATATCGATGCAATAGCTGCCAGCGCAAGGTGAGTGTCTACCTGCGAAGCTTCTCGGCATCGGCGAAATGCCCCCTCTGCGGCAGCGAGGACCTGAGCCGTCTTTTCTCCACCTTTACCGTCCGCGGGACATATAAGGATATTTATGAGGATATCCTCTCCGACCGCCAGTTGACCGACGGCCTGATGCGCAATGACCCCAGGGCCCTGGCCGAATGGAATAAAAGGATGAGCATGGGGATGGAGGATCAGACGGTCGCCCCGGAGCATGAGGAGATGATGGAGAGGATGGAACACGGGGAGATGCCTGAGATGCCCGTCGGCGGGATGCCTGATGAGGATTAAGGTTGTTCAACTGTCACCCTGAACGACAGTGAAGGGTCTCTAGATTCCTCGCTTCGCTCGGAATGGCAGATGAATTATCAAATACCTGATGAGGATTTGGAGTTAGGTGAGCGATTATGCCCATCTATGAGTTTCGCTGCAATGGTTGTCAGAAAAAGGTGAGCCTATTTGTAAAGAGCATCGCCGGTTCGCTCTCACCTGAGTGCCCTCACTGTGGCAGCCAGGACCTCGCCCGGTTGATCTCCAGTTTTGCCTATCATAAAGCCTATCAGAGCTCGCTTGAAGAGGCCGGCCCGCCCCAGGCCATGGGAGGCCCAGACTACTATAAAGACCCGCGCAACATTGGCCGCTGGGCGGAACACAGGCTTAAGGAATTAGGGATGGATATGCGCAGCGAGGAGCATTGGGACACCTTCTCCGAGGTGCGTGAGATGATCGATGCGGCGAGAGAGGGGGAGATGCCGGAGCCCCTGAAGGACTTATAGATGCTACGCCTCATCGACGCCAACCTAAACCGCATCAGCGAGGGGCTGCGCCTTATCGAGGATGTAGCCCGCTTTATCCTCAACGACCCCGGCATAACTGCTGAGCTCAAATCAGTGCGCCACGGGCTGGCAGCAGAAGACTCCCGGCTACAAGAAGCGCTTCTTCAGGCTCGTGATTCAGCAGGGGATGTAGCCGCCTTAGCTGAGGAGGAGACCCACCGACAGGCACTCGTCGACATAGTCGTCGCCAACTCGAAGCGGGTAGAGGAATCGCTTAGGGTGGTGGAGGAGCTTGCCAAGCTCCCCGAGGTTATGCTAGACTCATCGAGGTTTAAGAGGGCCAGGTTTGACCTCTACCGTATAGAAAAGAGCATCATCGCCAAGCTTCTGCGCCAGGACAAGAAGGTCTCCGGCCTCTATGTGATCATCGACCCAGAAGCACTGAGGGGCCGAGATGAAATGGAGGTCGCCCGCCAGGTGATTCGCGGTGGGGCCAAGGCGATCCAGTTCAGGGATAAGAAGAGAGGCAAAGAGGAATTGCTGGCCCGGGCAAGAGAGCTAAGGGAGGTCTGCACTCAATTTGGGGTGCTCTTCATAGTGAACGACTACCTCGATATCGCCATCGCATCAGGCGCCGATGGGCTTCACCTGGGGCCAAGCGACCTCCCCATCTCCGCAGCGCGCCCGCTACTCCCCATCGATAGGATTCTGGGGTGCTCCACCATAACCCTCGAACAGGCGCTTAAGGCCGAGGCCGACGGCGCCGATTATGTTGCTGTGGGCTCAATCTATCCCACCGCATCGAAGGCCGGCGCTATAGTAGTGGGACTGGAGCGGCTTCGCCAGATTCGGGAGGCGATATCGCTCCCCATCGTCGCCATCGGAGGCATCGATGAGAGTAACGCCGCCGAGGTTATCCAGGCTGGGGCCGACTCCCTTGCCGTGATCAGCGCCGTTTCGGGAGCAGAAAATGTGGAGGCGGCAGCGCGGCGCCTGGCCGAGATAATGGAGGAAAAGTAAATGGGAAAGCTAACAGCGAGGCTCGACCTAATCGCCGAGAAGGCACGCACCACCTTGTCAGCTAAGGATGCTTTGCGTGAGAAGACGCTTAAGTCCTCGCGGGATGCGCTGCGCCATTCCACCGATGCCATCCGCTCGGTGCACCGCGGCGAGTATGAGGAGGCGAGGAGACGATTGTCCTTGGCTCGCGAGCTCCTCAAAGGGCTGGACGAAACGCTGAAGGAGCACCAGGATCTGCTCCATACGGGCTTTGTCTATAATGCCCAGAAGGAGTATGTTGAGGGCTGCGTCACCCTGGGCCTGATTGCGGATGATTCCCTGCCAACCCCCGATGAGCTGGGCATCGGCTATGCTGCCTACCTCAACGGATTAGGGGAGGCCGTGGGCGAGCTGCGCCGTCACCTCCTCGATATCACCAGGAGGGGGGAGATAGCACGATGCGAAGAGCTGCTCGAGACTATGGATGACATCTATGGTGTGCTGGTGACCATGGATTTCCCCGAAGCGATGACGGGGGGGCTGAGGAGAACAACCGATGCAGTGCGCGGCATTCTGGAGAGGACAAGGGGTGACATGACCCTATTCTTGAAGCAGAGGGATCTGGAGGTGCGGTTGAGCAAGCTCATTGGAGACTAGAAAAGGAGGATCAAGATGAGTTGGCTGGTCTACATCTCACTGGCAGCAGGCGTTGTTGCCATATTGTTTGCTGCCTACCTAGCGAGGTCTGTCCTCAAAGAGGACAAGGGAACGGCGAAGATGCAGGAGATCTCGGCGGCCATCCTGGAAGGGGCGATGGCATTCTTGCGCCGAGAATACAAGACAATAGCCATCTTCGCCATAATCATAGCCCTGGTCCTAACCTTTGCCTTGGGCTTTATCGGAGGCGAGTCTTACACCATAAAGTGGCAGGCCGGGGTCAGCTTTGTTGTCGGCGCCCTGTTCTCAGGGCTTGCCGGTTTTATTGGAATGAGCGTCACAACCCGAGCAAATACCAGGGTGGCTCACAAGGCAAAGGAGGGTTTGCCCAAGGCACTATCCCTGGCCTTCAGGTCTGGGGCGGTAACCGGGATGTGTGTCGCCGGGCTGGCACTGCTTGGATTAAGCATATTTTATCTCTGGTTTAGAGACCCGGTGCTGATCGTTGGCTTTGGCTTCGGCGCCTGCCTCATCAGCCTGTTTGCCCGAATCGGTGGTGGGATATATACCAAAGCAGCCGATGTCGGCGCCGATTTGGTGGGCAAGGTGGAGGCCGGGATACCTGAGGACGACCCAAGAAATCCCGCGGTTATCGCCGACCTGGTCGGCGATAACGTTGGGGACTGTGCCGGCATGGGGGCCGATCTGTTTGAGACCTACGCCGTTACCGCTATCGGGGCTATGTTACTCGGTTGGTTCTTCTTCGGTGGAGATGAAAAATTCATAGTATTTCCATTGATTCTGGGCGCGGCCGCAATCATAGCATCGATCATAGGGTCGTTCTTTGTCAGGATAAAAGAGGGTCAGGGTATAATGAGAGGGCTCTATGGCGGGGTGATCGCCACCGGGATAATAGCGGCGATAGGCTTCTTCTTCATCAGCCAATACCTAATGGAAGACCTGGGGCTATTCGGTTGCGCTGTGATCGGGCTTGTCATTGCCGGGCTACTGTTCGCTATCACCGAGTTCTATACGTCGAAAGGATTTGGTGCGGTCAAGAATATCGCCAGCGCCTCCCAGAGTGGACCGGCGATTAATGTGATAAACGGCCTCGCGGTGGGCCTTACCAGCCCCGCGATACCGGTGCTTGTTATATGTGCCGGGATACTTGGCTCTTTCGCCCTGGCCGGAGGTGCCCCTTTCTTCACCGATATGAGCAATCTGGCCGCTCTCTATGACGGCTTATATGGCGTCGCCATAGCGGTGATGGGCATGGTCTCGCTTACCGGGATCATGATCGCCCTCGACTCCTACGGGCCGGTCACCGATAATGCCGGCGGCATTGCCGAGATGGCCGACCTTGATCCCGAGGTAAGAAAAGTTACCGACGAGCTTGATGCGGTGGGGAACACCACCAAGGCAGTGACCAAGGCCTTCGCCATCGGCTCGGCGGCGCTGGCAGCACTAACACTGCTTATCGCTTATACTCAGGAGGCAGGCTTAGCCATTACCGAGTTCACCCTTGGCGACCCTCTGGTAATAGTGGGGCTATTCATCGGTGGGTTGATACCATTCGTTTTCGGCTCGCGGTGCATGAGGGCAGTAGGAAATGCCGGGTATTTTGTGGTTGAAGAAGTGAGAAGGCAGTTCCGCGAGATAAAGGGGATAATGGAAGGGGAGGCAAAACCTGAGTATGCAACCTGCGTCGATATAGTGACCAGGGCTGCTTTGAAGGGGATGATATTCCCTGCCTTACTCGCTGTGTTAGCGCCGTTACTCGTCGGATTCATCCTTGGGCCCAAAGCCCTGGGCGGGCTTTTGATGGGGTGTATCATAACCGGGCTTTTCCTGGCGCTCATGATGGCCACCGGCGGCGCGGCGTGGGACAATGCCAAGAAGTACATCGAGGATGGGAATTTTGGCGGCAAGCGCTCGCCGGCACATGCCGCAGCGGTGGTAGGCGATACTGTGGGAGACCCCTTTAAGGATACCGCAGGTCCGGCCATCAATCCCTTGATCAAGGTGATGAACACCATCGCCATACTATTCGCCGTTTTGATAGTTTCCAACCATGTCATTGGCTAATCGCGCAGGAAGGGGTTCCACTTACGCTCGGCGGCGATGGTGGTCTGGGGGCCATGTCCCGGGAGAACGATAGTCTCATCGGGCAGGGTCATGAGTTTGCTGTGGATGCTATCCATCAGTTTTTGATAGCTGCACCCGGGGAAGTCCGTCCTACCGATGCCGAAATTGAACAACGTGTCCCCGGAGAAGACTACACCATGACCGTAGAGGGAGATGCCCCCAGGGCTGTGTCCTGGGGTATGGAGAACGGTGAAACTGAGATCGCCGATCTCGATGAGATCGCCATCCTTCAGTAACCTCTCCGGCTTGGGGGGTGGCCCAAAGGAGCCGGCCATAAACATGCTCATAATTCGGGTCATTCCCTGTGTTATCCCCCCGGTGGACTCAGCCTCGTGCATGGCAAATAGAGCTCCGGTAGCCTCTTTAACCTCACCAAGCGCCATTATGTGATCGGGATGGGCGTGAGTAGCGACAATAAGATTTATGGTGAGCCCAAGCTGGCTCACGCTATCCATTATGGTGTCAGACTCGGCGCAGGGGTCGATGATCATCCCCTCTTTGGTCTTCTCCGAGCCTACGATATAGCAGTTGGAGGCGAAGGGGCCCAGTTCCAGCCCTCTTAGAAGCATGCTGCTATTGTTCGCTATTCTGGCCTCCCTGTCAAGCCTTTGACATTTGGAGGCAAAACTGGTAAGTTTTGTTAAATGTAAAGGTGGTAACAGATGTCAGCTAGAGTAGATATGGATAAGCTGGTCTCCCTCTGTAAGCGGCGGGGCTTCATCTTTCAATCGAGCGAGATCTATGGCGGCCTCTCCGCCTGCTGGGACTACGGGCCGCTGGGGGTCGAGCTGAAGCGCAACATCAAGGAGGCGTGGTGGCGCTCCATGGTTCAGGAGAGAGACGATATGGTGGGCCTGGATTCAAGCATCCTGATGCACCCCAAGACATGGGTTGCCAGCGGTCATGTGGATGGCTTCGCCGACCCGATGGTCGATTGCAGGGTTTGCCGCCAGCGCTGGCGTGCCGATGATATCAAGGATGGAAAGTGCCCCGATTGCGGCGGCGAGATCACGGAGCCCCGCATGTTCAACCTGATGTTCAAGACCTTCTTTGGGCCGGTGGAGGATGAGGCAGCAACGGTCTATCTACGCCCGGAGACGGCCCAGGGAATTTTCGTCAATTTCGCCAATGTGATGGGTACAGCGCGCAAAAAGCTTCCCTTTGGCATCGCCCAGATCGGCAAGGCGTTCAGAAACGAGATCACTACCGGAAACTTCATCTTTAGAACCCGCGAGTTCGAGATGATGGAGATCGAGTTCTTCGTCAAGCCGGGCACCGATGAGGAGTGGTTCAAGCATTGGCTTGATGAGCGCTTCAACTGGTATATCAAGCTAGGCATTAGGCGCGAAAACCTCCGCCTCTACCAGCACACCGAGGATAAGCTGGCCCACTATGCCCGTGCCTGCTATGACATCGAGTACCTGTTCCCCATGGGCTGGGGTGAGCTTGAGGGCATTGCCCATCGCGGCGATTTTGACCTGGCGCAGCATGCCCAATTCAGCGGCAAGGACCTCAACTACTTCGACCCCGACAGCGGTGAGCGCTTCATCCCCTATGTCATCGAGCCATCGGCAGGGGTGGACCGCTCAGCCCTCGCCTTCCTCACCGATGCCTACGCTGAGGAGCCGGACAAGGACGAGATACGGGTTCTATTGCGTCTCCACCCGGACCTGGCCCCGGTAAAGGTCGCCATCCTCCCTTTGAGCCGCAATGAGACGCTGCTTCCCATGGCCAGGGATGTCCACGCCGAGGTGCGCAAATGCTTCGTAACGCAGTACGATGATGCCCAGAGTATCGGCCGTCGCTACCGCCGGCAGGATGAGATCGGCACCCCATATTGTGTCACCATCGACTTCCAGTCGCTCGATGACAATCAGGTCACTATCCGCGAGCGCGACAGCATGAAGCAGATCCGGGTGCCGGCGGCGGAGCTCACCACCACCCTGGAGAAAAAGCTCGGGGGCGAGCCCTTCGAGGTACTGCCCGCAGGGGGCAAATACTGGCTGGGATTTGAGTAGGAAGAAGGAGAGAGAATTCTCGAATGTTAGACAGGAAAGATAACTAGCTGAGATGTTGCTATTCTTGGGCTTCCTCTTTTACTTAGCAGTCTCAGCGATAATCTATTGGGTGACACAGAGGCGACCAGGTGCCCCTTTGGCATGGCTAGCTTCGATAACAGGGTATCTGTTCCGGGAGAATAGGCTCTTTATGGTTGGGTTTGTCGGAGTAATATGCCTGCATTTTACCGGCACCGTAGTATTGGGCGAGGTGAAATATAACACTTCCGGCTTCACTATCATCACCCACACCATGTTTGGCTTCTTCGCGAGAGAACTCATAGTGAGAATAGATACGGGTTACCCTTTCATGGACAGGTTTAAAAGTAGGTTTCCGGCAAAGGCCAGAAGGTATATCACGCCGTCAACCCTGGCCTTCGCCGTTTGCGGGGCAAACGCCGTACAGGAAGAGGTCTGGAACCTGATACGCCCCGGAATGTGGCCCACGAC
>Ga0209345_10005933_pt1 | contig 11171 bp, 13 predicted proteins | sample Cruoilmetagenom7_FD_187294 | JGI IMG/M metagenome (GOLD analysis project Ga0209345, IMG submission 187294) | Oil polluted marine microbial communities from Coal Oil Point, Santa Barbara, California, USA - Sample 7 (SPAdes) (version 2) | ecosystem: Environmental > Aquatic > Marine > Oil seeps ...
AAACAAACTTAAGGCATGTAAAAATAATTGCGGTTTAGTGCCAAAAAAAAAGGTAGTTGTGCGTAATTTGCACTCACTCAAAAAGAACCAAGAAATTTAATAAAATTAGACAGTTTTGAGAATTTTGGAGCTTAATACAGGCGAATTTGTTGTTATTCCAAAAGGAATAAAACATAAACCTTATTCTCCTGAAGAGGTAAGTGTTTTGTTGTTTGAATCTGCATCAACACTAAATACTGGAAGTACAAAAAACGAACTAACAGTCTCTGATTTAGATAAAATTTAGTTTGCCCAAATGAAATTTGCTCATACAAATATAATTAGTACGAATTGGAAGAAACTTGCAGACTTTTATGTAAAAACTTTTGATTGTAAAATTGTTCCACCTATTAGAAAACAATCTGGAGAGTGGCTTGAGAAAGGAACTGGTTTGGAAAATGCCAAATTAGAAGGTGTTCATCTTTTACTTCCAGGATATGGAGAGAACGGACCTACATTAGAAATCTACCAATACGAGAGTATTGAAAAACAAGATTTTTTATCACCAAATACAAGAGGGTTTGGGCATATTGCTTTTGAAGTTGAAAGTGTAGAAGCAGTTCTCGAAACTTTGAAAAAAAATGATGGGAAAGCCTTTGGGAAAATCACGAAAAGAAAAGTGAAAGATGTTGGTGAAATCACTTTTATTTATGCAAGAGATCCAGAAGGAAATTTGATTGAATTACAAAGCTGGAAATAAAGCCAGTTTACAACAACTAGTTTAATTGTAACTCTTGCAAAAATGCCTATTGTAAAAATCCATTTCGAAGGGTTATATCAAGACAAATCAATTTTCATATTAATGTACATCAATTTAGTAGGAACGCTGTCTGATTTACCATTAACAATTTTATCATAGTCAATTCCCCAATCTAACAGATTCATTTGACCTTCTAAAATAAGTGAACTGGACATTGCCTCATTTGGTTCTCTAATTCCTGTCACAAAAAACTTCACATCTTTTTCGACTCCTTTTATTGACATTTTACCATTAACTTGATACCAATCGATTCCCATAGTATAAATATTAGTAGACCTGAAGGTGATTTTTTTATCATTCTCTCCAATAAATAAGCCAGGAGTTTTAATTTTTGCTGTTAATTCTTCACCTGCACATACATTAAATGTGTTTGGATCTACTTTAAACGAAATCTGCATATCTTCTAAAGGATTCCCTAGATCTTCTCGTATAGGAGCATCTACTTTTAAATCATCTACAATACCACTAAATGGTGTACTACAATGTCCATGTGTTACAAACAAATTAATTGTTTGATTTTGTTTGTTTTCAAACACAAGAGTGTCTTCATTTTTTTTAAAATTTGAATTGCTTTTAGAATAACCACTAGCAACAATTATAATCATCAATGCGGCTAATGGTAATACAATCTTTTTTATCTTTTTCATGATAGTATATTTAATATTTTTTCGAATATATGTTGAGTTTAGTATTAAATATGTCAATTAAATGTAAAAAAAGTGTAAAAAATGTATTGGGAATCAGAATAACGTGCATTACCCTTTTGTTAACCTAGTGGTCAACGCATCTGAATCATGCACAAACGCATTAAACGAAATCACTAAAAAAAATCCAAAACCTATTCCCTACCTTTGCAGTCTTATTAAGATTGAAAAATAATAACACTATATGTCCTTTAAAGACTTAAAACTCAATAAACCATTATTAAGAGCCATTGCAGAATCTGGTTATGATAATCCAACTTTAGTGCAAGAAAAAACAATACCTCTAGTACTAGATAAAAAGGATGTGATTACCTCAGCTCAAACTGGTACTGGTAAAACAGCTGCCTTTGCATTACCAATCCTACAGTCATTATTTGATTATCAAGATGCACCAAAAAAAGGAAAGAAAATAAAGGCATTAATAGTAAGTCCAACACGAGAATTAGCAAATCAAATAGCTTCTAATTTTAAAACCTACGGTAAGTATACCAATTTACGCACTGCTGTTGTTTTTGGTGGCACATCTATTGAACCTCAAAAAGATATTCTTAAAAAGGGAGTTGATATTTTAATTGCAACTCCAGGACGTTTATTAGATTTACATAAACAAGATTTGCTAAACCTTGATTATATTCAAATATTAGTGTTAGATGAAGCCGACTTAATGCTAGATATGGGCTTTATTGATGATGTTAAAAAAATTGAACGCTTATGCCCAGAGACTAAGCAAACCTTATTGTTTTCGGCAACAATACCTTATAAAGTAGAGCAATTAGCCAACACTATTTTAAAAGACCCTGAACGTATAGAAGTCACACCAAATGCGTCAACGTCCAAAAACGTAAACCAAGCCTTATATTATGTGCCTAAACGTAATAAAATAGAATTGTGTTTACATCTATTACGTAATACGATAAAAGGGAATATTATCATTTTTAGGCGTACAAAGTTTGGCGTGGATAAGCTTGAAAAAACATTACTCAAAAATGGCTATTTAGTAGATAGTATTCATGGTGATAAAACACAAAGTGATAGACAAAAAGCTTTAGTAAATTTTAAAATGGACAAGGTTAATATATTAGTTGCAACAGATGTTGCAGCACGTGGTATTGACATTGATAACTTAGATGCTGTTATTAACTTTGATTTACCAAACGTGCCTGAAACCTATGTACATCGTATTGGTAGAACAGCAAGAGCTGGAAATAAAGGTATAGCACATTCTTTCTGTTCAGCAGATGAGAAAGCGTATGTAAAAAGCATACAACAGCTTATTCAGTTACAATTAGATGTTATTGAAGATCATCCGTATCCTTTAGACCCAAAGGCAAAGGCAATAGTTCACACATCAAAAACACCAAAGAGTAAATATAAAAAAGGGCGCAAAAGTGTGGCTTCAAAAAAGAAAAAGAAGCGTTGGTATTAATTATTGACTTTATGTGAAAAATCAACTAACTTAGTTTTGACGATAGAACAGTATTAAAGTAAATGGCATGAAAACAACACCTAAACATAATGAGCGTATCGCTAAAATGACATTCGCTTCGGTTTACCCACACTATATTACAAAAATCGAGAAGAGAGGCAGAACAATAGAAGAATTGCATCAAGTAATTGAGTGGCTAACTGGTTTTGATGAAAATAAACTACAAAAACTCATAGATGAGAAAGTAACATTTAAAACATTCTTTCAGAAAGCAAAATTAAATCTAAATGCTCACCTCATTAAAGGTGTAATATGTGGTTATCGCATTGAAGACATCGAAAACCCCTTAACACAACAAACAAGGTATTTAGACAAATTGGTAGATGAATTAGCAAGAGGTAGAAAGATGGAAAAAATACTTAGAAATACTTAGTAAAAAGCATCAGTAATATAAAAAATCACTACTTTTTAAAATATTAAATAACTCTTGAAAATAATATCAACCAATATCGCTAAACCAGGCTTTGTTACTATTAATGGCAAAATCCAACGTACTGGTATTCATAAAAAACCTACAACTAAACCAATCTACTTAGAAAAGGAAAACGTAAAAGGCGACGAAGTCACTAACCGTAAAGTACATGGTGGCGAATATAAAGCGTGTTATTTATTCTCGGCAGACCATTATCCTTATTGGGAAAATTTATATCCAAATTTAGATTGGCATCACGGTATGCTAGGTGAAAATCTCACGGTTGAAGGTTTAGACGAAACACAACTATTTGTTGGTGATATTTATAAAGTAGGCAATGCACTTATAGAAATTACACAACCTCGAGAACCTTGTACCACTTTTGCTGCGAAAATAGGTACACCAGAAATTATGGAACAATTTATTGCTCATGGAAGACCTGGAGCATATACAAGAGTGTTACAAGAAGGGAATGTTACCATAGGTGATACTTTTGAGCTTATTGAGAGAAAAGAACATAGCATTACAATTGCTCAATTATTTAAATTACTATTTGATAGACAAAAAAATAAAGCACATTTGCTTTTAGCTATTGAAAGTAATTCACTTCCTAAAAAGAAGCGTGAAAAATTAAAACGCTTTTTAAAATAGCATGACTGACTCTATAAAACTAGGTTTAAAAGAAAACTGGCAACAATTTACTATTCTTGTTATTGTAAATGCATTTGTTGGTGGTATGGTTGGACTCGAACGCAGTATCTTTCCACAGTTCGCCGAAATTGAGTTTGGAGTAGCAACAACATCTGCTATACTCTCTTTCATTATTGCTTTTGGAATTACAAAAGCCATAGCCAATTATTTTACAGGCAGATTAGCAAACAAATTTGGACGTAAAAATCTCTTAATCTTTGGGTGGATTATTGCTCTACCTATTCCGTTTATTCTAATCTATGCTACACATTGGAATTGGGTCGTTTTTGCTAATATTTTATTAGGAATAAGTCAAGGATTTACATGGAGTAGCACCATAGTAATGAAGATAGATTTGGTTGGCGAAAAAAATCGTGGTTTAGCAATGGGACTTAACGAATTTGCTGGCTATTTTGCTGTTGGCATCGTTGCCTTTTTAACTGGGTTTATTGCCGATAATTATGGCATCACTCCCTATCCTTTTTATTTAGGAATTGGCATTGCAGTTATTGGTTTGTTAAGCTCAATTTTCTTGGTAAAAGATACTAGAGTGTTTATGCAAAAAGAACACGCCACCAATAAAACCGAACAACTATCTAATGTATTTATAGAAACATCATTTAAGAATAAAACCTTAAGCTCCATCACGCAAGCTGGATTGGTTAACAACTTAAATGATGGTATGATTTGGGGTTTATTACCAATGGTATTATTATCACTAAACTATTCTACAGAAAATATTGGAATTATTGCTGCAATCTACCCAACTGTTTGGGGATTAGGACAATTGTTTACAGGAAAAATGGCAGATCATTATTCTAAAAAAGCTATGCTATTTTGGGGAATGTTATTACAAGGCGTAGCTATTATTTTCATTCCATATAGCACTGCTTTTTTTGAATTAGCAATTATATCAACACTTTTAGGATTAGGGACAGCCATTGTATACCCAACTTTTTTAGCGGCTATTGCAGATGCTACAACACCAACACAACGTGCCGAAAGCATTGGTTCGTTTCGACTTTGGCGTGACTTAGGCTACGCAATTGGCGCCATTATTTCAGGTATTACAGCAGATGTTTTTGGTATTGAATATGCTATTTTACTTATAGGTTTCATAACTATCTTATCGTCGTTGATTATTAAAATTCGCATGCCTAAACATATCACCTCTTAATAATTAAAAAGTGATTATCTTTAAAGAAATAATTCTTAGATGAGTCAAGATTACAATAGACCAGAATTTAAAAAGTTACTCCAAAAATTACAAGAGGAAAGTTGGCAGTTGGAGTTACTTATCTCTGGTTTTGCCATTTTCGGTTTAGTTACAGCTTTTCCAACTATACAATTGAAAGTATTAGATGCTCAATTTTCTCAACAAATTTATGCGTTTGTCATTTATTCTATTCTTTGGGCTTCTTGTGCAATTTTGATTTTCAACTTAATGCTTCATGTCTTATTGCGTGGTTTATGGATAGGTGCTTTAGGCTTACGTTATGTATCTGGAGATATTGATTATGATAGTTTAAAATATAGCCCAAAATTTACGAAGTACTTAAAAAAACATGTTGGCTCTTTTGATAAATATATTGCAACCTTAGAAAATTATTGTAGTGTTATTTTTGCAATTTCATTTCTACTTATTTTTTATGTGTTAGCCATAACATTTACTCTTTTAGCAATTGCCTTAACGGCAAACTACTTACTAGATAATGATGGCTTACCAGGATGGTTGTCAAAAGGGGTTGGTATAACTCTCATTTTATTTATCATTTTTGGGATGTTCTTTACCATAATAGATTTTATAACTCTTGGTTTTTTGAAAAAGAAGAGGTGGATATCTAGAATCTATTTCCCTATGTACTGGGTGTTTAGTTTTATCACCTTGTCATTTTTATACAGGCCTTTAGTATATAACTTCTTAGATAATAAGTTTGGTAAACGCTTAAGTCTGGCTCTTGTCCCTTTTTATATTCTTATAACTTTAACACTAAGTCTTAGATATAAAACTTCTAATTATTTAGATGCAAATTCAACATCTACTGAAGTTACTGCGAATAGCAATAATTATGAAGATGCCTTAGGTGAAGGTGAATTTATTGATAATGTCGCTATACAATCAAAAGTTATTACTGATGCTTATGTGAAAGTGTTTATTCTTTTTAGCGAAAGTATTGAAAATCGTATGTTCACATACAATGAAGGGCTAAAGCCTATTAAAGACGAGCGTGGATTAGGCACAAATATGACCTTTAATAATAATTTTGTTGATAATGTAAAACGTGATAGTCTAAGGCGTGAATATTTAAAAACATTCAATAGTATTTACTATGTGAAAATTGATACAACAAGTTACAATACCGAGTTCATTTTTTCAGAAAACAAAAATAAATTAGGGTTTGAAAGCTATGTGCCCACAAAAAATCTAAATGATGGCAAACATGTTTTAAGAGTAAGACGAAAAGCTATTCAAAACCAAGACACTACCTATTGGAATATTAGAACCATTCCCTTTTGGTATTTTAAAGATTAAAATTCTAAGCGTTTGTTCATATAATGCTTCATTAATGGTATTTGTATAAAAAATACCAATCCAAAGAAACCAATGGCATACATTAATGTTTTAGAAAATGTAATACCAGAAAGTGCATCTGTTACTTTATTATTAGATATTACACTATAATCTACAGCATCTATCAAGGATGAACCTTCAGCGTTTCCAAACATTAAATATATTGAAACTCCTGTAAGAATTGCAATAATAGCAAACCAACCATACTTTGTTATTAGTGGTTTATAGACTGTTGAAGAACCAATTTTAATTGGTTCAATTTGTTTCATCACATTAGCAGTAAAATCTAATGATGGTGATTTTATTCCAGACGATTTCATCGTCTTTTTTGCTAAATTATCTAAATGCTGTTCTGTATGTTCCTTCATAACTTTCAATAATGTCGTTATCTAATTTACTTTTTAATATGGTCGCTAATTTTTTACGACTTCTAAAAAGCTTCACTTTAACATTGTTAGGTTTTAAACTAACAATCTTTCCTATTTCTTCTAACGATAGTTCTTCAAAGTAATATAAAGTTAATAAAAAACTATCTTCACTAGGCAAAAGGTCTAAACAATCTTGTATTGCTTGTTGTTTTTCTTTTGCTTCTATTTGGTCTAAAGCATTATCTAAGGTTTTTACCTGATGCTCTGTATATTCATTAATCTCAACAGTATACTGCTGGCGTTTGTTCTTTTTAAGTCTATCAAGACACGTATTATAAGCTACTCTATATATCCAAGTTGAAAACTTAGAATCACCTTTAAACTTGTTAAGTGATTTGTAAGCCTTGATAAAAGTATCTTGCGCTGCCTCCTCTGCTTCCTCTGTATGCTTCATCATACGCAAGGCTAAGGTAAATACCAAATCCTTATAACGGTCTACCAATACTGAAAAAGCATTCGCATCGCCATTTAAAATAGAGTCTATATAAACTTGATCGTTGGTGGTCATCTGTAACTATGACTATATAAGTATATGTTTGGTTACACTTTTTATGAAAAAAAATAAATTTTAATTTTTTTGTAACCAATATTCAAAAGCAGTCGTCATAAGCTATGAACACATTAAAAATAATCAATTAAAAACAAACAATTATGGAAGTAGCAATAATGGCAATTATATTCGGATCGATTTTCGGAGTATTTTATTTATTTATTTCTTCAAGAAACAAAGAACGATTAGCCTTAATAGAAAAAGGCGCTGATGCAAGTATATTTAATATAGGTAAACGTGCAGGTTCATCATGGAAAGTGATTATTATAAACCTTGCTTTTCTTTTAATGGGAATTGGCTTAGGTGTATTTATTGCAACCTTATTAGATTCTTATACGAATTTAGAATCAGACGCAGTCTACCCAGCACTTATTTTCTTAATGGCAGGTTTAGGTCTGTACGCAGGATATACACAAACAAGTAAGGCTGTAGATTAACATCACAATAACCAATCAAATTTTAAAACCGCTTCGAAAATATCGAAGCGGTTTTTTTATATCTATTTTGAGTATCTTTAGTAATTCAACAACCAATCACATAATTATGAAATCTCTTAAATGTCTCTTGTTACTATTTCTAATAATTAGCAGTTGCTCCTCTCCTACTACCTATGATGTTTTAATAAAAAACGGCTCTATTGCTGATGGTTCTGGGAATCCAACATACATTGGCAATGTTGGTATTAATGCCGATACTATTGCAGCCATCGGAGACTTAAAAAATGCTAAAGGCAACATAGAAATAGATGCAACTGGTTTAATCGTTGCTCCAGGATTTATAAATATGCTCTCTTGGGCAACCGAGTCTTTAATTGCTGATGGTAAATCGCAAAGCGATATTCGTCAGGGTGTCACCTTAGAAGTCTTTGGTGAAGGATGGTCGATGGGACCTTTAACTGAAGCAGTAAAAGAGCAACAACAAAAAGATCAAGGTGATTTAAAATATACAATAGACTGGAATACTTTAGATGAGTATTTAGAATCCTTAGTAAAAAGAGGCATCTCACCAAATATAGCATCCTTTATTGGAGCAACAACAGTTAGAATAAACCATGTTGGTTTCGAAGATCGCCCTCCAACAGAAGAAGAAATGGAGTCGATGAAAAACATGGTGCGTCAAGCTATGGAAGAAGGCGCCATGGGTGTTGGCTCTTCATTAATTTATGCGCCTGCTTTTTACTCTAGTACCGAAGAGTTGATTGAACTATCGAAGGTCGCATCAGAATATGATGGCATGTATATTTCACATATGCGAAGCGAAGGCAATCGCTTGCTAGAAAGTATGGACGAGCTTATTCGTATTGCTGATGAAGCTAAGATTAGAGCCGAAATTTATCATTTAAAAATGGCAGGAAAAAATAACTGGAATAAGTTTGATGATGTTGTTAAAAAAATTGATTCTGCCAGAACAGCTGGATTACATATTACAACCGACATGTATACTTATACTGCAGGAGCTACAGGTTTAGACGCCTCTATGCCACCTTGGGTTCAAGAAGGAGGTTATGAAAAATGGGCTGAACGATTACAAGATCCAGACATTAGAAAACGCGTGTACAAAGAAATGACAACAGCGACTGATGAGTGGGAGAATTTAATGTTTGATGCTGGCACACCTGAAAACTTACTATTAGTTGGCTTTGCTAATGATAGTTTACGTCACTACACAGGAAAGACTTTAGCCGAGGTTGCTAAAATTCATGGAAAAAATCCTGAAGAAACTGCTATGGATTTAGTAATTGCTGATGGCAGTCGTGTTGGAACCGTTTATTTTTTAATGAGCGAGGAGAATATTAAAAAGCAAATTGCTTTGCCATATATGAGTTTTGACTCTGATGCAGGCTCATTAGCTCCAGAAGGTTTATTTTTAAAGTCAAATCCACATCCTAGAGCTTATGGCAATTTTTCTAGATTACTAGGGAAATATGTTAGAGATGAAAAAGTAATTCCATTAGAAGATGCCATTAGAAAACTAACATCTTTACCAGCTTCAAACCTAAAAATTAAAAAAAGAGGAAGCTTAATAGAAGGTTATCATGCTGACTTAGCAATATTTGATCTAGAAAAAATACAAGACCATGCCACGTTCGCCGAACCTCATCAATACTCAACAGGAATGGTGCATGTATTTGTAAATGGCGAGCAAGTTTTAAAAGATGGTGAACACACAGGAGCACTACCAGGACAAGTGGTAAGAGGTCCAGGATTTAAAGAAAAATAATGACTATAGATATATATCAAATTGATGCCTTTACCAACAAATTATTTGGAGGAAATCCAGCAGCTGTTTGCCCATTAAAAGAATGGCTTCCAGATACTATATTATTAAATATTGCTAAAGAAAATAACCTAGCTGAAACTGCATACTTTATTAATAAATATGACAATGTGTTCCATTTACGTTGGTTTACACCCGAAATAGAGATTGATCTTTGTGGTCATGCAACTTTAGCTTCTGCTTTTGTGATTTTAAATTACTTAGATTATAATTTTGAATCTGTAATTTTTGAAACAATGAGTGGAGAATTAACGGTATCTCGAAATGAAAAATTTTTAGTAATGAATATACCTTCTCGTCCTCCAAACAAAGCCAAATTACCTAAAATTATAGCAAATTCTTTAAGCAAACAACCATCTGAAATATATAAAGCAAGAGATTATGTTTTAGTTTACGACACTGAAAAAGATATTAAAAACTTAAAAGTAAGCGCTTCAACTTTAGAACAAATCGATTTAAGCCTAGGAGGTATTATTGTTACTTCAAAAGGCAGCATTTCAGATTTTGTATCAAGATTTTTCACACCAGGAGCTTCTGTGTTTGAAGATCCTGTAACAGGTTCGGCACATTGTACATTAGTTCCGTTTTGGGCAGATAGATTAGAAAAAAATGAATTACATCACTTCAAATTTCAGAACGAAAAGGAGAATTATTTTGCAAGCTTGTTGGTAATCGTGTTTTTATAAAAGGAAAAGCTGTAAAATACCTTCAAGGTAGCATAGAAATTTAATTCACAGGAAAATCAAAATAAGTATCAGGGTAAGGTTCATTTCTTAACGTAAAATGCCACCATTCTTTTGTATAATATTTAAAACCATGCTTTCGCATAATGGTTTGCAATAACATCCTATTAGCACGCTGTTGAGAAGTGAGCTCTAAATTGGCAACCCATGATTCAGGCCCAAAAAAGTCCCAAGGACTTCCCATATCCAATTCTTCTCCAGTATCTATATCAACTAGAGTCATGTCAAGTGTACTACCACGACTATGACCAGATTTAGAAGATATATACCCTTCTTCAAACAAATGCTCCTTCTTAACCTTTGGATAAAACTTCTGTTTATTAACAGTATCATTTAATTGCTTTGCCCAACGCACAAAATGATTTACTGCTGTTTGTGGTCTATAACCATCAAACATCTTAATAGACAAATTATATTGCTTTAATTCGTCTTGTACATTTTTTAAAGCCTTTATTGCTTTAGTAGACATAATTGCAACATTCTTTTTATAACCATCTATGGGTTTTCCTA
>Ga0209345_10005934_pt1 | contig 11170 bp, 11 predicted proteins | sample Cruoilmetagenom7_FD_187294 | JGI IMG/M metagenome (GOLD analysis project Ga0209345, IMG submission 187294) | Oil polluted marine microbial communities from Coal Oil Point, Santa Barbara, California, USA - Sample 7 (SPAdes) (version 2) | ecosystem: Environmental > Aquatic > Marine > Oil seeps ...
CAACGATATAATACCTTATCATTATCATCAATCAAAAGAATTGCTATTTGATTCTTAGTTTTATCACTTGTAGTAAAACTCTTGATTAAAACTTGTTCAGGAATTGTCTTAATGTAATAATCCAGATATTTTTTAACTTTTCTTTTTCCTTTACCCTTTAAGGACCTATACGTGTTTGTTTGATCCTTGGCGTAATCGTTGATGATTCTCTCATTTAGTAAGTTGCCATTATATTTTTTATTAATGGTTTTATCCATTTTTTTATAAAATCTTTTATATCTACCTGCATACTTAGCTGAGTTGATTAAAGCTGCTATAAATAATAAAACAACAACTACTCCAACAACAATTAAGATTACCGTAGGTAAATCTAAACCTTCAATTGAAATTAAAAACATTGTGCATCTCCTCTTCCTTAGCTATTAATCTAAAAATACATCTTTCTATAATTATTAACATTTTACCATAAAAAGCTAGAAATTTAAACAATCTTCAAAAAATATAAGTTTACAAATTGATAATAATTTAGTATAATGTCTATGGCAAAGAAATGGGGTGAAAGCAATGGCTAAAACAGTAGTAAGAGAAAACGAATCTATCGAAGATGCACTTCGTCGTTTTAAACGTGATGTATCGCGCGCAGGGACATTAGCTCAAGCCCGTAAAAAAGAGTATTATGAAAAACCAAGTGTAACAAAAAAATTAAAAGCAAAAGCAAAAAAACGTAAATAACAATTAAGTTGATATTTAAATGGCAATTCTTTACCGAGAATTGTCATTATTTTTTTCTTAGATTTAATGCTTTGACTATTGAATATGGTATAATATACCAAAAGGAGTGATGGAATTAGTGACTAACATTGTTAAACTAGAAAATGATTTTGAAACTTTAAATGAAATGATTGAATTATTTGGATCAAACGATAAAAACTTAAAGCTGATTAAAAAGCTATATAAGGTCGATATTTATTCCAACAACAAAGATATTGTTGTTGATACTAACAATCCAAAAATTGTCTCAGATATCTCTAAATTAATTCAGATTTTAATTAAACTAATTAGAAGTAATATAGTGATTGGTGAAAGAGATATAATCTATATAAAACAACTGCTTGATGAAACTACTGAAGAAGAGATTTTATCATTGTTTTTGAAGCGCAAAGAAATCATTAAGACCTTATCAGGAAGACCAATTTTCCCAAAGACTTTAAATCAAAAACGATATGTAAAAGTAATTAAAACTAAAACTGTTGTTTTTGGCATTGGACCTGCTGGAACTGGTAAAACTTATTTAGCTGTTCTTTTAGCTTTAAGAGAATTAAAGAACAATGTTGTTAAAAGAATCATTCTAACTAGACCAGCTGTTGAAGCTGGTGAATCATTAGGGTTTTTACCTGGCGATTTAAAAGAAAAAGTAGACCCTTATTTAACTCCCCTATATGACGCTATTAATGAAGTCTTGGGTGTTAAACAAGCAGAAGAATATATTGAGAGAGGTATCATAGAAATCGCTCCTCTAGCTTATATGAGAGGACGTACACTCGATAATGCTTTTGTTATCTTAGATGAAGCACAAAACACAACCACGAAGCAGATGAAATTATTCTTGACACGGCTAGGTTTTGGGTCTAAAATGGTTGTTACTGGTGATATTACTCAGAGTGATTTACCAAGAAATACTGTTAGTGGTTTGGTAAAAGCCGCGGACATTTTAAAGAGGATAGACACTGTAGAAATACTATATTTTGATGAAAGAGATGTAGTTAGACACCCGCTAGTTCAAACGATTATTAAGAGGTTTGAGAATGATCAAAGTTAATTATATTAATCAGTATGATAAAAATAAGAAATATCGAAGAGCGATAACCAAAATGTTTAAGAAAGGTTATCGCGATTTAGACTTAATTGAGCCTATTGTTGTCTCGGTAATCTTTATGGACGATGATAAAATTCAAGAACTTAATAAGACTTATAGAGGGCTAAATAAACCAACCGATGTCTTAAGTTTTGAAAATACTGAGGATTTATATGAGATTGGAGATATATTTATCTCAATTGACAAAGTAAAAGAACAAGCTATTGATTTAAAACATTCATTTAAATATGAATTAGTATACTTAGCTGTTCATGGTCTTCTTCACTGTTTAGGATATGACCATGTAGATGATGAAGACGCAAAAGAAATGGATAAACAACAAAAACTCATTATGAGTAATACAAAATATACGAGGTAACTACATGAAAAAATTATATGAAATAGCTAAAGAGAACGCAAAAAACGCTTATGTTCCTTACTCTGAATTCGCAGTATCAGCGGTTCTAGAACTTGAAAACGGAGAAATTTTTAAAGGAGTTAATGTTGAAAATGCTTCTTATGGGTTAAGTAACTGTGCTGAAAGAAGCGCATTGTTTTCTGCTTATTCTAATGGAATTAAAAAAGAGGACATCAAAAGAATTATGGTTTATACTGACCATGACTATTTTGTGTCTCCTTGTGGGGCTTGTCGTCAAGTGATTAGAGAGCTAATGCCTGACGATGCTTCAGTAATAATGGCTGATAACCAAGGTAATTTTAAGGAAGTAAAAAATACTGATTTATTACCATTTGGTTTCACCAAAGAGGATCTATAATGTTTAAATCTGGATTTGTAACAATCATTGGTGAGCCAAACGTTGGTAAGTCAACTTTACTAAATCGTATCTTAAAACAAAAAGTTGCGATTGTTTCTAATAAGCCACAAACCACCAGAAATGTTTTTTCAGGTATTTATAATGATCAAAATTCACAAATTATCTTTATGGATACTCCGGGTATACATAATGCAAAAACCAAATTAGGTAAATACATGTCTAGTGCAGCGATATCTACCGTAAAATCAGTAGATTTAGTATTGTTCTTAATCAATGCATATGATGATGTGCTAGATTACAACTTAAAAATATTAAATGACTTACAGGCTGTAAAAACGCCGATATTTATGATTATCAATAAGATGGATACAATTAAAGATATGGAAAGACTACAAGTAGCTATTGATGCATATAAAGAAGTTTATGATTTCAAAGGTATCTTTGGGATATCCGCCTTGCAAGGAGATAATGTTTTACTGCTAGTTGAAGACATCAAAAAATCATTAAAAGAAGGTCCTCAATTCTATATGGATGGTGAAATATCAGATCGACCTGAAACCTTCTTAATTCAAGAGTTCATTAGAGAAAAAATCTTAGAAAAAACTCATGAGGAAGTACCTCATTCAGTTATGGTTTATATTGAAAATATTAAAGAGAAGAAGAAAATAGTTAATATAATGGCCACAATCGTAGTTGAAAGAAAATCTCAGAAAGGTATCCTAATTGGAAAACAAGGAAGAATGCTTAAGTCGATTGGAAAAGACTCACGAATAGATATCGAAGAACTTTTGAAAAAACAAGTTTATTTAGAGCTATTTGTTAAAGTAGAAGTTGATTGGCGTAACCGTGAATACTATTTGAAAAATTATGGATACAAGCCTGATCAAAACGGGTGATTTAGTTGGAAAATATTAAAGGTTTAGTTTTAAAATCAATCAACTATAAAGAAAGCTCAAAAATAATTTATGTGTACACAAAAACTGGCTTAAGAAGCATCTTAATTCATGGCAATAACAAGATGAAAAATCGTTATCTAAACATTTCGAGAACGCTTAATTATATCAGTGTGTTTGCGACAGGCAAAGACTTGCTGACATTTAGGGATGGTGACATTGTTAATGGTTATAGAAAAATCGCTGATAGTCTAGATAAATACACGTATTCTACCCATATTTGTGAACTTGTTTATAGTTTTAGTTCGCATGATCACGATCATGAAAAACTACTTAGCTTTCTATTGAAAATATTAGATATAGTAAATGATGAATTAGACTACATTCCCTATCTAAATATGATTGAGTTAAAACTACTATATTTACTGGGGATTAATCCAATGTTTAAACACTGTGTATCTTGTAACAAAACCGATAATCTAGTTTTCTCAATAAGTGAGGGTGGGTATTGTTGTCAAGAACACATTAAAAATCCAGATAGATTCACTGAAGTTACACTAAACTACATTAAGTTTTTATACTACTTTGATTTAGCGTCTGATAAGATGATTGAAATTGATCAATCTAATCTAAAACAAATAAGAATTTTCCTAGATAGATATTATGCATATCATCAAAATATTAAAACAAATTCAAGAAAATTATTAATGGGACTTATCGGTTATTGATAGTCCTTTTCTCATGGAATATAATATATTATATTTCCATGACCTTGACATTACCTTTCAATACTCATATAATTAGAATGGTGTAGTATTGCGAAAAACACACGAGAGGATGAGAAATTTGAAGTATACTCTAGAACAAATTTACGCTTATTCAAAGCGTTATGGATTTATCTTCCAAGGTTCAGAAATTTACGGGGGATTAGCTAACACATGGGATTACGGTCCACTTGGCGTGAGCTTAAAAAATAATATCAAAAAAGTTTGGTGGGAAGAATTTGTTTCTAAAAACCAATATAACGTTGGAATCGATTCGTCGATTCTTTTAAACCCTAAAGTATGGGAAGCTACAGGACATGTCAGTGGATTCCAAGATCCGTTGATGGACTGTAAATTATGTAAGGCTAGACATAGAGCAGATAAACTAATTGAAAAAGGCTCTAAAGGTAAAGTGGATGCAGATGGCTGGGATTACAATCGAATGCATGATTACATAATTGAACATAAGATTAATTGTCCTAATTGCGGTGGATTTGATTACACACCGATTAGAGAGTTTAACCTAATGTTTAAAACCAAGCAAGGTGTTACAACAGAGTCAACTAACGATATCTACCTACGACCAGAGACAGCTCAAGGGATTTTCTTGAATTTTAAGAATGTTCAAAGAACATCTAGAAAAAAAGTACCATTTGGAATTGGACAAGTTGGGAAAGCGTTTAGAAATGAAATAACTCCCGGTAACTTTGTTTTCCGGACACGTGAGTTTGAGCAAATGGAATTAGAGTTCTTTTGTGTACCCGGTACTGAATTAGAATGGTTTGATTACTGGAAGAAGTACTGTTTAGATTTCTTGACTAATATAGGTATCAATAAAGAAAACGTAGAATTTTACGATCATCCAGAAGAAAAATTATCATTCTACTCAAATGCGACAACTGATATTCTCTATCGATATCCGTGGGGATTTGATGAACTTTGGGGTATTGCATCAAGGACGGATTATGATTTAAGAAAACACTCAGAACATTCAGGGGAGAAACTTGAATACCTAGATCCTCAAACAAACGAATCATATATGCCTTTTGTTATTGAACCTAGTCTAGGGGTTGAAAGACTTTTACTAGCTGTTTTACTAGATAGTCTAGAAGAAGAACAAATCAATGAAAAAGATACTAGAACGGTATTGAAAATCAATAAGCGTTTAGCTCCAAATAAAATAACTGTACTTCCACTGGTTAAGAAGTATCATTCAGAAAAAGCAATGGAAGTTTATAATAACTTATTAAGTGACTTTGAAGCAACCTATGATGACACAGGAAACATCGGTAGAAGATACCGTCGCTGTGATGCTATAGGTACTCCATACTGTGTAACAGTTGACCAACAAACTATTGAAGATAATTCTGTAACAGTTAGAGAAAGAGACACAATGGAACAAGTTAGAATCAATCTTGATGAACTTAGCATATATATGTTTAAAGAATTAAGAAAATAAAAAAATAGGAGAAGGTGACTTTATGGCAAAAATCAGCCAAGATACAATTGATAAAATTAAAAATTCGGCTGATATTGTTGATGTTGTCGGTGAATTTGTACCTTTGCAAGCAGCTGGTAAAAATATGAAGGGTTTATGTCCTTTCCACAGTGAAAAAACGCCTTCTTTTTTCGTAAGTAAAGAACGACAAATATTTAATTGCTTTGGTTGTGGAAAAAAAGGGAATGCAATTACTTTTATCCAAGAATACAAGCATTTAAATTTTGTTGAAGCCTTACAATATTTAGCTGATAAGTATAGAATTCCACTTGAATTTGATCAAAGGCAGGTTAGACAAGATAAATCTACAAATCTATATAAAGCAAATGATTTAGCTGTAAAATTCTATAACCTAAATCTTTTAAATATGGATTCAGGTAAGAAAGCCCTAAACTATTTATTTGATAGAGGATTAGATATTAAAGCGATAGAAGAGTTTAATCTTGGTTTCGCTCCTACTCAAGGAAAAGCTTTATTCAATCAATTGAATAAGGATTTTCAACCCCTAGAACTAATAAATGCCGGGTTAATTAACCGTGGGAATTCTGATTACTATGACTTATTTAGAGGCAGAATCATGTTTCCAATTCATGATGAACAAGGAAGATGTCTTGGTTTTAGCGGAAGAGTATTTGGTGAAAATGATAATCCAGCCAAGTATGTAAATACAGCTCAAACTCAAATCTTTTTAAAAAGCTTCATTATCTATAATCTTAATAGAGCGTTACCCCATATAAGAAGAAACAATCGTGTTATATTAATGGAAGGGTATATGGATGTTATTAAAGCATCAATAGCTGGAGTTAAAGAAACGGTTTGTTCTATGGGAACTCAACTTACTATTGATCAAGCATTGAAGTTAAAGAAATTTACGGACAATGTTATAATCTGTTTTGATGGTGATAGAGCGGGGAAAGAAGCTACTTATAAAGCAATAAAGCTTTTAGAAGAAGCGAAGCTGAATGTTAGTATAGTAATGATGCCAGATGGATTAGATCCAGATGAATTTATCTCAAACAATCCAAATTTTACTGAATATGTAGACAATAATACAAAGGATCAGTATGAATTTGTCTATCAAATGATAGTAGCAAATAAAGACTTTACTAAAGCTTCAGATATTGAAGTAGCTAAAAATAAATTATTTGATTTCTTTAAAAACACATCAGGTACAATCAGAGATATTTATTTCAATAAGTTTGCAAGTGATACTCTTACTAATATTCAAACAATTACTCAAGACTATAATCAAACTCAAATCAACAATCGCATTACTAAAAACTTAAGAAGTGTAGCAATGCGTAAAAAAGTAGATCATAAACAATTCCCAAAATACAATAAAGCAGAAATTGCAATAATCAATTACTATTTTAAAGATGTTGTCTATCGAGATAGAATTGATGGAATCAGTGATGGAATCTACTTTAGCAATAAAGAAAACCGTATGTTTATTCAAACTGCAATTGAATTGAACAAAACATATACATCTGATAATTTTATAATAGCTGTTAAAGCATCATTAACAGATATACATCGAGACAGACTTGATTCTATTTTATATTTGGAAGATTACACATATACTGAAACAGAATTTGAATCTTGTATAAGAACCCTTGAAGAAGCTAAAATCAAAGACGATATTAGTTATCTTGAAGAAGAAGCTGCTAAAAAGCAACTTTTAGGTAATCAATTAGAATCTTTAAAACTACAGCAACAGAAGTTAGAATTAGAAAAGAAATTAATTGAGATAAAGAAGGGAAGTAAAAATGGAAAAAAAGCAAATATTCGCTAAATTAGGTGAGCTTTATAAAAAACAGGGGAAATTAACTAACCAACAAATCTTTAAATTTTTAGATAAGAAACATAAAGATTTTGAAGAAATAGTACAAGCGCTCGCGAAAAAAGGTATGCTTCCTGAAGAATTCTTTGATATGCTAGGAAATAAAACAGACTCAAAAAGTACAGTTAGCCTTGATGAACTAGATGATAAAAAAACTAAGAAAAAAGACTTTTCATATGAAACAGACTTTACAAAAGAAGTTGAAGAACAATTGATGAAGGAAAAACAATTTGACGCAATGGTCTCAATCAAAGTTGATGACCCTGTAAGAATGTATCTTAAAGAAATTGGTCGTGTAGAACTTCTGACTGGTGAAGAAGAATATGAATTAGCAGTATTAGTTGAACGTGCTAAAGGGGCTAAACAAGAAATCGAATATAAAAAACAAGAAGATATTGAAATAACTCGTGAAGAAATGGGTGAATACGAAGAATTGATGAGAAGAGGAGATTTTGCTAGTTCTAAACTAGTAGAAGCTAACCTAAGGCTTGTTGTTTCTATTGCAAAAAGATATGTCTCTCGTGGTCTTCAATTCTTAGATTTAATTCAAGAAGGAAATATGGGTCTTATTAAAGCAGTAGGTAAATTTGACTATACCAAAGGTTATAAATTCTCAACTTATGCTACATGGTGGATTCGTCAAGCAATCACTAGAGCCATTGCTGACCAAGCACGAACTATTAGAATTCCAGTTCATATGGTTGAAACTATTAACAAAATGGTTAGAACTCAAAGAACATTAACGCAAAAACTTAAAAGAGAACCGACTCAAGAAGAAGTGGCTGAAGAAATGGGAATCACTGTAGAAAGAGTTCAAGCTATCCAAAAGACTGCTCAAGAACCGATTTCTTTAGAATCTCCTGTGGGTGAAGAAGAAGACTCTTCACTAGGCGATTTTATCCCAGATGCTGACATTTTAACTCCATATGAGTATACATCAAAAGAAATGCTTAAAAGAGAGTTAGATGCTGCTTTAGGCACTTTAACAGACAGAGAAGAAAAAGTATTAAGAATGCGTTTTGGTTTACTAGATGGTAAATCAAGAACGCTAGAAGAAGTTGGTAAAGAATTTAATGTAACCAGAGAGAGAATTAGACAAATTGAAGCGAAAGCAATAAGAAAATTAAGAACACCAACACGTTCTAAAAAACTTAAGGATTTCCATAACGGATATCATAAATAATGTTATTATCAAAAAGATTACTAGCATCAGCTAAATATTTAAAAGGATTTAATTGTTTAGCTGATTGTGGTACTGATCATGGATTTTTACCTATCTATGCAGTAAAAAATAATCTGGTTAATAAAGCAATCGCTTCAGACAATAAACAATACCCACTAGACAATGCAAAAGCTAATATTCACAATGAAGACCTAGACTCTAGAATCAAAATAATATTAGCTGATGGGTTACCCTACTTAAATGAGGATATCGATATAGCTTCAATCTTAGGTATGGGTGGTAGATTAATATCTGATATTCTTAAAAAGGCTGATAAATCTAATCTTAAGAGGCTTGTTTTAGGGCCTAACTCAGAGTGTTATGTTTTAAGAAAACACTTAATTGAGAACAACTATAAAATCATAGCCGAAGATATCGTTAAGGATAATAAGAAATACTATCAAATTATCGTGGCTGAGCCAGGAATTATGAAACTAAGTGAAACAGAACTTGAATTTGGACCATTTATAATTAAAGAAAATTCACCAATATTTAAAGAGTTTATCACTAAGCTAATATTGCAACTTACAAAAGCTTTACCAAAAGTAAAAAAAGAATTAGAAATTAACAAAATGAAAAATAGAATAAATGCACTCAAGGAGGTTATACATGAACTCAGTTGAAGTAATTAGATACTTTGAAGAAAGTTATCCTTTAGATTTAGCCTATGATTGGGATAACTGTGGATTACAAGTAGGGACATTAAACAATAAAGTAGAAAGAATCTTAGTAACATTAGATATAACTAAAAATGTTGTTAAGGAAGCTATTAAGAATAAAGTTGATTTAATTATTTCTCATCATCCTTTAATGTTTAAACCGATGAAAAACATCGTTTTTGATTCTCCTAGAGGATGGATTATAAAAAATTTAATTCAAAACAATATAGCTGTTTATTCAGCTCACACAAACTTTGATCAAGCAGATGGTGGTATGAATGATATCTTAGCTAAAGCATTAGGTATCAAAACTCCACTGCTATTAGATGAAGTTGATAATATCGGTAGATATGGCAGTGTTGATCAAGTTGATTTTCCTGACTTTGTTAATGAAGTAAAAAGGAATTTTAATTTAAAAACAGTTAAAGTAATTGGTAATACTAAAAAAACTGTGAAAACCGTAGGTATTTCAGGTGGCTCAGGAAGCCACCATATGTATGCAGCTAAAAAAAGAAACTGTGATGTTTATATTACAGGTGATATTACATATCATACTGCTTTGGACGCTATTCAAGTTGGAATAACTTTAATTGATGTTGGACATCATGTTGAAGTTATATTTATTGAATCAGTTGCTGAAACACTTCGAAATAAATATCCCGAATTAGGAATTATCGAATCAATTGTTGACACTAATCCATATAAAGAATACTAGAAGTCTCTATGACTTCTTTTTCTTAGAAAAAATCGTCAAACAGCTTGAATTATCAACTAATCTATGTTACAATTAAATTTGAAGTTCAAAGTATTTGATTTTAAAAGTATAGAAGGAGCACGAAGTGGGAAAAATAGGTATTGCAGTAGGTGGAAATTCCGGAATTGATTATATGGTTCATGATAAAGATCTTTATAAGTTTAGATCATTATTAATTATCGAAGGTAAAGAATATGAAGACTTTGTTGATATAAAAGCAGAAGATTTTTATCAAAAATTAGTTGAAAGTCCCGATTTGGATATGCATACAGCTCAAACTAGTACTGGGTTTCTTGTTAATTTGTATAATGAAATGCATGATTCGGGTTATGAAGAATTACTATTCATAACTATTTCAAAAGAATTGAGTGGAACATATCAAAATGCTGTATTAGCTGCTGGAATGGTTGATTTCCCTGTTCATGTATTTGATTCTGTATCTCTATCGTATGTTGAAGCATTAATGGCTCTAACTGCTAAAAAAATGGCAGATAAAGGTAAATCACTAAAAGACATAATTACTGAGCTTGAATATATTAGGGATCATAACCATATATATGTTTGTGTTGATACATTAAAATATCTTGTTAAGAATGGTAGACTTTCAAATGCAAGTGGTTTAATAGGGTCTTTATTAAAAATAAAACCTTTACTCGAAGTTAGTTGGAAAGGTAAAATTGAAACGATAGACAAAATTAGAACCACTAAGAAAGCTAGACGAGAAATGAAAAGACGTTTTTTGGAAGAGGTTGAAGGAAAAGATATAAGTCCATTTATCTTATATACGAATAATCTAGAAGAAGTATCTGAAATTAAAAAAGAATATGAAGATGCTGGGTTAAAAGATATTTTATTGATGCCACTTACACCTGTTGTAGGTTGTCATGCTGGACCAGGAACGATGGGAGT
>Ga0209345_10005935_pt1 | contig 11168 bp, 8 predicted proteins | sample Cruoilmetagenom7_FD_187294 | JGI IMG/M metagenome (GOLD analysis project Ga0209345, IMG submission 187294) | Oil polluted marine microbial communities from Coal Oil Point, Santa Barbara, California, USA - Sample 7 (SPAdes) (version 2) | ecosystem: Environmental > Aquatic > Marine > Oil seeps ...
CGCATAGGTCAGACCGGCGCAGCACTCTGCGCCGGTCTTTTTTGTCAGGACGAACGGAGGGCCGGATGCGCGCATTCCTGCGATTTGAAGATATCACCACCGGGTTGGCGCTGCGCCTCTCGGTCAGCTTTCTGGTGATCGCGGCCTCGCTGGCACTTTATCAGGTTGTCACCCGTTTTGTTTTCGGCAGCCCCTCGACCTGGTCCGAGGTGATCACCCGCTCAGCCATGATATGGTCGGTCTTTCTGGGCGTGGCTGTCGCCTTTCGGCACGGCGCCATGATCTCGGTCGAGATCATTCAGCAGATCTTGCCACCGCGTCTTGGGCTGGGCCTGTTCCTTGTGGCCAATGCCTTGTCCGTCATCTTTTTCAGCATCCTGTTCTGGCAAGGCTGGGCCATGACCGAGCGCGTTGCAAACCAGAAACTCGCCGCGCTCGACATCTCGATCGCATGGGCCTACGCGGCCTTGCCGGTGGGTTCGGTCTTCATCATCGTATCGGTCCTTGCCTGCATGATCCGCGGCGCGCAGGGCGACTGGACATCGCGCCATGGCAAGACGGAGGTTGCAGAATGAACACCGCACTCGGTCTTTCGCTGGCCATACTTTTCTTGCTGGGCGTGCCTATCGCCGTCGCCATTGGCCTCGCCTCTGTCATCGGGATCGAGGCGCAGGGTCGCCTGCCGATGCTGCTTGTGGCCCAGCGCATGTTCACAGGCATCGACAGCTTTCCGTTGATGGCTATTCCGCTGTTCATTCTTGCGGGCAACCTGATGTCAGCGGGCGGCATTTCTCATCGGTTGGTCGAACTTGCCAAGTCACTGGTTGGCGGCATCCAGGGGGGGCTTGCCTGCTCTTGCGTTCTGACCTGCATGATGTTCGCCTCTGTCTCGGGTTCCAGTGTCGCCACGACCTTCGCCATTGGCGCAATCCTCATTCCCGCGATGGTCAAACATGGCTATCCCAAACCGATGGCAGCCTCGATCCAGGCCAGCTCGGCCGAGCTGGGCGTTCTGATCCCGCCGTCGATACCGCTGATCCTCTACGGCGTATCCACCGACACCTCGATCGGACGGCTTTTCGTCGCCGGTCTGGGGCCGGGTCTTCTGGTTGCCACGTCGTTGATGATCCTCGTGCTGGTGCTCTGCCGAATCCGTGGCATCGGGAAACGCGATGGTGAAGATCGTTCGAGCCTTGGTCGTGCAGCGGTTGCCGCCCTGCCCGCGCTGCTGGTGCCGTTCGTCATTCTGGGCGGCATCTACTCGGGCATCTTTACCCCGACCGAGGCCAGCGCCGCCGCAGTAGCTGCTGCCCTGATCGTCGGTCTTGGCATTTACCGCGAGCTGAAGTTCAGCATGCTGCCTGACATCTTCAAGCAAACGATCATCGCGACATCAGCGATCATGATCATCATTGCTGCTGCATCGCTGTTCTCTTTCCTGATCACCCGCTCGGGTCTGCCAAACGAGATCGCGGCCTGGTTCAAGGACATGTTCGACAGCCGCATTGCGTTCCTTCTGGCTGTGAACATCCTGCTTCTTGTCGTTGGCATGTTCATCGAGACCTCGGCGGCGATCCTTGTGCTGGCACCGATCCTGACTCCGATCGCCATCGCTTACGGTGTCGATCCCGTGCATTTCGGCCTGATCATTGTGGTCAATCTGGCGCTTGGCATGATCACCCCGCCGTTGGGGGTGAACCTGTTCGCGGCCTGCGCCGTGGCCAAGCTGTCGGTCGATCAGATCATTCCGCAGCTTCTCTGGTTTGTGCTGACTGTGTTCGGCGCGCTGATGATCATCACCTATGTGCCCGCCATCACCCTGTGGCCGGTCGAACTTGTATTCGGGAACTGACATGGCTGTTTTTCACGTGATCGGCTTGGGCTCGATGGGCCTTGGAATGGCGTTGTCCCTGCTGCGGGCAGGGCATGAAGTGCATGGTCTGGACCTGAATCCTGCCCAGATCGCAAAGCTGGAGGAGGCCGGCGGCCACGCGCTTGCCAGGACCTCACCTCAAGCCGATACACTGGTCTGCGTGGTGCTGAACGCCGCACAGACCGAGGCGGCCCTATTCGGCGCGGAGGGCTGGTCGGGGCATCTGAAGCCCGGCGGCACGATCCTGTCCTGTGCAACAGTCGCCCCGGATTTTGCCAAACGTATGGAAGCCGAGGCGCAGGCGCGCGGGTTGCACTATCTTGATGCACCCATCTCTGGTGGGTCCGTGCGTGCCGCTGAGGGCGCATTGTCCGTCATGGCCTCTGGAACGCCCTCCGCCTTCGATGGCGCGGCCGAGGCTTTGGATGCAATGGCGCAGACCGTTCATCGTCTGGGCGATAAGGCCGGACCCGGTTCCGCGATGAAAGCGGTGAACCAGCTTCTGGCCGGGGTTCATATCGCGGCGATGGGCGAGGCGTTGGGGTTTGCCACCTCGCAAGGCCTTGATCTGGCCCGCGTGCTTGACGTGATCCGCGTCTCGGCAGGCACATCGTGGATGTTCGAGAACCGTGCGCCCCATGTGATCGAGGCGGATTATACACCGCGTTCATCCATCAATATCTGGCCCAAGGACCTTGGCATCGTCACGGATATCGCCGCTAGCGCAAACCTGCCGCTACCGTTGACCGAAGCCGCATTGGCACAATACCGCGCCGCTGCCGAGGCCGGTCTGGGGCAGGAGGATGATGCCGCGATCACCAAGCTGGTCGCATCGCGCGCGGGGCTGAAACTTCCGGGGGACGCGTGATGCTGCTGGGCTGCATCGGCGATGATTTCACCGGCTCGTCGGATCTTGGCAATACGCTGACCAAGGCTGGTATGCGCGTGACCCAGTACGTGGGCGTGCCGGATCGTCCCGCTGCCCCGGATGTGGAAGCCGGGATTATCGCGTTGAAGTCCCGTTCCATCCCGGTGGCCGAGGCTGTGAAACTCTCTCTCGCGGCGCTGGACTGGTTGCGCGCACAGGGGTGTACGCAGTTTCTGTTCAAATACTGCTCGACCTTTGATTCCACCGCCGAGGGAAACATCGGTCCCGTGGCCGAGGCTTTGGCCGATGCGCTGGGTGCAAGACAGGTGCTGGTCTGCCCTGCCTTTCCGGCTGCCGGGCGTTCCATCTATCAGGGCCATCTGTTTGTTGCAGACAGGCTGCTGAGCGAAAGCGGGATGCAGAACCATCCCCTGACGCCGATGACCGATCCCGACATCCGCCGCTGGTTGGGACATCAGATCAAGGGCAGCGTCGGACATGTCCCGGCGCAGGTCGTGATGCAAGGCACAGACGCGATACGTGCGCGTATGCAATCCGAGGACGCCGCAGGACATCGCCTGCTGGTGGCCGATGCGATCACGGACGCTGATCTGATCACACTGGGACAGGCGGCGTCGGATCTGCCGCTGATCACAGGCGGTTCCGGTATCGCAATGGGTCTGCCGGACAATTTCCGCAACAAAGGACGCTTGTCAGCGCAGGCCAATACATGGACGGGGCAGGCTGGACGGGCCGCGATCCTGTCAGGGTCCTGCTCTACCGCAACACGTGGTCAGGTGGCGGAGCACGGCAGAATGAACCCGACCCGCGAGGTTACGGCGGATCAGGTCATGTCCGGGGCCGTCACGGCGCAAGGTCTGGCCGACTGGGCCTTGGCGCAGCCAGACGTGCCGTTGATATATACCTCTGCCGACCCTGCCATCGTGGCGGATGCACAGACACGGTTCGGCAAGGATACCGTCGCGGCGAAGATCGAATCCCTGTTTGCAGACCTTGCCCGGTCGCTTGTGGCAGGTGGCGTAACACGGCTGATCAGCGCGGGGGGCGAAACCTCGGGCGCAGTGGTCGAGGGGCTTGACCTGACAGCACTTGAGATCGGCCCCGAGATTGATCCCGGCGTGCCGATGATCCGCGCCGCGGACAGTCTTGTTCTTGCGCTCAAGTCTGGCAATTTCGGCCGTCCCGATTTCTTTGCCCGCGCCGCCGCGATGATGGAAGGCCGCGCATCATGACCGAGGCCAGGCTGCGCGAGGATATCTGTTTCTGGGCTGCGTCCATGTTCAATCGCGGGCTAACGGGGGGCGCGTCCGGCAATATCTCGGTCAGGACCGAAGATGGCGGGCTGCTTGTGACGCCCACAGGGGCCAGCATGGGCCGCCTTGATCCCGCGCGCTTGTCGCGGTTCGACGCGGCAGGCCGACATATCGGGGGTGATGCGCCCACCAAGGAAATGCCGCTGCATTCCGCCTTCTACGAGACGCGCAAAAGCGCCGGTGCCGTAGTGCATCTGCATTCGACGCATTCCGTGGCCCTGTCGATGCTGCCGGATACAGACCCTGATAACTTGCTGCCGCCGCTGACACCCTACGCGGTGATGCGGGTGGGCAAAGTAGCGCTTCTGCCCTTTTTCCTGCCCGGTGACGCCGCGATGGGTGATGCCTTGCGCAGCTTGGGCGGCAGGAGATCCGCCGTGCTTCTGGCCAATCATGGGCCGGTGGTGGCCTCCAAGGATCTGGAAGCGGCCGTCTTTGCCATGGAAGAACTGGAAGAGACCGCAAAGCTGGCCTTGCTACTGCGCGGTCATGGTCCACGGGCTTTGACCGAGGATCAGATCGGGGCCTTGGTGCGGAAATTTGATCTGGAGTGGGACTGATGCGTTATTCCGCCAATCTTGGTTTTCTGTTTACCGAACTGACTTTGCCTCGGGCGATCCACGCGGCAAAGGATGCTGGCTTCGACGCGGTGGAATGCCATTTCCCCTATGATGTGCCCGCAGCCGAAGTCGCACAGGCACTGGATGAAACCGGTCTGACCATGCTGGGCCTGAACACATGGCCCGGGGACAAGGCGGCGGGTGATTTCGGTCTGGCCGCAGTTCCCGGCCGTGAGGAAGAGGCGCGCGCAGCCATAGCACAGGCCGTGGACTACGCAGTCGCGACCGGTACTGGTGCCGTCCATGTGATGGCGGGCCGCACCGATAGCGGCCAGGCCGCAGAGGCCGCGTTTCGCGCCAATCTGACCCATGCCTGTGATCTTGCCGCGCCCCACGGGATCACCATTCTGATCGAGCCGATCAACACCCGCGACGTGCAGGACTATCACCTGTCTGGCACAGACCACGCCGCAGCCATCATCGCCGATCTGGCCAAGCCGAACCTGAAACTGATGTTCGATTGCTATCACATGCAGATCATGCAGGGTGACCTTTTCACCCATTTGCGCGACCTGATGCCCGTCATTGGCCATATCCAGATCGCCGCCGTGCCCGACCGTGGTGAACCCGATCAGGGCGAAGTCGATTACCGCTGGCTGATGCAGGAAGTCGACCGCATGGGATATGGCGCCTTCGTTGGTGCGGAATACAGGCCAAGGTCTGACACCCAGCAGGGTTTGACCTGGCTGGACCGTTTCCGCACACCCTTTGCAGGCTGAACTCAGAAAGCGCCGATCTTCGCCGCAACCTCGGCCATGACCTTCTCCGCCGCCTTGTGGCGAACCGGACCATATCCGCGTATCTCTTGTGGAGCCTTCAGCAGCCGTTTCGCGGCTTCGGGATTTGCCGCGTCAAAGGTCTGCTCGACTTGGGTCATCACACCCTCGAACCAGTCAAGCAACTGACGATCCAACTTACGGTCCGCGCTGTAGGCGAAAGGGTCAAGAGCACCGCCCCGCAACCCTTTCATGCGCGCCAGCACCTTGAAGGCAGGCCGCATCCAAGACCCGAAAGCACGCTTGTTGGGCCGCCCCCGTGCATCGTGCCCCAAGGGCAGAAGGGGTGGAGCAAGATGATATTTCACGGTGAAGTCACCCTCGAAAGCGGCAGCCAGTTCTGCTTCGAAGGTGCCTTCGGTGTGCAGCCGCGCAACTTCGTATTCATCCTTGTAGGCCATCAGGCGGAACAGGGACTTCGCCGCTTCCGTCACTACCTCGTCGTCCGCCGCTGGCAACGCGGCACGGAAACGGGTGATGCGGTCAGTGAACCGCTTGGCATAGGCGGCATCCTGATACTCTGTCAGGAACGTAGCCCGATGCGCAATCAGTGCATCAAGCCCCGCTGGCCCCTTGGGCGCGTCAGTCAGCAGATCCGCCAGAACCTCTGGCCGCGCAGCCATGATCCGCCCCAAGTCGAAAGCGGTGCCGTTCTTCTCGACGGCAACGCCGTTCAGCAGGATCGCCTGTTTCAGCGCAACCTCACTGACCGGGACAAGGCCCCGCTGGTAGGCCGCGCCCAGCATCATCATGTTGGCAAAGACGGCGTCACCCATCAGCCGCTCGGCCGCGATGTTGGCGTCAAAGGCGATGACATGCGGATCGCCGACCGTGGCGCGGATCAGTGCCTCGCGCGCGTCGATCTTCAGGTCGGCATCACGGTGCAACACCAGATCGCCGGTCGGCATTTCGGCACGGTTCAACACCACTTCCGTGCCACGCCGGTAGTGCACCGATGCCTTGGGCGCAGAGCAAACCACCGCATCGCAGCCGATCACCGCATCCGCCGCGCCGGTCTCGATCCGCACATGATGGATGGCCTGCGGCGAGGCTCCGATGCGGACATACCCCAGCACGGTGCCAAACTTCTGCGCGAAACCTGTGAAATCCAGAACGCTGGCGCCCTTGCCTTCCAGATGTGCGGCCATGGTGATCAGTGCGCCGATGGTCACGACACCTGTGCCGCCAACGCCTGCCACCAGCAGGTTATAGGGCTGTGCCAGATCAGCCAGAACCGGGCGGGGCAAGCCTTCCATCAGCGCCGGAAGGTCCAGACCCGCAGGTTTCGGCTTGCGCCGCTGCCCGCCTTCGATCGTCACGAAGCTGGGGCAAAAGCCATTCAGGCAGGAAAAATCCTTGTTGCAGCTGGACAGGTTGATCTTGCGCTTGCGGCCAAGCTCCGTTTCGCGCGGCTCCACACTCAGGCAATTCGACTCGAGAGAACAATCGCCACAGCCTTCACAGACCAGCGGGTTGATCATCACATGCCGTGCAGGGTCCTCCATCTTGCCACGCTTGCGGCGGCGGCGCTTCTCGGTGGCGCAGGTCTGCTCGTAGATCAGGACCGAGACACCCTTTACCTCGCGCAGTTCGCGCTGCACAGGGTCGAGGTCCGCGCGATCATGGAACGTGGTTCCAACCGGGAAATCCCCATGCCTGAACTTCTCGGGATGATCCGAGACAAGCGCGATGCGTTCCACACCCTCGGCACGGCAGCTTTGCGCGATGGCGGCGGGGCTGACGGGTCCGTCGACGGGCTGCCCACCGGTCATGGCCACCGCATCATTGTAGAGGATCTTGTACGTGATATTCGCCTGCGCCGCGACCGCCTGCCGTATCGCGAGAGAGCCCGAGTGATACCACGTCCCCTCGCCAAGGTTCTGGAAGATGTGCCGCCGCCCGGTAAAGCGCGAGCCCGCTGCCCATGGCACACCTTCGCCACCCATCTGGGCATAGCCCACTGTGTTGCGATCCATCCAGCCGGCCATGACGTGGCACCCGATCCCACTGGCCGCCATGCTGCCCTCCGGAAGCTTGGTCGAGGTGTTGTGCGGACAACCAGAGCAGAAATAGGGGGTGCGGGTCGCCCCCGGTACTGAAAGGATCGGTGCCGGTGTCGCCGTCAGCGCGCGGGCCTTTTCGATCAATCCTTCGTCCAGGAAAAAACGCGCCAGACGTTCCGCCACGATCGGCACCAGCATCAGCGGCGTCAGCTCTCCGGTCCACGGAATCAACTTGTCACCCGCCGCGCGATACTTGCCCACCATGCGGCGCGGCTTGTCGCCCGGCCAGTCGTAGAAGTATTCCTTGAACTGGCTTTCGATGATGCCGCGCTTTTCCTCGACCACCAGCACCTCTTCCTTGCCTTTGACGAAGGCCAGCGCATCGCGTCGCGCGAGGGGCCAGACCATCCCCACCTTGTAGATGTCGATCCCAAGACGGCGACAGGCAGCCTCGTCAAGTTTCAGAAGGCGCAGCGCCTCCATCAAGTCCAGATGCGCTTTACCGGTGGTCACGATCCCGAAGCGTGCATCGTCGATATCGTAGATACGCCGGTCAATAGGGTTCGCCTCTACGAATGCCTCGACCGCCTCCAGCTTTGCGCCGATCCGCGTCTCGATCTCGGGGCTGGGCATGTCCGAGCGGCGCACATGCAGGCCGCCGGGCGGTGCCGTGAAATCGGGCTGGACGAAGACACGATCCCTGGGCAGGTCGATGGACTGTCCCGCTTCCACCGTTTCAGAAATCGCCTTGAACCCGACCCACGTGCCGCTGAACCGGGACAGGGCGATACCATAGGCGCCGAATTCGAGGTATTCCGCGATGCTGGCCGGGTTCAGCGTCGGCATGAACCACGCCATGAACGCTACATCCGACTGATGCGGCATCGAAGAGGACACGCAGCCATGATCGTCCCCCGCCACGACCAGAACACCGCCCATGGGGGAAGACCCATAGGCATTGCCATGTTTCAGCGCATCGCCCGAACGATCCACGCCTGGCCCCTTGCCGTACCACATGGAAAAGACGCCCTGGACCTCGCATCCCGGATCAAGCGCCGCTTGCTGCGCGCCCAGAACAGCCGTCGCACCCAGATCTTCGTTCACGGCCGGCAGGAACTCGATCCGCGCCTCGGACAGACGATCGCGCTGCCGCCACAGTTCCATATCAAGTCCACCCAGGGGCGAGCCGCGATAGCCCGAAACGAAACCGGCCGTCTTGCGCCCGGCCGCCTGATCCCGCCGCGCCTGATCCAGCATGATCCGCACCAGCGCCTGCGTGCCGGTCAGAAAGACGCGCCCCTCGGTCAGGGCATAGCGATCATCCAGGTGATAGGTGGCAAAGCGGCTGCCTTGTGCGGTCATGGGGTCCTCCTGTGTACCTGAAGAGGATCGCATGAATCCTGTGAAATATTCGATCAGGTTTGTTGATTATTACCCATTGTTCTGAAATTTTGTGTCAGTTTGAACGAATTGGGTGAAATATCGTGCCAGACCTCGACATCGTGGACCAACGTATTCTGCAAGCTCTCAAGACCGACAGCCGCATTTCGAACGCCGATTTAGCCGATAGGGTGGGACTGTCTCCATCCTCCTGCTGGCGCAGGGTCAAGACGCTGGAGGAAAGCGGTGTCATTCGCCACTATACTGTTGCGCTGGATGACAGCAAACAGGGCCTTGGCTTTGGAGCTATTGTCCATGTCCACCTGACGCGACATGATCCTGACCAACTGGATGCCTTTATCCAGGCCGTCCAAAGCCGCCCCGAGGTGCGCGCCTGCCACGCAACCACGGGACAGGCAGACTACCATCTTCATGTCGTCTGCGCGGATATCGAGGCCTACAATCTTTTCCTCGAACGCTTTCTATTCCGCATCCCCGCCGTCGCGAGCGCCCAGACAAATGTCATTCTGCGGAACATAAAGTAAGGCTGCCTGCACTCTGGACTGGCGTGACTTTCGAAGACCCGGGTTGATGCCCGATGGCGCTCAATCGCCTGCCATCGAGACCAAATACTTCTGTATGTATCTGATCTTTGAGAAAGTGGTGCCGCTGAAGGGACTCGAACCCCCGACCCCATCATTACGAATGACGTGCTCTACCAGCTGAGCTACAGCGGCCCTTGAGGACGGGGCTATAGCACCCCGCCTATGGTTGGAAAAGATCTATTTTCGGGCTGTGTCGCCCTCGATTGATTCTGCATCTATCGGACGGTGAAGCGTTTCCTCGTCGGGCAGGATTTCTGCATCCGGCACGTCGGATTCGGCGTCCGAGCTGTGATCCTCGATCGAGCCGACGATAAGCGGCAGCATCTCGGATCCGGCGGGGGCTGTCGGTGCGCCAGCAGGTGGCGAGGTCCAGGCAAGCGTGTCGAACGACTTGCAGTTCTCGCAGATCGGAACCCATTCTGCGTGGATGTTGTGACATTTCTCACAGACCCACTGCGGACCGCGGGGTGCGGTCAGGGCGCGGGCAAGCCAGCCTTTGACAACCACGTCCGAGGCACCTTCACCGCGCGCGATGGCTGCCATGACCGTAAGGACCCGCGCATCGGGTGCGGTATCCACAAGGTCGCCCAGCGCACGCCGCGCTTCGGGGAAATCCTCGTTGGCGATGTTCAACTCGGCCAGCAACAGGCGGGATTCCACATGATCGGGATGCTGGGCAATGAGTGGCTTGAACCGCTTGAGACGGGCTGCAGGCTTTTCGTCGGGCACGATGGCGGCAAAGGCTGCAGCCAGATCAGGATGCGGTTGCGCCGCCCAAGCCTTCTTGATGACGCGCGTGGCGTATTTCGCGTTGCCCTGTTCAATATAGCCACGTGCGGCGAAGGCGGCCGCAGGTATCAGGTCGGGTGACAGCTTGTTCGCCTCGATCGCGGCCTCACGAGCGCTGATGTCATTGCCTTCGCTGAGGACATCCTTCGCCTCGGAGAGCGCCAGAACGGCATCGCGGCGCTTGTGAACATCCTTCGGCAGGCTGCCATGTTTCAGCTTGGCACCCAAGGTCCGGCGCGCACCGGCCCAGTCATGGGCGCTGGCTTGCAGGCGGAGGAGAACATCCTGCGTTTCCTCGTGCTTGGGGCGTAGATCCAGCGCCTTTTCCGCCAGTTTCAACGCCGTTGTCATGTCGCCATCAGCCATCTTCTGCTTCATGATCCCGCGCACGCCAACAAAGCGGGTAGCGTCGTTCTTGAGAAGCCGCTTGTAAACCTCCTCAGCCTTGCGCCGATCCCCACACATTTCAGCCGCCTGGGCGGTCAGAAGGTTTGTCAGCTCCGGCTTGTGGAGATAGCGTTCGGCCTTGCTCGCCTTGGCCATGGCCAGACGACCCTCACCTGCTGCAAGCGCCATCATACCTTCGGACAGGGCCTGATAGCCTTTCTGTTCGCGGTTGCGGTTGAAGTACCGGGTAATCGCCGTTTCATCCCCATTGATAAACTTGAGTGTGGCGATCAGCAGCGCGATCAATCGCAGCGACAGCCATACGGCAAAGACCAGCACGATCAGCATGATGACAGCATAGAGCGGTGTGAGGTTCACTTCGTAACCCGCGGCAGCGATCCGCACGCCGCCCTCCAACTCCATCAGATAGGCAGCGCCCATGGTCGCGGCAGCGACCAGAACAACGAACAGGATAATCTTGATAAGCGACCAGAGCATTCCGTTATCCTTCAGTTCGTGTTCAGCGCTTGCGC
>Ga0209345_10005937_pt1 | contig 11168 bp, 9 predicted proteins | sample Cruoilmetagenom7_FD_187294 | JGI IMG/M metagenome (GOLD analysis project Ga0209345, IMG submission 187294) | Oil polluted marine microbial communities from Coal Oil Point, Santa Barbara, California, USA - Sample 7 (SPAdes) (version 2) | ecosystem: Environmental > Aquatic > Marine > Oil seeps ...
CAGTTATAAAACCCGAGATTTAAAGTGGATATGCTCATACAGCCATACTTTGTGGAATTATCGGGTTTGATTTGGAAACAAGTACCTTTGTTCATGAAATAAACCATCCAAATAATAATCCGGAAATAGTGCTGAATATGGTTACTAAGAGTACATAGACGGCAGTTTTCTTCTTGCCGATCACAGTGTTAGTGATCAAGATTGACTGCAAACTTAATTCTGGATCAGCTAACAAATAGGCTAACAGTGGTCCGCGATGCATACCCAAAGAAAGGAATGTCTGCGCTACGGGCACTTCGACCAGCGTGGGGAAATACATGAAAACACCAAAAAGCACGCCGATCAAATTTGCTCCCGCTGTGTTCTTCCCGGCAATCGATTCTATCCAGTTCCCGGGAATTAACCCGCGTGCCACACCAGCTGTAAATATCCCTGCTAACAATAGAGGAAAAATCTGCTTGACGAATCGCCAGGTTTCCCACAACCAATTACTTAACTCTTGCTTACTGAAGGCTCGCTTTGCGGCAATCCAGGCAGTAGTGATCAAAATTGCTTCCGCAAAGAATCTTCCAGTAATTCCAAAAACAAAAACAGAATTTTCTGTGGACAGCTTAATGCTGGCGATTAGTAATGTTAGGGATGTGATCAAAAGAGTGACTGTTGTCCATGAATTAAACCCCTGATCAACATTGGTTAATCCTTTGACTGCGGTTATGCCGATCAGAATTAAAAACCCAATCAACAGCACACCTTGAACGGTGATACCTTCAATTCCTAATGCAGCATTCGCGGGAACCAATCCATCCAGTATGGCTTGGAAATTATCTCCCCAATTTGAATAGTTCTCAAATGAAAAATACTCACGCGTGAGTAATTCAACTTGAAGTGTCCCACTTAAGAGGATTGCCAACAAAATGATAAAAAAAGCAATATTCTTGATGGGGATCTTTGCGGTTTGCTGGAATAACTGGCTGCTTTCCTGTTGATGCAGCAGGTCATCTTTACGAAAAAACCAAGCAATCAGCAGCCCAATTAGCACACCAAATATCAAGGAAAGAATGACGCGGGCCAACGCTATGTCCATCCCGATCTGAACCCCGGTAAATGATATTGCCAAAATGTTTACGGCTGGCCCCACAAACAAAAAGGTGATTGCGGGTCCAAGCCCCGCTCCCTTTTTGTAGATCCCGGCGAACAGCGGCATGATTGTGCAGGAACATACGGCCAATACAAAACCACCCAATGCGGCCGCCGGATAAGATATCCATTTTGAAGCGTCTCGCCCCAAAAAGCGGGTAATCGTTTCTTTCGGGATCAGTGCGGTCAAAGCACCAGCGATAAAAAATGCAGGCAGCAGACACAGAAGTACGTGAGCAGCAAGATAAGCAGCTAAGCTTCCCAATCCTGCTTGTATCAAAGTAATCATTGTGTCAATAATTTGCATTTCGGCATCTCCTAAACATTCAAATAGTTGAATATATCAAGGTAAAAAAACTTATTAATCTCTACAGCATTTGGGGCAGTCACATGTTTTCTTCCTGATGTTGATTGTTTCCAATGAAACGCCTCTTATCTGTGCGGCAGTGGTTATCAAACCGAGTGTTTTCTGGTTGGCAATGCGGTAATAAATAAACCGTCCCTCCCGGTTCGTTTGCAGGATGCCTTCCTCTCGCAATGCCATCAAATGCTGGGATAGATATGCTTGTCGGATGTCTAACTGCGCCTTTAAGTGGCAAACGCAGGCTTCCCCACTTCCGATCTCTAACAGGATTCTAATGCGCATTGGATGACCCAGCACACGCAACAGCGAACCAATAGGGTCATACATATTTTTGTTTGACATATTCAGATAATTGAATATTATACCAGGGATTTTTCCGTTGTCAATGAGGAATAGAAAAGAGCCGGTAAGTGCCGGCTCGAATACTTCGAATAAAAATGTGTATGATGTGAGAGTTTGCCTATTATCCGCCTAAATAGGCTTCAATGACCATCGGGTTCTGCATTACTTCATCTGCTTTACCCTTGAGTACAATTTTTCCGGTTTCCAGCACATAAGCTCGGTGTGCGATCGAAAGAGCCATTTGCGCGTTCTGCTCCACCAACAGGATGCTTGTGCCCTGCTGGTTGATCTCTTCGATTACATCGAAGATTTGCTCAACAAGGACTGGTGCTAAACCCATGGAGGGTTCATCCATCAGCATCAGTTTTGGTTCGGCCATCAATCCCCGTCCGATAGCAAGCATTTGCTGCTCGCCGCCGGACAAAGTACCGCCGAGCTGTTTTTCCTTCCCCTTCAGTAGTGGAAATTTCTCGAACATCAGGTCAATCTTGTCAAAGATTTGTTTGCGGGAATCAAGACTGAAAGCGCCCATTTCCAGATTTTCTGTAACGCTCATCGACGGGAAGATCTTTCGGCCTTCAGGTACCTGAATGATACCTTTCTTGACAATATTTTGAGCGGGCATATTAGTAACTGCCTCATCTAAATATCTAATTTCTCCCTCTGTTGCTTGAAGAATTCCAGATATTGTATTCAGTAATGTGGATTTTCCAGCGCCGTTCGATCCGATCAACGCGACGATCTCACCTTCTTTTAGGTTGAAACTCATGCCTTGAAGGGCGTGGATTGCGCCGTAATGGACATGTAAATTATTTACATTAAGCATTTTTCCGCCTTTGATCTTGATATTTCTTTGCCAATGCAGCGCCGCCAGGGCCAAGATATGCTTCAATTACTCTGGGGTTTGCCTGGATCTCTTTTGGAGTTCCCTCAGCGATCTTCTTACCGTAATCCAAAACGCTAATCTGATCGGAAATATCCATTACCACTCGCATATCATGCTCAATCAGAATGATTGAAGTTCCCAACTCATCTCTGAGCTGCCTAATTAGATTGATCATCTCTACAGTTTCCTGAGGGTTCATCCCTGCCGTAGGTTCATCCAGCAGCAGCAATTGTGGGTCATTAGCCAATGCTCGACCGATCTCAAGCCGGCGCTGCATCCCGTATGGGAGATTACAGGCGAGAAAATCACCAAAACCTGCCAAACCGATAAATCCAAGCAGCCGGATTGCTTCAGCTCGTGATTTTTTGTTTTCCTGTGAGAAGCGGGGTGTATGTAGAATCGCGTCCAGCCAATTTGAATCAAGTTTTGTGTGCTGTCCGACCATGATATTTTCTATTGCGGTTAGTTTGCTGAAGAGGCGAATGTTTTGGTAGGTTCGTGAAATGCCCTGTGTGGCGACAAAGTCTGTTGAAGATCCTTGAATACATTCACCCTGAAATATGATTTCACCTAGTTCTGGTTTGTAAAAGCCAGAAATGCAATTGAATAAGGTGGTTTTACCCGCCCCATTGGGGCCGATGATGCTGTAGATAGAATGCTTGGGTATTTCAAGGTTTACTTTATTAACTGCTGTCAGACCGCCGAACAATTTAGATACTTCTTTTGTCTCAATGATGATGTCAGGCATTTTTACCTCCATCGTTGGTTATGTTCTCCCCGTTTTGGGAATAATCTCCCTTTTCCATTTTTGGTCTTGAAGAAGGCCAAAGTCCGTCCGGGCGCATCAGCATCATGGTGATTAATAGAGCTCCGAAAGCTAACTGTCGGTAATTTTCTACTTCACGCAATATTTCTGGCAGCCCTTTCAACGCGAAAGCACCTAGAATGATTCCCGGAATACTGTTCACGCCGCCCACGATGACAAGGCTGAGCACATTCATAGACACCATCATGGAATGGTCGTTTGGACCGGTGAACTGGTTGCGTGCGGCCATAATGCCGCCGACCAATCCGGCGAAAGCTGCACCAATAATCAGTGCTAACAGCTTGTATTTCTGCAAATTAATTCCGGTTGCCTGGGCGGCGATTGGATCTTCCTTGATTGCCAACCAGGCACGCCCAGTGCGTGAATCCTGAAGTCTGTTATAAATAAAAATGGATAATGCGACAAATGCAAAGATGAGATATACATAATCTACATCGCTTGTAAACGGTTTACCAAACAGCGTTGGTCCATGAATATCATTCAAGCCGCGCGGACCTCCGGTGAAATTTGTCAATGTATCGCTTTTAAGCAAGATGCGGATGATCTCGCCAAAACCTAGTGTCACAATTGCAAGATAATCCCCACGAAGCCGCATGAGTGGCAATCCGAGCACAAAAGCAGCAGCGATAGCCATTAGGATGGCAACCACAATCGATGGCCAGAATCCCCACATCAAGTTATGCGGCTCCGGTGCGTTTAACAGACCGACACTATAGGCACCCATCGCAAAGAATGCAGCATATCCGAGAACAAGCTGGCCGGATAAACCTACGACGATATTCAAACCAATTCCTGCGATGACATATAAACCAACCAGGCCGATTACGAAGTTCATATAGGAACCCCATTTTGTCGGAAGAATCACTAATACTGCTAATAGAACAAGATAAGTGAGATATTTTCCAAATTTACGGACAAGCAGCGGTAGAGTTTCATTGATTCGTGTGGTGAAATTGGTTATGCTGGATTTCAAATTTTGCCACCCGTGTTGAACTGGTTCAGACCGGAGGAATACAGCCAGAGCGCTGCCGATTAAGCCGGTGGCAGTGTAAATGCCAAGGTGAGCGAGAATACCCATTTGTCTAAGATTTAGCAGGAAGTAATCCATGCTTTCAATCGAAAGAGCGGATAGGTATTCCCTGATATCCGTGCCAGATAAAATAAGAAAGGTTAATAACAGGTCAAATAGCGCAACGAAGGCACCTGTAGTAAAACCAGCAGCAAATCCCTGAAAAATCCTGGTGGACGTTTTTCCTGTTCTGCCGCTGGCTGACCAACCGGCCCAAAAGCCAAACAGCATATGGATATAGCCCATGAAGCGGACATCCGGAATACTGCCTCGAAGGACGTAAACACCAAATGCTTTGCTGGCCAGTGTGGCTGCGATCAAATGAAATCCGGTCATCATCATGAAAACCACTATGATGGCAAATACCAGCCCCTTCTGAAAGCTTTCTCGAATTGGATGGTTGTTCATATTTTTTCCTCCGCAAGCACCTCTCCAAGAATACCGGAGGGCTTGAATACCAGGATCACGATTAAAATAACAAATGAGATTACATCTTTGAGTTGGTAGCTGATGTCGAGTGCGGTGGGGCCTATGGATTCGACCAGACCCAGTAACATACCGCCCAGCATAGCCCCTGGAATATTACCGATGCCGCCTAAAACCGCCGCTGTAAAAGCTTTGATACCCGGGATGAATCCGACGAAATAATGAAACATTCCGTTATGCAGCCCCCACATGACACCGGCGGCTCCCGCGAGGGCGCCGCTGATGATAAAGGTGTTACTGATTGTCTGGTTGACATCAATTCCCATCAGAGCGGCAGTGTCTTTGTCCATGGCAACTGCGCGCATTGCTTTTCCAAGCCGTGTTTTTTTGACAAGGAATAAGAGAGCGACCATTAGTAAAATGGAAAGTATGAAAGTGAAAACACCGGTGTAGGGTAGAGTAACATTAGAGCCGTTAATTAGTATTTTCCATCCATTTCCCCGGCTCAGGATTTCAGGGTTTGTATAATTTCTTGTCTGTGGGCTGAATAGAAGAAGCGCCGCGTTCTGAAGAAAAATGGAAGCGCCAATTGCGCTGATCAATGGGATCAGGCGGGGGGCTTTGCGGAGAGGCCTGTAGGCGATCTTTTCCAGAAAATAACCGATTGCTGCTGAAACAGCCATGCCGGCAATAAATGCAATTAGAATAGATAAAACCGGATAAGCGTTTGCAAAAACCAAATCAGGGTTCCCAACTGACGGCACGTTGATGGACTTGGCCGCTTCGAACACAAAGTAACCCGCAAATGCGCCAGTCATCATTACTTCACCATGGGCAAAGTTGATCATTAACAGGATACCGTACACAAGCGTGTAGCCGATGGCGATCAAAGAATAAACACCACCGATGATCAGGCCGGATATGAGAAGCCGCGTCCAGGTTTCAGGACCGTATAGATTTTGTACAATAAAGACAAGGTAAAGTCGCCAGATTATATATACGGCGACAAGAATTCCAAATATCGGACGGATGTATTTCAAGATGTTACGTAATATAAGAGAGCTTTTGGTTTTATCGTTAGGTAGCATAAACACACTCCAAAAAATGCAATAGCATTGAAAATTTCAATATGAAAGGAAAGGTTTCCCTTTCCCTTCATGTTTTGTAATATAGATTTATTGATTAATCAGCTTTTACGTATTCTCCACCGGTAAGGGTCCAGAATTGTGGGCCTTCAACATTGCATTCGCCAATTTCATTGCAGCTGTATGTGCCGCTGATGCCTGTGTAATCGGTCAGGCCGCGAATGGCGTCTACCATGGTGCCTCGTGGAATGTATAGCTTGCCATCTTCACCAAGCATTGATGCGTCTTTGGCCGCTGCGATTAAAGCAGAGGTGCAGTCATAGCTGTTGTACGAGAATGGTGAAAGTACAACGGGTCCTATACCGTATGCAGATTCGTAGCAAACGTCAAAGTTTGCTTTTGTATCGGTCGCGGGTGGTTCTTTCGGGGTTGCGTGGTATGAGCCTTCTCCGTTTTCGCCAGTGAGAGAGAGGTAATCAGCGCCGAAGGTTCCATCACAGCCAAAAAATACGGCGTCTTCAAGGCCTAAAGATTTCATCTGGTTGGATAACACCGCGCCTTCTGCGCTGTACCCACCGAAGTAAATTGCTTCAGGTGCACTTGCGGAAATCGTTGTCAGGATTGGGGTATAGTCAGCCTCACCTACGGTGATACCTTCGAAAACAACTACTTCCCCGCCAAAACCTTCAAATTCAGACTTGACAATTGTCGCGAGCCCTTTACCGTAGGTCTCACCGTCATGCAGCACGGCGATCTTTGTGAAACCAAGCGTATTGAACATGTAATCCGCTGCGGCTGCGCCCTGTGCATCATCAGTGAAAGGAACGCGGTTGAAAACTGCGGATCCCATTGCGGTTAGAGGGGGATTTGTGGCTGAAGGGGAAAGCAATGGAACGCCTGCAGCATCATAAATCGGAATTCCTGCGGCTGAAGCGCCAGAGAACAGGGGTCCTGCAATACCAACAACGGTGGGATCGGCAACCATTTTGTTGGCAACCGCGGCGCCGCCTTCTGCGCCTCCCTCGTCGTCTTCAGCTACTAATTCAAAACTGAAACCTGCGTAACCACAGGCATCTTTGACTGCAATTAGACCACTGTTTTCTGCATCGATACCAAAATCAGCATAACCACCTGTCATTGGGGAACTCATGCCGATTTTGACGGTCTGCCCGGCGTCAATTACTGCACAACCGTAGGCATCTGCAGCACAAGCTGCATCCACGTCTGCTGCGGAAACTGCTGCAACGTCTGCGTCTTCACATACTGTTTCTACGCAAACAGGGGCTTCAACTACAGCTTCTTCAACTACAGCTTCTTCAACTACAGCTTCTTCTGCTGCAGGTGCTTCCTCTGCGGGGGCGGCTGCCGGCGCGCAGGATGCGAGAACTACAGCAAACAATATAACAAATGATAATAGGTAATGTTTTTTCATTTTCTTCAACTCCTTTAGCGTTGATTTCTGTATTTTTCTTACGTTTAATAAACTTATCAGACTTGTTTTCCTGGTGCACCTCCTCTAAAAATATATTTGTATATTTACTGAGGGGTTCCTCTTAATTTCGGAACCTGCCTCCCGGATGTTGACCTTGTTATCTGCGCAGCACTGATCAAAATTCTGATCAATTTTCTAACGGCGTTTACGCTACCCTGGACTATTAGATTTATATTAACGCTTAATTGGGCGGATTATGCCACACATGTTAATTATTGTCAATAAAAGTCATATTAATAAATGATAAAAATCACTTTACTAGTGTACCAAAAATTGCCATTTGTAACGATATTTTTAGGATTTTTCATCATCCTCCATGGTGTTATAATCCGTTGTTATTATGTTCTAATAAGGAGGACTGTACGAATGGCAAACGACATCCAAACCATGCGTGAAAAGATCTGCGAAATTGGGCGTTTATTATTTGACCGCAAACTGACAGATGCTTTTGGCGGAAATATCAGCGCTCGTGTGGAGAAGCACATCCTCATCACTCCGCGTTATGCTGGCTACATAATCCTCATGAGCAGCAGTCTGTCCTCATTATCAGCTCATACGTCCGGCTGGGTCGAGCGGACAGCCTTATTAAAGGAAGAACTAACCAAATACGGGAAATTGACCGAATGATTCTGACTGTTACTCCAAATTCAGCCATTGACTGGACGATATTTATCCCCCATTTCAATTGGGGTGGATCTCTTCACACGGATAAAGCAGTCTGGGGTATGGCGGGCAAACCGGCCGGCGCTGCCTGGATTTTAGGCGAACTGGGTGTGGATACGATCGCCATGGGTTTTGCTGCAGGCACTTCTGGGGAAAAAATGATCGAACTTCTCGAACAGAAGAATGTGGAGACCGATTTTATCTGGGTCAGCGGTGAAACACGGCTCAATGTGCATCTATTTGACCGGGAGAATGACCGGCAGACTCTCCTTGCGGTTGATACCTTAGAGATTACCGATGCGCATATTGAACGTTTTATGAAGCGCTTTTTTAAGAAGCTCAAACAGGCGAAAGGTCTAATAACCGGCGGCAGCATACCCGCGGGCCTTACTCCTGATTTTTTCCGTGAGATCATCACGGCTGCCAAAGAGAAAGGTATTCCAGTTGTTCTGGATTCTGGTTTTCCGCATTTTGCTAATGTGCTTCTGGCCAGTCCTGATTTGATCAAGCTTAACCGCACGCATCTTTCCGGCGTGATGGGACACAAGATCGTTTCAATCGAGGACGCCTATCAGGCAGCCAGGGCCATCCTCGAAAAATATGGCACACAAGTGCTCGTTACCCTCGATGCCGAGAGCACTCTAGCGGTTCTAAAAGAGAGTTCCTATCGTATCCCCGCTTTAAAGATTGGGCAGATCGAAAACACTGCTGGCGCCGAAGGTGGGATTCTGGCTGGCATTACCTATGCCCTTGCGAACCAGTTTCCACTTGAGGATGGACTTCGCCTGGGCGCTGCTGCATCAGGCGCGGTCACTATGACCCTCGCTGCTGCTGATTGCCGCAAAGATGACGTCGAACGCCTCCTGTCAAAAGTTGACCTGATCCCCTACCCTTAGGAATAACCGTATGCTGGAAAACTACTACCTTCGCCGTCCGACCCAGGATGATATTCACGTTGTCCTTGCACTCATGATCCGCTGCGATGAGCGTGATATCGGCTTCCCCGATTCTGATCTCACCGATCTGCGCGCTGACTGGGAGAGCATTGATCTTTCGCAGGATGCCTGGCTGGCCATTGATAAGCGGAGTGTCCTCCAGGGTTATGGTGCGGTTCTCTCATGGTCAACCGGCAAGATCGTCGCGGTCTATGATGCCCCCGGTGCGGAAGATAGCGACCTCTTCCTCAGTCTCACTGTTCTCTGCGAAGGGCGCGCCCGCACCCTTCTTCGCGAAAAAAATGACCCTGATCAGCAGACCCTTGTCTCTTACATCTCCGCTTCTGTCGAGCATCAGAGACGGGTGCTGGCTAATGCTGGCTATGCGGTTACCAAACATATTTTCAACTTACATCGTGATCTTGCGGATGATATATCTGCGCCTGCTTGGCCGGATGGCGTGACCTTGCGTGGGGTCAATCCTGGCACCGATGACCGCGCTCTGCATGCTCTTATCCAGAATGCCTTCGACAGACCCGGACGGACACCGCAGCCATTTGATAAGTGGCAAACCTACATGATGCACCCCGGCCGCTTCATCCCTGAACTGTGGTTTCTTTTAGAAGCAGAAAATGAACTTATCGGCTGTGTGCTTTGTTACGAATATCCTGACCTCGGCTGGGTGCGCCAGCTCGCTGTTCGTGCTGACCACCGCGGTGCTGGCCTTGGACGCATGCTCCTCCAGCATGCCTTCAGCGTTTTTAAAGGACGCGGTTACCCAAAAGTTGGCCTCGCAGTCGAGAGTGAGAATGAGACTGCCAACAAACTCTACCAAAACGCCGGCATGCGCGAAGTCGTCCATCTCCACGAATACTCAAAAAAGATTACATAAGAAGACTGTTATTTGGTTTTGTAGTTGGGCTGTGTTTTTCTAACCCAACAGAGTGCGTTCCTAACGCACCGCCCTCTCTGTCATTCTGACGACCACCGGGAGGAGGAATCTCGGCCTAAGTTCATTGAAATCCAACCGAGATGCTTCACTACGCTCAGCATGGCAATCTCCCCTCTTACTTATGTACGAAGTATCTTCCTTAAACATTATCTCCCAACACCCCCCTCCAGTGCCTGTCATCCTGAATTGTTGTTTAGGATTGTAATTTTTTACGAGAAGTCTGTAGGGTGCGTTCCCAACGCACCATCTCAGAGATCATGTCATCCGAAAATTCTCCAAGAGGAGAATGCGAGGATCCACGGCTCATAGCGCTATCAAGGTGCATAAGAGACAAGGAGAGGCGAACCCTGCAAAGCAAGGTGTGGCGATCTCTCAATTAATTTGAAATAATCGGCTATGGTTTGTTGGTTAACTAAAGTGCATCCAGGCATAAATGTGCCTGGATGCACTATAAAACTAACAACATAAGGCTTTTAAAAATGCCGATGGCCTGATATATCTGGCAAATTTAATAGATCGGCTCATTAAAATTATTGTTACCCGGGTTGGGGTCGTTGAAGTTGGGCTGTACTTCGCAGGCAACCAGATATTCAAAGACGTTTGTATCCAGGGTGAGCGTGGTTGGAAAGCTCATTTGCTCGCCGGGTTTCATGCTCAATGAAACGGATATGGTGGCACTCTGGGCGCTCTGGGCTTTGGTGTTCTTGTCAGTCCGCTCGTATTGGCAGACGACAGGCACGGTAACATTATTCAGAGTGTCTGGACCGTGGTTTGTGATGCGTACATGGAACTGCCCCTGCGGCTGATTGCCGGGGTATATGTCGGTAACAGACACGTCGGCTGTGAAAGCGCCGCCTCCGCCGCCAGATGGCGGTGCGGGAGGTGGGGGTGGTGGTTCGCTTGGAGGTGGTTCAGGGGGTGGTGGTTCCTCGCCTGGAGGTGGTTCAGGGGGTGGCTCCTCGCCGGGCATGTGCTCTTCCGGTGGGGGTTG
>Ga0209345_10005938_pt1 | contig 11167 bp, 8 predicted proteins | sample Cruoilmetagenom7_FD_187294 | JGI IMG/M metagenome (GOLD analysis project Ga0209345, IMG submission 187294) | Oil polluted marine microbial communities from Coal Oil Point, Santa Barbara, California, USA - Sample 7 (SPAdes) (version 2) | ecosystem: Environmental > Aquatic > Marine > Oil seeps ...
CTAATATACAAGAATAAAAATATTATATAAATATTACTTTCTGTAATACGCAGGGACACTCGTGATAAATCATATCAACTAACTAAATAACTAATATAGACCTTTTGCGCGGTAAATATTGAAGGGTCATTATTCAAAAACTAACATATGAAGAGATAAAGATTTGCTTTTCATCTCATTCTCACATTACGTCGTGTAATGTTTTAGAGGCTAATGCTGTTTTTGCCCTCCATATTAAAAAACCAGGCACCCAAACCGTTCAAAGTAAATTTCATCTCTTGTTTATTACTTGTATAACCTCTATTAGTCTACCTTCTTCCCCTGCAAAGGTCTCTAATAATGTTGCTGCGCAACATTCAGGTTACTAACCCCCCCCAAAAAAAAAGCCGCCATAAGGCGGCCAATACGGGAACGACGAGATTTGAACTCGCGACCTCCGGCTTGACAGGCCGGCGTTCTAACCAGCTGAACTACGTCCCCTAAAATTATGGGCGGTGCAGGGCTCGAACCTGCGACCCTCGGCTTGTAAGGCCGATGCTCTCCCAGCTGAGCTAACCGCCCAAAAGAATTACTCAAAACAACAACTATTGATAAACAATAGTTTAAAAAGCGTCCCCAGGGGGATTTGAACCCCCGTTGCCGACGTGAAAGGCCGGTGTCCTCGGCCAAGCTAGACGATAGGGACAACAACCATGAGCCGTGTTGGATTTGAACCAACGACCCGCTGCTTAAAAGGCAGCTGCTCTGCCAACTGAGCTAACGGCCCTTTTTAGAGAAGGAAACTCTACCAAAAACTTCAATCGATGTCAATTATATTTTTAAAAATGTTAAACCAAAGTAGAAATGTTCCCTTTTCTACTTTGGTTTGACATAAGAATTTAATTATTGATATAATTGAATATTCCTGATATTTTTGATAAAAATATTGGAGAATTTATGTTTAATCAAAAATATTTTTTTATCAGTTGCGCATTATTTTTGTTTTTAAATTTTAATGCATACACACAAACCAAGCCTGTTGGGCTTGGTAATACTCAAAAAAATGAATGGACATTAATTTATAATAAGCCTCTATCTATACAGCCTGAATTAACTGAGTATTATTGGGAATTAGAAAGATATCCAAATAGTGGACCCTATGATAAGGTAGGGCTTCACAGAATAGTAAATGAAAGGGTGCGCCACAAGGGTGCAGTGTTTATCTGCCCTGGAACAAATGCAAATACATGGCGTTTTATCGGCAATGATTTTATAGAAAACGTTATAAACAGATCTAATAGTATGTTAAATCAAAACAGAGAAATCAGTGAAAAAATATATAATACTTTAGACGATGTGAATTCTATCCCTGACAGATTAATAATAAGATTTTTAGCTTCAAATGGTTATGATGTTTATGGGATAAACTACAGAACACACTATATACCAACAGACTATGAACCAGAAGATTTAATATTTATGACTAACTGGGGATGGGATTTATTTGTAGAAGACACAAAATCTGCCATTGAGAAGACCAAAGAGCTTTCAGGATTTAGCAAGGTTTTCATTGCAGGGACAAGTTTTGGTGGAATGCTTTCAACAACATATGCATCTAAATACTGGGAAGATGATTTAATGGGGATAATTCTGTTAGACGGAGGGAATGGCGGCAGGTGGAAAATAAGGATTCCCTTGGAGATATGGAAGTTAATTGAATCAGAGTTAATAAAAAATATCTCAGAGTTACCTAACTGGGCATATGTTGATGGAAGAATAACTCCAAAACTATTACAGGCATTAATTGATATATTTATTAGAGACGTACTCTATAAAACTGTGGAAATGAATGCCATAGATATGCAGATGTCTTTAGGTCCTTTAACAGACTTTATGCCAGCTATAGCTAATTTTTTAAATGAAATTGGCGTTCCCTTCTATTTAGGAGGAATCCCACATTACCACGAAGTGACAAGTGCTGCTTTCTCAAACCCCTTATCAGAACCCATTGATCCAATAACCAAGGAATATTTAAGACCTTACAATGCTTTAACAAATAAACCCTTTGATACCTATTTAGATTGGAATGCCGAATCCAACTATTTAACACCAATAAAGGGCCTTTTTACGAATTATAGACAGGGATATAATACTCCTTTAGGCATTGCGATAAATTTTGTAGGAAATGATAGATTCTGGCCTTTGGAAGTTTATCTAGAAAGCATTGGTATGTTTGAATTTGAAATAACCACATCCAATGAACCTTTGGAGCTTCTTGGATTTAAAATAGATGTATCCAAAATCCCTGTAGCAATTTCAGAAAGTATCAATTTAATTATGAAAAATACTAACGATAAATATAAGCAGGTCCATAGCAATAATACTACATTAAAAATGTTACTAGATGAAAGATATAAAGATGTATCACAGAATTTTGATTATGCTAAAAATTTAAAAAATATTGACATACCAATGATTACTTTTCAGAGCAGACTTGGTTTGCTCGTCTGGGGACCATATAATCCTGGCATAAAAAACAAAGATGTAACAAATGGAGGAGAATATCCATTTTTAGGGCATATGGATATTTATACAGGAACTACAAATCCTGAGATGGTTAATATTCCCGCATTGAAATGGATAGATAAGCATTTAGAATAAATTTTACAAGTATTTGATAGCAACATCGCATTGGGGGCCAGGTCTTGCAATCATATATAGTGGAATTACAACTAGAATAGATAAAGATTTACTTTGAACGGTTTGGGTGCCTGATTTTTAACATGGAGGGCAAAAACAGCAATAGCCTCTAAAACACTACACGATGTAATGTAAGAATGAGATGTAAAGCAAATCTTTACCTCTTAATCTGTTAGTTTTTGAATAATGACCCTTCAATATTTTACCGTGCAAAGGTCTACATAATTATTAGTCCCTCCACCACCCTCCTGACAGATATATTAAATCAACAAGTACTGTTTTATAAAGGGGGCATTATCACGATGGAGCAACATTGTATTTTTAAAAAATATTATTCAAGAGTATAGAGTTCTTGCGATCATGTCCAACAGAGATAATAGCATATTCAATATCCAGACTCTCTTTAATATATTCAACATACTTCTTGGCATTTACAGGAAGCTCATCATAATCGGTAATATCTGTTATTTTTTCATCCCAACCATCAAACTCTACATATTGAGGTTCACATGCTTCCAACTTCTTTATTTCAGGAGGAAAAGTTGTGGCTGTAGTATCACCATATTTGTAACCTATACATACCTTAATCTTATCGAGGCCTGTTAAAACATCCAATTTTGTAAGGCACACATAATTAATCCCGTTTATCATTATACTATATTTACAAGCTACCAAATCCAGCCATCCACATCTACGTGGTCTGCCTGTGGTTGCGCCATACTCACTCCCCTTTTCTCTCAGATATTCACCAGTTTTATTATTAAGTTCTGTAGGGAAAGGACCACTTCCTACCCTTGTGGTATACGCCTTAAAAACACCTGCAATATTATTTATTTTTTTGGGAGATAGGCCTGTGCCTGTGCATCCTCCTCCGGCAGTAGAACTGCTGGAAGTAACATACGGATAGGTCCCGTGGTCAACATCTAACAACGAACCCTGCGCTCCTTCTAACATAATTTTTTTACCGGAATCATACAGTTCATTAATAAAATAACTCGTTTCAGTAACAAATGGCTTTAAAAAAGAACTATATTCTCTATATTGCTCAACTATTTTTTCTGCATTCAAAGTATCAATATTAAATATTTTACTAGCTATCTCATTTACCTCTTTCACATTGTTATAGATCTTGTTTTTAAGAACCGTATCATCATATAGATCACATACCCTTATACCGACCCTTGTCATTTTATCAGCATAGGAAGGGCCAATACCTCTACCAGTAGTTCCTATCTTTTCACTCCCTTTAAGTTTTTCTGAATGTTTATCAAAAATTTTGTGGTAAGGCATTATGAGATTAGCTCTTTTACTTATAAACAATTTATTTTTGACAGTAATACCTTTAGTTCCAAGATCATTTACTTCTGTCATCAGTGCTTCAGGATCTACAACGACACCGTTTCCTATGATGCTAATTTTATCACTATGTATAATCCCTGATGGTATAAGATGGAGTATATATTTTTCCTTACCTACTACCACAGTATGACCAGCATTGTGCCCACCCTGATACCTTACAATGACATCAGCTATTTCTGCATATATATCAACTATTTTGCCCTTTCCTTCATCTCCCCATTGACCGCCTAAAATTATTGAACAACTCATATTCTCCTCACTCTACTATATTATTAAAACTATAAAATTTTATTAGATCTTCCTTATTCTCAGGATTTTCAACCCAAAAAACCTTAAAACCTTTTTCTCTCAATTTATTCGCTTCTAAATATTTTTCCCCTCCAACTACAAGATAATCAAAGGCATAATTAGTATGTTCTTTTCTTACACAACCCATAAACTCCTCTATATTAAAAGCCAGCCCACATGCCGTTGCTTCATAGCCAAAAACCTTCATAAGATTATCATATCTACCACCGCCACCAAATACATTCCCATTTTTTGTACTTACTATATCATAGTTAAGCCCTGTATAATAATCTAGCCCTCTGGATTCCCCTGCATCAAAAACTATTTTATCCTTATTGCTGCATACCTCATCTATCTTATCCATAAGATCAATCAAACAATTAATCTTACTCAACAGCCTATTATCAAAAGCAACCATAGATCTTAATCTTTCCAGGATTTCCGGTCCACCAAAGGCTCTTGGCAAAAAGCGAAGTAATTCTTTAAAGTTTAAATCATAATCAAGTTTGTTCACCAGGTCATGGATCATGCCAAAATTTTTATCTATTAAAGCTTCTTTATAAATATCTTTCTGATCTTTAAGCTTATCAAAAATTAGATTTAAAAAACTTTTATCCCCGATTATTATTCTATAATCCTTGATAGAAAGACCATCCATTACACTGCTAGCAAGTTGGATTATTTCTAAATCGCCATAAAAAGAATCAGCGCCTATAAGCTCAAGACCTATCTGATATTTTTCTGACTTAATCCCTTTGTCTATGCCAACATTCCTAAATATTCTCCCCTTATAAGATAACCTCAAAGGGAGTGGACTATCTACCATATAAGCAGATACTGTCCTGCATATCTGCGGTGTAAAATCTGGCCTCAACACAAAAGATTTGCCACTGTTCCTATCTATAAAGCGTATGATATTCTCATCTCTAAAATCTTTTACCGTCTCCTTCAAAACATCATATTGCTCATACAGGGGTAAAAATACTTCAGAATAACCAAATGATAAAAATATTTTACCTATTTCATCTAAAATATAAGATACTTTTTTGGCCCTGGTAATAGCTATATTTTCTGTATTTCTCATATTCCTCACACAATATCCATGTTTTCAAACAAAATCGTCTCTGCCATGCGCACCCCTTTGCCCAATTGGATATCCACACCAAATTTCTTCATCCCCATCTCCAGCGCACTGATAGCAATGATAGTGTCAAAACCGCCATGATATCCAAGATGGGATATCCTCAAAACTTTGCCCTCCAGGTAGTCCTGCCCACCAGAAAAGATGATCCCCGCTTTTTCTCTCATGTATTTAAGAAACCCACGCCCCTCCATCTCCTCGGGCAAATAGAAGCCTGTTACAGCATTAGACGGTACATCTTCACATAGCAGGGTAAAACCTAAAGATTTGACTGCTTCTCTGGTAGCATGCGCGCACAGTGCATGCCTCTTATATACATTCTGGAGACCTTCTTCTAACAACATCCCAAGAGCCACATTAAGTCCCATGATCATGCTAACGGCAGGAGTATAAGCTGTTCTATTTAATTTCTGTATTTTCATCTCTTTTTTGAAATCGAGATAATATTTTGGAAGATTTGAATGCTCCATATGCTTTTGCGCCCTTTCTGACAACGAGATAAATGCAAGTCCAGGCGGAAGCATTAAAGCTTTTTGAGAACCTGTAATCAGCACATCAATACCCCATTCATCCATCCTTGTATCATATACTCCCACAGATGTTATCCCATCCACAATTAGAATTATATCCTCTTCCTCAGAAAGCACTTTTGCTATTTCCTCAACTGGATGATATACAGTTGTTGAGGTTTCACTGCTCTGCATAAGCACAGCTTTAATATCTTTATGTTCCTTTAATTTTTTTTCCAAATCTTCAGATTTTAGCGATTTACCCCATTTCAGATCAATTAAAATGACATTTAGTTTATAGATGTTAGCTATCTCCACCCAACGTTTACCAAATTTGCCACCATTAACTATTAAGACTTTGTCTCCACTTGAAAGAGTATTAACAATAGCGCTTTCCATAGCCGCTGAGCCGCTTCCTGATAGTATTATCACATCATTTGCAGTTCCAAAGATTTTTTTGAGCTTACCCTTTGCTTCTGACATGATTGAACTAAAATCATCTGTCCTGTGGTGAACAATAGGCTTTGCCATTTCTAAGAGTACTTTTTCAGGCACCGGGGTGGGACCAGGTGTCAAAATATATTTTTTTAGCATATTATCCCCCAAAAACTCGTATAATTATTAACAGCGTTACTTGAATGTGTCAAGAAATAGAATAACGCTTTTTTTTAATATACACAATATACACAATGAAATGATGTCATCAATTATGGGGAAAGAATATATCAATATGCAACAATGAAAGTTGCCAACATAAAAAATGATACAATAAACAGTACAACAAATTATGTTTCTGTTATATCCCAGTAGCCACTAGATAACAGCATATAAACTCTTGACACAATTTTTTACTGTGCTAAATTTTATTAAAAATTACTATACAAAAATGGAGAATAATTATGATAAAAGCAACAGCTAGACATATCTTGGTCGACACGCAGGAAAAATGCGAAGAACTTAAAAAAGAGATAGAAGGGGGCTTTGACTTTGCCGAAAAAGCAAAAGAATATTCAAAATGCCCCTCCGGAAAACAAAGTGGTGGTGATTTAGGTGAATTCTATCCAGGGCAGATGGTTGAAGAATTTGACAAAATCGTATTCAGTGAAGAGATTGGAAAAATCCATGGGCCAATCCAAACACAATTTGGATACCATCTTATTGAAATTACAAGCCGAACTGATTAATAGAGATATTCTCCCTATAGTAGACAGCAACCTGTGCTCTAGCCATTCTAGTACTCTGATGCTGGCTTGTAATGCTGCTGTCTTAGGATATAAATGGACGGGGAGCTGATAACACCCCAATATTGACATGTTTATAACTATTGCTAAAAGATATAAAAATTAAAAAAATCTGTGGGGGATGAGCCCTCACACTATATTCAAAACATGACATAATTAGACATCATTATAACCAAAACCTATAAACTGTGAGCTTGATGCCATTTCTCTTTCTCGCCTTTTTCCCCATTGACTAAAATCTACCTCACAAACATGAGAAGTTTCTACCCTATTTATTATTATTGAGCATAACAGTATTTTTGGCTGTTTACATGGAATTGCACATAATTTAAACTAGCTGATTACTTTGGTTATCCACGACTTTATATACCAAAACACAAAGGCACAAAGGATGCACTGCAAGGGGACATTATCACGTTGGAGCACAGGACAAAATATTTTATTTACATGTTCCCTTTTATATGCCATGCTACATTCATTTCCCTATGCTGATGATGCTATATTAGTTATTAAACCTGGAATGAATGCAGTGGGAAAATAACAGATAAGAAAAGCTTTTGAAACTATAGCGGTTCACTTTGAACACAGCTTGGATATAAAACAGGCTGGCATAAAAATTTTAAAAACAGGCGATACGGCTTTAGTTTTGCTAAAACAGTTGTTTCGGCAAACAATGCGCCTATCATTGAACGAAAAGCAACCTACGTTTTTAAAAGAGATAACGACAATAACTAGTTATGTAGGATTGATAATTCCTATGGCCATGACTTACTTGAAAAAAATGCCTAACAATAAAATCAACATGGACAAAATAAAGCGCCGCTTGTTCCTCGCTATGTTTTATTTCGCCAGTTATTCAAAACGTTAGGCAACATTATGGTTCTTCTAGTGCATAAAGAATATTGGAATTGCCAAAAACATTACTAAAGGAGAAAATATGGCAGAAGAATGGATCGAGCAGATGAAGAATCAAGTGAATACACTTGAAAAGCTTGAAAAGTATATCAATGTCTCTGATGATGAAAAGGAGGCAATTGAGACTTTGAAAACCAAGTGGGGAACATCCCCCTATTTTGCATCGTTGATGGATAAGGATAATCCGAATTGTCCCATTCGAAAGCAGGTGATTCCATCTATGAAAGAGCAGGTTAATGAATACGGGATGGAAAACTACCTGGTCTGGAAAGAGAATAGAGCAACCGAAGAAGTCCGCCCGGATAGTATTGCGCGCCAGTACCATGATCGTATCGCTTTTACCGTTGTGCAAATTTGTGGTATTTATTGTCGGCACTGTTTTCGCAAGGAACTAGTTGTCGACCAAGATTTACAACTCAATTTTGATGTTGAGGAAGGACTTGGTTGGATTGCCGAACACCCGGAGATTCGCGACGTTCTGATTACTGGTGGAGATCCACTGCTTTTGTCGGATGAAAAACTTGAATACCTGATTACCAAACTTCGCGAGATACCACACGTGGAGATGATTCGCATAGGTTCCCGGTTACCTATAGTTTTACCGCATCGTATTACAGAAGGATTGAAAAAAGCTATCGGAGGTTTCCACAAAGTTCCAGTTTGGATCAATACGCAGTGTAACCACCCGAAAGAGATTACAGAAAAAACGGAAAAAGCGGTTTACAAACTTATGAGTTGCGGCATAAATGTGGGAAATCAGGCGGTGTTGTTGAAGGGGATCAATGATGATGTGGATACATTTAGAAAATTACATCAGAAATTACTGTGCACTCGTATTCGACCCTACTATATTTTCTATTGTGAACCGGCTCCGGGAATCGACCATTTCCGTACTCCTGTGGAGAAAGGTGCTGAGTTGATCCGTGATGCATTACGTGGCCATACTACCGGTCTGGCGCAACCGATGTACGTGCTGGCAACCAACATTGGCAAGATTCCATTAATGCCGGACTATTATATCGTTGATAAAAACAAGAAGGAATACACAATACGAAATCACAAGGGTGAGATTACTAAAATTCCCAACATTCCTGAATAAAGGCTGGTATTGAGGAAAAGGGGAGGGATTAATTTAAGTCCCCACCAGCAACAAGTCGGACGAAAAAAAATGCCAAACAAGGCAATGGGAGGTAAAAGATGTTCAAAATTAAAAAAACAGATTACGGCTACAAATTTATCTTTGATGGCTTCATCAAAGCTGATGAAATGAAGCTTTGGGTTGATGAAGTAAAGAAAACTCTTGTGGGAGCGCCCAAAGAATTTGGCGTTTTTGTAGATATGCGAACATTACAACCATTGCCTGCAGATGCGCAAACACATGCGCAAGATGGACAAAAGCTTTGCAAGAAAAAAGGGATGGTACGTTCCGTTGTAATCTTAGATAATATTATAACTCATATGCAATTCCTACGAATTGGAAAAGGAACGGGCATCTATGAGTGGGAACGATACATTGATGCTTCGTCTGTGGCTGATTGGGAAAAGGTAGGTATTGATTGGGTTAGTAAGGGAATTGACCCTGATAAATAAGATTGATCACCTAAAAGGAATACACGTTAAGAAATCACAAGGGTGAGATTACTCAAATTCCCAACATTCCTGAATAAAGGCTGGTATTGAGGAAAAAGGGAGTGATTAATTTAAGTCCCCACCAGCAACAAGTCGGACGAAAAAAAATGTCGAACAAGGCAATGGGAGGTAAAAGATGTTCAAAATTAAAAAAACAGATTACGGCTACAAATTTATCTTTGATAGCTTCATCAAAGCTGATGAAATGAAGCTTTGGGTTGATGAAGTAAAGAAAACTCTTGTGGGAGCGCCCAAAAAATTTGGCGTTTTTGTAGATATGCGAACGTTAAAACCATTACCTGCAGATGCGCAAACACATATGCAAGATGGACAAAAGCTTTGCAAGAAAAAAGGGATGGTACGTTCCGTTGTAATCTTAAATAATGTTATAACTGAAATGCAATTCCTACGAATTGGAAAAGAAACGGGCATCTAGGAACTGCCTTCTTTAAGTTGTAAGCCATACTTACTAACTTAAATTCCATATTAATTTTCTCTAATCCTCCATATCGACATCTATAAAAATTGTAATGTTTCTTTAATATACCAAATACTTGTTCAATTACATATCTGACTTTACTTATACCTTTGTTTATTGTTTTTTGATATTCTGTTAACTTTCTGCCTCTTGCTGCTTTTTGCATTATAAAATCTTTTAATTGCTTATTTTTTATTATTTCTCTGTTTTTATCACTACTGTACCCTTTGTCTGCCAATACAGGTGTATCTGGTGATAAATTAAGAAAATTTAATACGTCTGGAAATTTACTTATCTCACTTACATTGGCTGGGGTCATTAACCCATTAAGGATAAATCCTTTCAGGTTTGTTCCAGCAAATCCCTTATATCCAAAATAACTGCGCTTACCTTTCTTTAACCACATGGCATCAGGATCCTCCTGATACTCTATCTCAAAATGTGTTGTGGTTCTTGATGGAGGTCTATTATCTGAATTTTTATTAGCTTCTTTTGATGTTTCACTTTTATCTTCTTTAATTAAATCGATATCATCATCTTCTTCTTCCCTGTCCTCTGGTATGTTTTTAATATATTTCTTCGGTTTATTAGCCGATTCTATAACTACCCTCTCAACTACAGCATCTGACCTCTCCCTTACTATAAATCCCTTTTTGGCTAATTGCCTATTTATCTCATCAAATAATTTGTCATACATTTTAAGTCACAATAAACGACTTCTAAATCTACTTATGGTACTATAATCAGGTGTGTCACTCATTACACTGAAACCTACAAACCTTATAACTGAGAATCTATTCCTCAATGCAAAACATTGCGAGGCAATGTTTTGGTGGTTGGGTGGGGACGAGGTTTATGTAAATTTCATCTGGGGATCACTTAATTTCTCCCATCTTAAGCCCAACAATATCTTAAACATCTGTAGTGG
>Ga0209345_10005940_pt1 | contig 11165 bp, 9 predicted proteins | sample Cruoilmetagenom7_FD_187294 | JGI IMG/M metagenome (GOLD analysis project Ga0209345, IMG submission 187294) | Oil polluted marine microbial communities from Coal Oil Point, Santa Barbara, California, USA - Sample 7 (SPAdes) (version 2) | ecosystem: Environmental > Aquatic > Marine > Oil seeps ...
CATGGAACCGTACCTCCTCCATCCATGGAGTCGTGCGGGTTTCCGTGCGGTGCTTCCTTGCTCTCGAATAAAAATTCTAATTTTTAGAGATGCCCTTAAAAGAAAAATCTTATCGCTGGAAAAAAGTAGCTCCGTTGACCAGCTCACGGGCTTAGGAAACAGACGATTTGCACTGCAAAAACTTAAAGAAACGATCCGCTACTGCGAGCGTCGTGCGGGCGTAGTACAGTTAGTTATGCTGGAAATTCACCCATGGGATTACATTAAAAAAACAATATCCACCAGCAATACTTCAGAGCCTGGTAAAAAGCGGTGGGAATGCAACTACAAACCCTCGTGCGCCCGCTAGACGTATTATGCCGTATAGGCCCCAATCAATTTATCCTGGTTACACATCAAAAAAACATAGAAGATTGTCACAATCGATCAATTCATCGATTCAAAGAGAAGCTCACCACCAAGCGAATAAAAACCCCTATCGGTACACTTTCTGTGGAGCTAGCCATGGCCATTTACGCAGCCGAGATTGCCAGGCACCAAATAAGCTCAGCAGAACTATTAATCAGCAACTGTATTAAGGTTATGGAAAAGGAAAAGGCAAAAGCAAGCGGCAAAATCGAGACAGGAGCACTACTTTGACGGGGTGATCCCCCAATAAAAAAACCACCATGGACAAACCATGGTGGCCAAAAGGTCGCTACAACCCACGTGAAAAACTTACTTATACCACTACAGTCAAATACTATCTGTTGCGAAACTTCTACACCTTAGCGTTATTAGGGATTTAACTCTTCTTCATCATTAAAAGCAACTGATCTTTTAAATTCAAACGCACTTTTTTCCGCTCTTCCAAGTAGAAGTCAGAACTACTCTCAGCACCCACTTCAATGCGATGTACTTCGTGATCCACCGCGTGATACTCGTCAAACAGCTTAGCAAAATGCCGGTCATTTATTTTTAAATCGTGAATTTTTTCTTTGTATTGCGGAAACTCATGAACCAAATCGTGTTTTTCTAATGCCACTAACTTCTCCTTCAGTGCTTTTTGAAATCAACGTGCGCGTTTAAGTGAAGTGGATTGTGTCTAAATAAGTCACCTCGCACATTGATACAAATCAAATCAACTACTAATAGAACAATTTTTTTAGCCGGCATGCTGGCTCAGTAAAAAACCACTTATTCTGGATGCCCACTCTCAAACGCGCTAGTATTCACCGTCTTATTCAACCACTGCAAAACGAACATCTTAACTATGAGTTTTAAACGTATTAGCTGCGATGACATCCAACAAGTATTGGAAAACAAAGACAGTCTCCTTATAGATATCAGGGATAATAACTCCTATCAAGTCGGTCATATAGATGAAGCCCAGCACATTGATTCCATCGATATAGCCGCTTTATCATCTCGAGAAGAAAAAGACTTTCCTATCGTTATCTGCTGCTATCATGGACACAGCAGCCTTTCTGCTGCCGGCTTTTTTTGCGAAAAAGGCTTCACCAATGTCTATAGCCTGGACGGCGGCTACGCGGCCTGGACGTTGGCCAACTCGGGCTAGTGTTTCAGCAACCATTGGCGCAGGAAGTTTAAGGCTGTATAGCTGATGGCATGTTGGCAATAGGCATCACTTCCCGTCACTTGATCATTGATGCAAAGTTTCGCATGCCCTGATACCAGATAGCACTGGGAAGTTTTAGCGACAGAGCTGCCTTCGTTACCTTTCACACTTTCAAATGGTGCAATAATCAGAGCAGCATCCGCCTGGGCAACGCTTCGCAAGGTATGGGCCAGGTGGAAATAATCAGGCTTCTCCAGCGAGCCACCTTGTAAATTCAACATTTCTTGCAGATCATTCGGTTCTGCAAAAAAATAGCCTTTTTTAATAGAAGACATACCCTTTGCCGAAAGACTCACAAGCCGCATAAACTCCCCACCGCTGGCACCTTCGGCACAAACAAGATTGATATTCTTCGCCGCTAAAAGCGCAACCACTACCTCTGCCAAGGTACCTACAGGCCCTTGCCCCCAGCCTTCGATTGCAAAAACACAGTCTCCCAAAATATCGGCCACATAACGGCAATGCTTATCCAGCTCTTCGGCCTTACACTGGGCTGAAAAACAAAGTTTAATCTGAACCTCTCGGCCCATAGCCCGATAACTGAGACACACGTGCTCGTGCTGGAATTTGCCGATTTTTTCCTGCAAATTGGACTCACCAACCCCAGTGGTTCTGAATATAACCCGTTGCGAGGGCTGTAAATCAAAGTATTTTAGCAGCTCCGGCCTCAAGCCATGCTCAAACATTGCTTTCATTTCCCCCGGCACACCGGGTAAAAACGCCATCAAGGTTTGCTTGTACAACAAGGTAAAACCTGGAGCGGTGCCCCAAAAATTATCAATCCTTGTGGCACCTTCTGGCAAGTAAACCTGCTTCTCATTGGCCTTCACCATGTTTCGATTTAAGCGCTCGAACATGTCTTGCATAAGCTCCAACGCTTGCGCATCAAATGCCAGGGGCCTTCCGCTGAGCAAGGCAACGGCTTCTGCTGTCAGGTCATCGTCGGTGGGGCCGAGGCCGCCACTGCATATCACTAAATCAGCGCGCTGACTGGCTTGTGACAGGGCATCCCGAATATCCGAAATAGAATCACCCACGGTGCTGTGGTGCACAATATCGAAACCCATCAGCACCAACTGTTCTGATAACCACGCCGCATTGGTATCAACAGTTTGCCCTGTTATAACTTCATCACCCTGTGAAAGAATTTCGACTCGATTCATGCAGCACTCTCCTTTGTGCTTACTATACTCAAAGCTATTTCCAAATCAATCACAGGAGCCTTGCCCATGGATTTCAAACACTATCTTCAGCATCTGGTGAATGAAGACGGTTCAGACCTCTACCTGAGTACGAAAGCCTTACCCAGTGCGAAAATTTTCGGCAAACTGGTGCCTATCGACGATACGCCGCTGGCTCCGGGTGTGGTTGAAGAGCTGGCCTGCAGCCTGATGGATGAAGAGCAGAATAAAGAGTTCCACTCACGGCCCGAAATGAACCTTGCCATATCAGAGCCGGGCATTGGGCGTTTTCGCGTTAATATTTTCAAACAACGCAATCAATGCGCCATGGTGATTCGCTCCATAAAAACCGACATTCCCAATTATGAAGACTTGGGGCTTCCTGAAATACTACCCAAATTAATTATGCAAAAACGCGGGTTAATTCTTTTTGTAGGCGGAACAGGTTCGGGGAAATCGACCTCTCTCGCCTCACTGATAGATTTTCGCAATACTAATAGCGCCGGACATATTATTACCATTGAAGACCCGGTGGAGTTTGTGCATTCCCATAAGAAGAGTATCGTCAACCAACGTGAAGTGGGGGTTGACACCCTCACCTATCAGGATGCTCTGGAAAACACCTTACGCCAGGCACCCGATGTAATTTTAATCGGCGAAATTCGTACCGCTGAAACCATGGAGCACGCCCTTGCTTTTGCAGAAACCGGTCACTTGTGTATTTCCACCCTGCACGCGAATAATGCCAACCAGGCCATCGACCGCATTGTGAATTTTTTCCCCGAAGAGCGGCATAAACAAGTATTACAAGATTTATCCTCAAACCTGCGTGGTTTTATTTCACAGCGCCTTATACCTACTGTTGATGGTAAACGTGCTGCAGCAATAGAAATATTGCTCGGAACCCCTCTTGTGTGTGATTTAATAAAACGCGGAGACGTTGGTGCAATAAAAGAAGTGATGCAAAAATCAGAAAACCTCGGCATGCAAACTTTTGATGGCGCTCTATTTCATCTTTATAAACAGGGGAAAATAGGCATTGATGAAGCGCTTAAAAATGCAGATTCTAAAAATAATTTACGTTTAAAAATCACCCTTGATGAGGGTGAAGGCGATGGCAAAGCCGCCAATGAGAACAAAGTGCCGAATAATGCCGACAGCGGTGCTTTATCCTTATCTCTGAAACCCATCTCAAACGATAACGAAAATAATGATGAAGACGATCTTTCAGCGCTTGGTTAAAACTCAAACCTCGGAGTATTAATATAGTACGAAAACACTTAGCAGGTTTGTTGGGTTTCGCTACGCTCTACCCAACCTACGGGATAATTTATACCTGTTTGAATATAGTTATCTCCCACCATAAAAAAACCGGCTGTTAGGCCGGTTTTTTTATGGTGGATGCTTAAAACATAAGCACCCCAAGGTTTTTATTTTTCTTTAAGGAATTGTTAACAGCACTTTTAACTTGCTGCTAATTGAGTCTGCACTCAAGTAACCAATACCATCCTTATTTTCTGCTAACCAGACAACCATATTTTCTTCACTGCTTACCTGGTCAAGAGGTTTACCTCTACCTGTGAAAATACGGTTAGCCCAGTAGGCTTTCATTTTGCTGGGGTCTTTTCCCACCACCTTAGTATCAAACTCGATTTTTAAGGCATTGCTATCGGGCAAGTTTACAGCACGTACTTTGCTGCCATTGATCTTCGTCGTTTTACCTAAAAAGAGTTTTTTTAAGGTAGCCTGATCCACCGCAGAAATATCACTTTTCGCGTGGGCCACCACCATCACCTCTGCCATGGTCATTCCTGACAAGAGACAACATAGCATCCCCGTAGCGAGTGCTTTATATTTCATATCACTATCTCCTGTTTAGAATACCATGGTGTAGGCGACTTGCAGTTTAATCAACTCATCGGGTACATCACCGGTGAAGGTATCCAGAGCTGGCAGTTCGTTAAACAAACCGGTACTTGGCAGTGCTGAACCTGTAAGTGGGCCATGATCACGAATATTGTCGTCACCCAGCTCGGTATATTGCGCTTCAAACTTCAAGGCTGCCCAAGGCTCAATATCATAACGCAAACCCAGGATTGCAGACGCCTGACTCTGGTTTACCAGAATCGAATCCTCTGATTCATGCACAGAATAGGTCAAGTGGGGCATCATTTTATTAAAGCGATAACCCAAGGTCACAAAACCGGTTGTGCTATCAGGAAATGGTAAGCCACGCACACTACGGCGTGCCGCTTCTGTCATAAAGAAAACACGGTCACCATCATATCTCATACCTGCAGAATAAAACTCAGCCTCACCAATGCCGTTAGGAATGGCTGCAAATAACGACTGGTTGAACTGTCCTGCCAAATAAGCTTCTCTCAAATCCCCAATAGTTGCTGATTCAGCTGCTGGGTACGCAGCCTGCTCAATTCCCAGTGTAGCCAGAGAGTCCTGAGCTGTTGTGTTGCCAGCGGTAGCAGCATTAAGCAGTGAAAGCAAGGCAGTGCTTTCCATGATAGCCGCACCAGCCTCTGCCTGCCCAGCTTGCGCAATAGGCAAGCCACTTATCGCATCTGCAATATTCATTGAAAAATCGACGCTCGATACACTCGCCCTTAACTCCAAAGACTCAGTTCCGAAGGAAAATGCAGCACCATACATTCGTGTAATTTCACCGGGGATAGTGGTTCCCATCGTTGGAATCGACATATTATCTCGACCCATAAAAAACTTGGCATTAATCCAGGTTTCGTCGAAGAAATGGTTGTAATCAAGACTAAAGCCCGTCATTGCGCTAAACGGGACGTTGGCAAAACCATAAATTTCTTCCGGTGGTGCTATCCAGGGATAGGTTACCCCCACATCATAAGCTTCAGAGATCAAGAAAACCGGCAATTTTACTCGCCCAACGTTAATGCTAAAATCCTCTGTCGCCTGCCAGTTTACATAAGCCCAGTCAGCCTCCAGGTTCCAGTCATCACGTCCTCTGGCTATCAACTGCGTTACAAAGGATATGGGCACGTCGACGTTGGGCGCAAAGCGCATTTGCAAGCCCATAAAGCTGGATTCATTAAAAGAACCATCTTTATCTGAAAATAAATAGGTTTCGTCAGAATCCACCCAGGCGAAACCGGCGTTCGCAAACCCATTAATTTTGAAATCCGTTGCCGCCATGGCTGGCATTGGCAATGCCAATGCCAAGGCGCCGGCAGCGAGTGACTTTTTAATTGACATATGCTCCTCTCCACTAGAGAAAATGAATAAAAAACTGCGCCAGGATACAAACACGCTAACTACAAATATCACCTACTCGTGATTGCAACCGGGTGATCCCAGCGCTTGCTTTTTAACTTTAGTAGAAATTTTGAAGCATGCACGAAAAACCGTTAATTTTTAGCGACTTTCTGGCTTATATTCGAATAAAGTCCAGGGTAATCGCTTTATTTCAGTTTTTTGATAAAAACTTCTGCCTCATTGATAGATTTTTCCATGGCAATCACCAGCCTGCCCACATCGCGCTCGATACCGCTTAGCTCTGCTCTTACGGCAGTGATGGCTTGCGCGTTGAGGTTGTGTTTAAGAAAAAGGGTTTGATCCCGCAGGGTATCCAGCACGGGAGACATTTTTGCTTCAGCCTGCCGCATTAGCACCATTAATTTTTTATATTGGCGCTTTGTTTCAATAAGTTTAGCGTTGCTAACACGGCGTAATTCCGCACTGCTGTAAAGTGCCAACTCTTCTTCCCATTCTTTGAAAAGCGCCTCTGAAACATTTTCTACCGCTGCAATTTTATCGCTCACCTCCTGCGCGGCAGCTTCACTTGTTTCGTATTCAGCCTGGAGGGATTTATAGCGTTTTTCCAGAGTCGTTTCTTCGAGACGAAGTACCGCTTTGTATTCATCCAGGGCTGAGACAAATTGCTCTTTTGTTTCTTCCTGTGCGTGCTGTGCGTCTTCGATACGATCTTTAAGGATATCTCTTTTATGAATACCCACTTTTTCCATCGCAGAAAAATACATGCTGTCGCAGCTTGTTAGGCTTAGGGCGGCCAACAGGAAAAGTGCCACTCGAAGCATATCCGCCCTATTTTTTAATTTCATATTGACTCTCACTTGCTTTACTCGGTTCATTATAGTGCTCTAATAGCTTTAAGCTAGAAACCTCAGTTGGATGCGAAAAAGATGTGCGAGATATTGCCGTGCAAAGGAAATTTTCAAAACTCGTGTTCACCTAATTGGGCGTAAGCGCCGTATACAGCTGGAGATGAGAACTTTTTAAAATTTTCCAGGTAACGCAAGAGCTCGCCTAAGAGCACCTAGAGCCTGCCCCATGAGCACAGCGAGTGCATTGGGTACTGTCGGTGTGCAGAATTTCGTACTCCAATTGCGGTTTCTAGGTTTATAGCGCCAATCAAAGAAGTCTATCATGCTCGTCGATTTGTGCCATTTGGAGCTGGACGGCTCACAGCCATAGGCTCGACAATGCTGCAAGCACTCGTTAGTATGCGAAACCTTCGCCACTCAAGGGAATTTTCTGGTGAATACCCGCGAGGCGCAGACTCCCTTTTTAAACATCTTACTCGACACCATTGTCGCCAAGCGCAATGATACAATAATAACCTATATTATCAGTTAGATAAGGCTCGCTATGAATAACTTCCCCCTCGGCCCATTTGTATTACGTCACCGCTGGCTCATCGTCTTCATGACGCTGCTGGTGGTCGGCTTGTTTGGTTTTCAGATTCGCAATATCACCATGACAGATGATCTGAATGTATTTTTTGCCGAAGATAATCCACAACTGCTGGCCTTTAACCGCTTTAAAGACTCCTATGGCGAAACGAAGAATGCCTATATCGCTATGGCGCCCGATAACAAGAATATTTACACCCGCCAGAACCTTGCCCTGATTGAGGAGTTCACCGAAAAAGCCTGGCAAATTCCCTACTCTCACCGCGTGGATTCATTACAAAACTTTCAGCGCACCCGCGTTACTGAAGATGAATTACAGGTCGACAATACCTACGAAAACGCCCATACGCTCAGCCCGGAAGCGATAGCGGATCTACGAGACTATGCAAGTAGTCATGATGTATTGGCCGATAAGCTAGTGGCAAGAGACGGCTCTCTGGCTGCGATTGCGATCACCTTTAATTTAACAGATGGCGAAGGTGCGCCGGCAAAGCGCAAAGAGGTGATGGATTACCTCGAAAATTTAATGGCAGACCTCAAGGTGACCTACCCTGGGGTGACTTTCTATGAAACCGGCGGAATTTATGTCAATAAAGCCTTTGCGGAAGCCATGCTCAAAGACGGGCTTGCCCTAATGCCCTTGATGGTGGGCCTGATGGTCGTTTTGATGATCGTATTCCTGCGCTCTGTAGCAGGTATGTTTGCCACCATGCTGGTGGTAATCTTTTCTGCAATCGTTGCCGTAGGGGGTGTGGTCACTCTGGGTATTACGATGACAAATGTGACCGCTATGGCACCCATCGTTGTCCTCACGGTCGGGGTAGCGGATAGTGTACATATTCTTATTTCCATGTTTCAGGCCATGGGGCACGGTAAGAGCAAGGATGAAGCTATTCTGGAAACCCTGCGTATTAATCACCAACCTATATTTCTCACCAGTTTAACCACAATCATTGGATTTTTGAGCCTGAATTTTAACGAGTCCCCGCCTTTCAGAGATATGGGGAACGAAGTCGCCATTGGTGTTTTCGCCGCATACATTCTTTCCGTTCTGTTCTTACCTGCGCTTCTCAGCCTGATGCCCATCAAGGCAAGAAAGGTAAAGGATGATGATACGCCCGCTATGGAACACTTGGGTGCGCTCGTTAGCAAGCGCTACCCCTTGGTACTTTCGGCAATGCTTGTTTTTGTTGCTGGCCTCGCCTCACAAATTCCAAAACTGGAATTTAACGATATGTTTTTGGAGTATTTTGATAAAACCATCGAGTTTCGACGTACCAGCGATTTTCTGATGGAGAATATGGTGGGAATGGTGACCATTTCTTACGACGTTGATGCTGGGGAAGAAGGAGGTATTAATAATCCCGCCTACCTGCGCGATTTAGAAAAATTGAGACTGTGGCTGCTCACTCAACACAAAGTACAGTATGTCAGCTCTTATGACGACATTATCTTTGAGCTGAACAAAACCATGAATAATGATGATGAAAGCTTCTACCGTGCACCAGAATCCCGTGAACTGGCCTCACAATATCTGCTCATGTATGAAATGTCTCTGCCCATGGGCCGGGATATTAGTAATAGCATAAGCGATGATCGCAGCCGTTCGCGCTTAACCCTTAATATTGAAAACGCCAAGACAAGTGAAATTCTCGACCTGGCGGAAAAAGCAGATGCTTGGGCAAAAGCAAATGCACCTAACCTTCAACTGTCTCCTGCCATCGGGGAGACCATTATGTTTTCCCATATTGCCAAGCGAAATATTATCAGTATGGTGAACGGCGCTTTTCTCGCCTTATTTCTTATTTCTGCCATCCTGCTGATTTCTTTACGCAATATCAAACTGGGCTTTTTAAGTTTGGCGCCCAATGTATTACCACTGGTGATGGCCTTTGGAGCTTGGTCCATACTAGTGGGAGAGCTGGGAATGTCAGGTGGCGCGGTATTAGTTATCGCTTTAGGTATTATCGTGGATGATACGGTGCATTTTTTGAGTAAATACCTGCGGGCTAAAAGGGAACTGCACTTAAGTACCCATGATGCCATTCTGTATTCTTTTCGTACTGTCGGTGTCGCCCTGTTAGTAACGTCTATCGTGCTGGTAATGGGCTTTTCTGTGCTTTACGGTTCTGCATTTAAACCCACCAAGGACATGGGCTTACTCATATCCCTAACTGTCGCCTTTGCTTTAACGGCAACGTTTTTTATTATTCCACCGCTACTTTTAATTGTTGATAAAGCGAAAGCTCGCGCTAAAAATAAAAACTAAGCGTTATCTGCAAGGAATCATCGCCACGCAAATCGTAAAGCAGGCGATCACTTTCGAGGGGGGTTAATACCGAGGGTTGAGGCTGGTGAGAAATAATGGTGGATTCAAGGCTGAGTGCCAGGGATTCACCCATTTCTATACTGCCTTCAATAACAAACACACGCGCGAAACGATCTACATCCTGTATCCACAGCACCACCAGTTCGGCACTATTGAGATTATTGAGTGCCCAGCGTGCGCCAATGGCAATATCTTCTTCATAAGGGTTTAGCGCAGCCTGATCCCGGCTATCGTAAAGAAATTCTGCAATGATGCCAAGATCCTGGACGCTGCCCCCCAGAGCATAAAAAGTGTATTCAAGCCCGCTTGTAAGCGCGTAATAATCTTCTTTCTCAAAAAACAAATTCGGCTGGCCCTCTCGATAAATGCTTTCTAGCTTAAACAGCCATTGATCTTTGATGTATTGCGCCTCAAGCCCCAACTGGCTGATTTGAGGGTAGTAAGGCAGAATTGTGGCGTTATCTGCCGAAAAGACATAACTCGGATCACGGCCTGTGCCTTGAAAATATGAAAGGGCCAGGTCTGCATTGTCGAAACTTTTGGTGACTCTGGCGGCAAGGTCGATATGCTTTTCTTCATCGTCATCTTCGTAAAGTGGATTATCCTGATCAATGGGTGAGGAAAAGCGTAATCGCCCTTCTTCACCAGGAAATGTTTGTTCACGAAAATAAGGCAGCAGATAGAAATCTACCAGGCCATTTTCAATGGGCATCGTAAGGGCGACCATCGCTTGCCCCAGTTTTGTTTCTCTATCAGGTGATTCAACGAGATCAGTTTGCCCGATAATATCCACCAGATGATTCGTTTCTGTAACCCCCCAGAAAACCCGGTATACTCCGGCCAACACTTCAAAACGCGGGTTTATCCAGCGTAAATAGGCCTTTCTAACATCCCCCTTGCTGCGCTCCCAGTCGGCATCGTCATAGCGGCTAAAAACATCTATTTCAGCATCGATATTTTCACCAAAATCCCCAGAAACGTTAAACGCCATCGCAAAAGAGCGGCTTTGCTCCTCTTGACCCGCATAGGGGGCAGATTGGTTAAACAGGCGGGTTTGCATGGAAAGCTCCCCCTCCGTCTGGAATTCTGCGTTGACATTCAAAGCCAGCAATACCAACGGCAAGGCGAGCAGCAGAGCAGCAACACGTTTTGGGGTTATTCCATTCATATAGTTAACACTCAAGTTTCGGGGTTGAATAGAGTCGAATCAAAGCTATAGGGCATCTCTAAAAATTGCCTTTTTATCCGATAGCGGCGTCAGCTCCGTACTCAACTCCCCATGTAGCCCTTGTACACTCGGCTTTGGCTTCCTGCGTCGCTCTACCTCCTCCATCCATGGAGTC
>Ga0209345_10005942_pt1 | contig 11164 bp, 12 predicted proteins | sample Cruoilmetagenom7_FD_187294 | JGI IMG/M metagenome (GOLD analysis project Ga0209345, IMG submission 187294) | Oil polluted marine microbial communities from Coal Oil Point, Santa Barbara, California, USA - Sample 7 (SPAdes) (version 2) | ecosystem: Environmental > Aquatic > Marine > Oil seeps ...
GACCGGATAGCGAAAAGGCCCGCTGGGGCGAAGTGCGCCGTCCAGTTCCGGTTCAAAGTAACCGGTGAACATTGCCGGTTGTCCGTCCTCGATCAGAACCGGGCGGAAGAACAGCTCAAAGAACGCGCGGGCGTTTTGCGGGTTTTGTGATTTGGCGACGGCGCACAGGTTGCGCCAATCGGGTTCATCCATGTCCTTGCAGGTGCTAATAAACACCGACAATGCGGTCGTGTGGTCATCTTTTTCCCAACCATCCAGATCAGAAAAACCAACAATTTTATGGGTGACTTCCGCCCCAGACGCAGAGGCGGCCATCACAGCACCCGCCAGCAATAGCGTCCGAAGTGCGCCAATCATGCGCCCGTGGCAACAAGCAGCCAGTTGGGATCATTTGCACCCATGGTCCGGGCAAAGGTCCAGGTATCTTTTTGACGTTTGCTGGTGTCAGGACTGCCTTCGATGATGTCTCCGCCTTTGTCGCGCACCACGGATGTCAGTTCGCAAACAAACCGCATTGTGATTTCGGCCAGGTTACTGTCCTTGTCGAAACTCACTGCATAAATGCCGGTCTCGCGGACGCCGCCAAATTCGGCCTCAATGGTCAGGCCTTCATCCTCACGCGTGGCGACCACATCAACAAATGTCTCGAACACATCTTCGGCAAGGAACGGTTGAATTTCGTCCAGTTCTCCGCGCTCAAACCCCATCACGATCATTTCATAAGCGCCGCGCGCACCCTGAACAAATTCGGTCACGGAAAAGCCTGGTTCGATCCGCTTCATGTCAGACAAGGCCGTAGCCTGAGAGCTGCCTTCGTCAACGTGATCCGTTATATCATAGTCAGGACCACCTTCGATCACTTCGAATTCCGGGCGGGCAGGGGTTTCGGGCTTTGGGGGCAGTGGCGGCTTTTCAAAGCCATCACGCGTGCCAAGCACGTTTTTCAGGCGTAGAATCAAAAAGACGGCAATACCGGCCAGAACCAACAATTGTATCAGGGGCGAGTTCATTTGATCCTCTTAAATGGGCGAATGACTTTGTAAGCTATGCATCTGGCACTTATGTAGGTGACGGACGGGGTCAAGTCCACCGTTCAGCATTTTGAAGAGGAAACACAAGAATGTATATGCTCATAGCCTTTTTGGTGATCCCAATCATCGAAATCGCCCTGTTCATTCAGGTGGGCGGCGCAATTGGCCTGTGGCCGACCCTGGCAATTGTTGTGCTGACGGCCTTTCTGGGCACTTGGCTTGTGCGGACACAAGGTCGCATGGCACTGGGCCAGTTGCAGGCGTCTTTTTCCGAACTCAACGACCCGACGGAACCGCTGGCGCATGGGGCGATGATTTTGGTGGCGGGCGCATTATTGCTGACGCCGGGGTTTTTCACTGATGCGGTTGGATTTTTACTGCTGGTACCGGCCGTCCGGGTTGCGGTATTTCGTTATCTGCGCGGGAAAATCACAATGGCTCAGTTTCAGATGGGCACCGGACCGGCGCGCCCCGGCTTTAACCGGAATGACGATATTATCGACGGGGATTTTAAAGAGGTGAACCCAGAAAAAGACCCTACGCAGCCGTCAGGCTGGGTAGAAGGCCCAAAGCGCCATTGAGGTGTTCTGGCCAAGCTGGTAAGCAAACGCGATTTTTTGATTTTTCAGGAGTACCCCGATGGCTGAAAACGGTAACGGCAAAGCCCCAGAAGCCCCCAAGATTCAGATGAAGATTTTGGGGCAATTCGTTCGCGATCTGTCATTCGAGAACGTCATGGCACAAAAGGGCGGCACGGGAGATGTGCAGCCCAATATCAGCGTCCAGGTCAATATGGATGCGAAAAAGCGCCAGAATGACGGCGAGTATGAAGTGATGGTCAAGCTGAACATCGAATCCAAAACCAAGGAAAGCGGCGATGTTCTGTTTGTGTTGGAAATTGAATACGCTGGTATTTTCCAGATCGGTGGCGTGCCAGAAGATCAGTTGCACCCGTTCCTTTTGATCGAATGCCCGCGGATGCTGTTTCCATTCCTGCGCCGCATTGTCAGCGATGTGACCCGCGATGGCGGCTATCCACCGCTGAATATGGACAATATCGACTTTATGCAGATCTATCGCCAGGAAATGGCCCGTCAACAGGCGGCCAAAGACACACCAAAAGCGAACGCCTGAAGATGATGCGCGCCTGATTTTGTCAGGCGCGCTTCCACGCGGCATTTTCCCCCAACGCATCGACAAAAGCGTCATGTGCGCTTTGTTCTTCGGTCGTCAGGCGGTTGGGCAAAGGCATGGACCGTTGCGTCGCACGCCAGGTATCCGCACCAGATGATCCAGCCCCCGCCGTGCTGTTGGACAGCCCGAAATCCGGCTGCCGCCCACCGATCAGTTCCAGATAAACCTCGGCCAAAATCTCTGAGTCGAGCAACGCCCCGTGCAGGGTGCGCGCCGATGTATCTATGCCAAACCGACGGCACAACGCATCCAGAGACGCCGGCGAACCCGGAAAGCGTTTTCGCGCCATCATCAGGGTATCAATCGCCTGATCCATCGGCAGCAGCGGCAAGCCCATCCAGCCCAATTCGGCATTGAGGAATTTCATGTCGAAGCTGGCATTGTGAATCACCAGCTTGGCGTCACCGACAAAATCAAGAAACGCCGGCCCGATCTTGGCAAAAACCGGCTTGTCCCGCAGAAAATCAATACTGATTCCATGCACCTTGAATGCGTCCTCGGGCATGTCCCGCTCGGGGTTGATGTACTGGTGATAGGTCTTGCCAGTCGCCATGTGATTGAACAGTTCGACACAGCCAATTTCAACAATCCGGTCGCCACTGCCCGGATCAAAACCAGTTGTTTCAGTATCAAGAACAATTTCACGCATTTTTTGTCATTGCCCTTATTTCATCAACGATACCCTGGACCTGTTGGCGCGCGTGATCTTCGCTGTCGGTGATGATGACATAATCGGCCGCCGCACGTTTATCTGCGTCCGGCATTTGAAGATTCTTAATATGCAGGAATTGATCGCGAGACATTGTTCCCCGCTCCATCACCCGCTTTTCCTGCAATTCTTCCGAAACAGAGACGACTGCGACTGCGTCCATTGCCGCGTTACCGCCATTTTCAAACAGTAAAGGAATGTCGAAAACCAAAATATCCGCACAGGATTTTTCGCGAAACACAGCCCGGTCATGCGCCACCAGAGGGTGCACAATTCGTTCGATTTCCTTTAGTGCACCCGGTCTTGCGCTGATGATCTGTTTCAGAAGATCCCGACTGACCACACCGTCAACAACTGCCTCTGGAAGCACGGCGCTGATCCGGCTTACGGCCGCCCCGTCCTTGCCGTACAGCCGATGCACAGCCGCGTCTGCATCCCACACTTCACACCCCAAAGCGGCAAACATCTTTGCCGTCGTGGATTTGCCCATACCGATAGAGCCGGTCAACCCAAGACAAAAGCTCATCTGAGGGCCGCCGCGCGCGTGGCTGCATCGACCTCGGGTCGCTGACCAAACCAGCGCTCAAACCCCGGAACGGCCTGATGCAACAACATGCCAAGGCCATCGACGGTCGTGCATCCGGCTGCTTCTGCTACCTGCAACAGGTGCGTTTTAAGAGGCGTATACACCAGATCCGTCACAACGGTTCCTTTGCGCAATCCATCCAATGGCACCCGCAACTCTGGCTTGCCCACCATGCCCAGAGACGTGGTGTTAACCACCAGCGCCGCATCTTCCATGATATTCCCCGCCTGAACCCAATCCACCACCTTTACCCGTTGGCCAAAATCCTCTTTCAGTTTTTCGGCCCGGATCCGGGTGCGGTTGGTCAACAGAACCTCGGGCACGCCCGCCCCGGTCAAAGACGCCACCACAGCGCGCGCGGCACCGCCCGCCCCCAAAACAACCGCAGGACCGGCCTTTGGATCCCACCCCGGCGCGCCGGATAAAAGGTTTTCGAAGAACCCGTATCCATCTGTATTGTCAGCATGAATCTTTCCGTCTCTCCGAAAAATCAGGGTATTTGCGGCCCCAATCAGCGTCGCCCGGTCGGTGATCTTGTCGGCGATGCCCATCACCGCCTCTTTATGCGGAATTGTGATGTTCACGCCGACAAACCCCATTTTTGGCAGGGTCCGAATCACGTTTTCCAGATCGTCGCGCGAAACATCCATCGGGATATAATGACCACGAATGCCATAGGTATTAAGCCAGTGACGATGCACATGCGGTGAACGCGAATGGGCAATCGGCGACCCGATAACCCCGGCCAATGGAATACGCTTGTCGGTCATTGTGCAATCACCCCTCGTAACGCCATAAAATTCAGCATTTCCAGCAATGGCATACCCAAAACGTTAAAGTAGTCCCCGTCAATGCGTTCAAACAGCCTAACACCTTCTGCTTCCAACATATATGCACCTGCACAGTGACGAATGCTGTCCCAGTTTCTGTCCACATAGCCCGTAAGGTAACTGTCGGAAACCGCGCGCATATACAGCCGGACCTGCCCGACATGTCGCCATATTGGTCGGTTGTCCTGATAGATAACCGCCGCTGAGAACAATTTATGCGACTGCGACCGCATCATTGCCAACTGCGCGTGCGCCTGTTCAGGCGAATTTGGCTTTGAAATCAGTTGCCCGTTGAAATCAAGCACCTGATCACAACCGATCACCCACGCGCCGGGGAATTTTCCGCTTATCTTGTGCGCCTTCATTTCTGCCAGGGCGTCGGCAATATCACGCGGCAAAGCGCGTTCTGCCCTCATCGACTGTTTCAGCGCGTCTTCATCGACACGAGGCACTGAAACCTCAAACTCTACGTTCGCATTGCGTAACATTTGCGCCCGTATTGATGAGCCTGAGGCAAGAACAAGTGGTATAACCATGTGGATATCCCGGTGAATTGATGGGTGGGCGAACGTGGACAGGTATTGAGATTTTGCAGGAATGTTGCAAGCCCGGAACGATACAGGCGATCTCAGTTGGTTTTGCGAAAATTATCCTGTGTGGATGGGGATAACTTGCAAGGTAAGGATAAGTTGAGTTATTTTGGTATATCCCTGCTTTATCCCCAGAACCGTAGGACGGTATTTACCTATAACACATTATAAATAAACAATATTTACTTAATCTTCACAGAAAGCACCAATCAGGTTCTTGGGTTAATATTCTTGGGGAGAAGTCACAGGGTAAAGTAATAATCCACCGTTTTTGGCATACCTACATAATCATCATTCTTTCTTTATATAATTATATTTATTAGGAAGGCCCCAGAACAAGGAAGGATGAAATGACAGATATTCTGATAACCATTTATCCTTGGGCCAAGGCGTTTCACATCATGGCTATGATTTCGTGGATGGCGGGTCTTTTCTATCTACCTCGCTTGTTCGTGAACCACGTTGAACAAGCCAGTGAAAATCAAGATATGGCGTCTGTTTTTCAAATGATGGAAGACAAGTTGTTACGTGTCATCATGAACCCGGCGATGATTGTCACATGGGTGTTTGGGTTGATGCTGGTTTTTACCCCTGGTGTGGTTGACTGGTCATCGGTTTGGCCCTGGACCAAAGCGGGCGCGGTGCTGGCTATGACCTGGTTTCACATGTGGCTTGGTCTTAGGCGGAAGGATCTGGCAAGTGGTCAGAACCGTCTGACCGGGCGACAGTTCAGGATGATGAATGAAGTGCCAACTGTTTTGATGGTGGTGATTGTTCTGTCTGTGGTGCTGAAATTCTAGGGCCAGATTGACTCGCGTGCCTAGCGGGACTATGTGTCAGCCAGCTGGCCCGTCCGGGCAAAGCATTTTCCAGTTATATCATCACATCGCGTCCCATATTTGGGATGATCAAAGGCCGTATTTAAATGACCACAGAATCCCTGAATCTGTCTGACCTCAAGGCAACCAGCCCCAAAGACCTTTTGGCGATTGCTGAGGATCTTGAGATTGAAAACGCCTCGACCATGCGAAAAGGCGAAATCATGTTCCAGGTTCTGCGGGAACGTGCGGATGAAGGATGGGCAATCGCCGGCGATGGGGTGCTTGAAGTGTTGCAAGACGGGTTTGGCTTCCTGCGTTCACCCGAGGCCAATTATTTGCCTGGCCCTGACGACATTTATCTCTCGAATGAGATGATCCGGAAATATTCGCTTAGGACTGGTGATACAATTGAGGGGCCGATTAAGGCTCCGAACGAAACCGAGCGTTATTTTGCGATGACCAGCATCACGCAGATCAACTTTGGTGACCCGGAAAAGGCCAAGCACAAGATTGCCTTTGATAACCTGACACCGCTTTACCCGGATGAGCGGTTGAAAATGGAAGTCGAAAATTCAGAGATCAAGGACCGCACAGCACGCGTTATTGACCTGGTTTCCCCTATCGGCAAAGGTCAGCGGTCGCTTATCGTGGCCCCGCCCAGAACCGGTAAGACGATGATTTTGCAGAACATTGCGCATTCGATCGAAAAAAATCATCCGGAATGTTACTTAATCGTTTTGCTGATCGACGAACGGCCTGAAGAAGTGACCGACATGCAGCGTTCGGTCAAAGGCGAGGTAGTATCATCCACTTTTGATGAACCTGCTACAAGGCATGTTGCCGTCAGTGAAATGGTCATCGAAAAGGCCAAACGTTTGGTCGAACACAAACGTGATGTTGTGATTCTTCTTGATTCTATCACAAGACTTGGCAGGGCTTTTAACACGGTTGTTCCATCTTCCGGTAAGGTTTTGACTGGGGGTGTGGACGCAAATGCGCTGCAACGACCAAAACGGTTCTTTGGCGCGGCACGAAATATTGAAGAGGGCGGATCGCTGACAATCATTGCGACTGCGCTGATCGACACAGGCAGCCGGATGGATGAAGTGATCTTTGAAGAATTCAAGGGCACTGGTAACTCTGAAATTGTTCTGGATCGCAAGATTGCTGACAAGCGGGTATATCCGGCGATCGACATTTTGAAATCCGGTACCCGCAAAGAAGAGCTGCTGGTCGATAAGATAAACTTGCAGAAAACGTTTGTTCTGCGACGCATTCTGAATCCGATGGGAACAGTCGATGCGGTTGAGTTCCTGCTGTCAAAGCTGAAACAAACCAAGACGAATGACGATTTCTTTGATTCGATGAACACCTGACTTTCGTCTGAGTATACGAGGCTGGCAAATGGACACTATCTTTGCGTTGGCCAGTGCTCAGGGAAAATCGGGCGTTGCGGTTATTCGTTTGTCAGGGCCTGAATCCCATTCTGCGGCGTCTCAATTATGCGGAACGGATTTGCCAGCGCGAGGCATGACAGTTCGTGTGTTGTGTAATCAGGCAGATGAAGTGCTGGATCAGGCACTGATTTTGACATTTAGTGCTCCGGCTAGCTTTACTGGTGAAAATGTTGCCGAATTGCAGATTCATGGCGGTATTGCTGTTGTGATGTCGGTTTTGGATGCGTTGTCCAAAATAGAAGGCGTGCGCCTGGCAGAACCGGGGGAATTTACCAGGCGGGCGATGGAAAACGGCAAGATGGACCTGGCCCAGATCGAAGGATTGGCCGATCTGATCGATGCCGAAACAGAGGCACAAAGGCGACAGGCGCAAACCGTGTTGGAAGGCACGTTGGGAAGGTTTGCCGAAGGCTGGCGTCGCGATTTAATACGGGCGGCGGCGTTGATTGAGGCGACAATAGATTTCGCCGACGAGGATGTGCCAGTGGATGTTACTCCGGAGGTAACTAAGTTGTTGAATTCTATACGTTTGGATCTGGAGCGCGAAACGGCCGGGGTATTAATCGCTGAACGCATACGGACCGGGTTCGAAGTGGCGATTATTGGCGCGCCAAACGTTGGAAAATCCACTCTTTTGAATAAGTTAGCTGGGCGAAAAGCGGCAATAACGTCGGAATTTGCAGGTACGACTCGTGACGTAATTGAGGTAAAGATGGACCTCTCCGGATTGCCTGTAACCTTACTGGACACGGCGGGATTGCGTGAAACTACGGATGTGGTGGAGGGCAAGGGAATTGCACTGGCGCAGGCCCGGGCGGAAACGGCCGATTTGCGGGTATTTTTGGCAGAAGATGGGGATGTGTTGAATGTGGCTCCGCGAAAGGGGGATATTCGTGTGCGGCCCAAACAAGATATTCGTGTAGATAAAGATGGATCTGTTTCGGGATTAACCGGCGAGGGGGTGGATGAACTGGTCCGTCGTATTTCGGAAGAACTGGTTCGGAGAACGGCCAGTGCAGGAATTGCCACACGGGAAAGGCATCGCACGGCGATGCAGCAAGCTTTGGATGGGTTAAGTAAGGCCCAATCATGTCTTGAAAATGGACCAGATCAGTATGATATCGTTGCAGAAGAGTTGCATCAGGCGATCCGTGCGCTGGAATCACTTGTCGGGCGGGTTGGTGTTGAAAACTTATTGGATGAGATATTTGCCAGTTTTTGCCTTGGTAAATGAGGATTGTTTCACGTGAAACATTTGAGATTTGATGTGCTGGTCGTCGGTGGCGGTCACGCGGGATGCGAGGCTGCCCATGCTGCGGCACGGATGGGTGTGCGAACTGGTCTTGTGACCATTAGAAAAAACGATATTGGCGTTATGTCCTGCAATCCTGCAATTGGCGGACTTGGTAAAGGGCACCTGGTTCGCGAGATTGATGCGTTGGACGGGGTAATGGGCGTTGTGGCTGATCGGGCAGGGATCCAGTTTCGTTTGCTTAACCGGCGTAAAGGCCCCGCTGTTCAAGGTCCGAGAGCCCAAACAGATCGTGACATCTACCGTTCGACAATGTTGAAAATAACCGAAGCCCAGAATAATTTGGATATTATCGAAGGCGAAGCCGTTGATTTCATAATGCGGGGAAACCGGGTCTCCGGTGTAATTCTGGATGATGGATCTGAGATCCCGGCAGGGGCAGTTGTACTAACCGCCGGAACATTTTTGCGGGGCATTATTCATATCGGCGAGTACTCTCGTCCTGGTGGGCGTTTGGGTGATAGACAATCGGTTAAACTCGCTGAAAAGATTGATGATTTTGGCCTTAAAATCGGTAGACTAAAGACAGGCACACCACCACGGCTGGATGGGCGTACGATTGATTGGGGCGGGCTTGATAGGCAGCCCGGCGATGATGACCCATCGTTGTTTTCATTTTTATCTACATCGGTGACGGCCCCGCAAATTTCCTGCGGCATTACGCATACCAATGAACATACTCACGCGATTATTGAGAAAAACTTATCCCGGTCAGCTATGTACGGTGGCCACATTGATGGTGTGGGTCCAAGGTATTGTCCTTCAATTGAGGATAAAATCATCCGTTTTGCCGAAAAGACATCACACCAGATTTTTTTGGAGCCGGAAAGTATTGCCGGGTATACGGTCTACCCCAACGGGATTTCAACTTCGTTGCCAGAAGATGTGCAAATTGAATATGTACGATCAATTGCTGGACTGGAGCGGTCAAAAATCCTCCAGCCCGGTTATGCGATAGAATATGACTATGTTGATCCAAGGAATCTGACGTCACAGTTGGCGGTAAAGGATGTCCCAGGCCTGTATTTTGCCGGGCAAATTAATGGAACGACAGGGTACGAAGAGGCTGCCGCGCAGGGGCTGGTTGCCGGGTTGAACGCTGCACTTTTGGTGTTAAACCAGGAGCCGTTGCTGTTTAGTCGTGCGACTAGCTATATTGGCGTTATGATAGACGATCTAACTACCCGCGGGGTGTCAGAGCCATACCGTATGTTCACATCCCGGGCAGAATTCCGGCTTTCGTTGCGAGCAGATAATGCTGACCAGCGTCTTACTCAGATTGGCATTGATCTCGGGTGTGTAGGTGGGCAGCGTATGGCGGCGTTTTCAGAGAAAATGGATCGCCTGCAACATGCAAAAGCATTGCTGACCAAGCAGACCTACACACCAACGGAAATCGCGAGAACGGGTATTCGTATCAGCTTAGATGGAGCGCGCCGGACAGGGTTGGATGTTCTGGCCTTTCCTGATGTGAAATTTGACGATCTGATTGCTCTTGATGTGAATCTTGCGAATGTTGATGAGGATACAAGACGGCAAGTTGAGAGAGATGCCCTGTACGCTCATTATATAATCCGACAGGAAAAGGACGTAGAAGCCTTGCAGCGGGATGAAAACCACACAATTCCAGCTGATTTTGACTTTTTAGCGGTGCAGGGGCTTTCAAATGAGCTAAAGCAAAAGCTATCTGTAGCTAGGCCAGGTACTTTGGCGCAGGCGGGGCGGTTAGAAGGCATGACACCAGCTGCTTTGGCGCTTATCCTGGCAAGATTGCGGCGTGCTCAGAGAGAGCATTTGGCATGACGGGGCTGAGTGTGAACCTGAAGGGCAGGTTGAATGTTTCACGTGAAACAATGGAACGTCTGGAAATATTCGAAGCCCTGCTTGGTAAATGGAATACACGCATAAACTTAGTGTCTCGAAATAGCTTCGATGAATTATGGACCCGGCATATTGTTGATTCTGCGCAAGTATTTCAGGCTGCGCCTCTAGGCAAAAAATGGGTCGATTTAGGTAGCGGCGGGGGGTTTCCAGGCCTGATTGTCGCAATTTTAGCCTTGGATCAGCATCCTGAAACAGTGGTTACTATGATCGAAAGCGATCAAAGGAAAGCGGCGTTTTTGCGAACGGCAGCCCGGGAAACCGGTGTTGCCTGTCAAGTGTTGAGCGAACGAATTGAGTTAGCAATCCCACAGCAAGCCAACACCATTTCAGCCCGAGCGTTGGCGGATCTTTCGGATTTACTTGTGTTTTCAGAGCGCCACCTTGCGAATGATGGAACGGCCCTGTTCCCAAAAGGCGTTACTTGGAAAAAAGAATTGGAAGCAGCGCAACTTCGATGGCGTTTTGATATCGACGTGATAGAAAGTTGGACAATGCCCGGGGCGGCGATATTGAAAATCACAGGAGCAATGCGTGTCTGATCTTTCTCGTCCGAACGGTCCCAGAATTATTGCCGTTGCCAATCAAAAAGGCGGTGTCGGAAAGACAACAACTGCGATTAACCTAGCTGCGGCTCTTGTCGAAGCTGGGCAGCGCGTGTTGGTGGTTGATCTTGACCCGCAAGGTAATGCCTCCACAGGGTTAGGTATTGAACTGGCTGATCGTACACAGTCCACCTATGAATTGTTGGTC
>Ga0209345_10005943_pt1 | contig 11160 bp, 24 predicted proteins | sample Cruoilmetagenom7_FD_187294 | JGI IMG/M metagenome (GOLD analysis project Ga0209345, IMG submission 187294) | Oil polluted marine microbial communities from Coal Oil Point, Santa Barbara, California, USA - Sample 7 (SPAdes) (version 2) | ecosystem: Environmental > Aquatic > Marine > Oil seeps ...
CACCCCCCTCATGCTCCGGCCTGCCGGCCCTCCCTTCGTCGGCGCGGGGCTTACGGCGGATGGCTGGACCACAAACTATATATATGATGATGAGGATGTGGGTAGTATGGAAGAAATGTATGATAAAGGTGTTTGTAGGAAGAGTATAAAGACGGTGAACGACAACACAAGGTTGGAGTATAGATATGAAGATAGACTTTATGCTAGTGCAGCATCCCTTCTTGCTTCTATATACCCAGATCAGGGTAGTCTATACGAACGGGTGTACGATGTATCGAGAGACGATGCTAGGTTAGCGGGTTGGGAGCCGTATGCGACATCCGGTAGGTTTGAACAGAAGAATAACGGATTTAAACAATTCTTGAAGGACCAAGGGGCTGTCGAGACAGATTTTAAGACCGAAGAGCTGGGGATAAGCGACCTAATCGAGGACTTAATGAAAGAGTACGCACCCCCCGCCCCGGTTGAGGATAAATGATGGTGTTGTTGATAGATCCCGACGAGAAAACCATAGAGCGCTTGAAGGCCGACTTCGAGCTTGATCCGATTGACAAGGATAAGAAAAGGTGGTGAAGGACATGGATATAAATCCAGCGGATTTGGCAGCATATCATATGAAGGTAGCTTTGATGATCAGATTGCAGGAGTCACTTAAATTAGCTGCAATAATTGATAGCAGAACAGGAGGTATAGATAATGGTGAAGAACAAAAAACAGAGAATAGAGAAGATGCTAGATAACGGAGCATCAACCGGCGACATAATGAGAAAAGTGGATTGTAGTAGACAGTATGTTTGTGATGTGAGGACAAGATACAAACCAGAGAAAGAGGCGTGAGATATGACGCTAGATGAACACTTAGATGGTGAGGTGTTCGAGGATATCCACCGGATAGGGGAGAAAGCGGGGGCGGTATATGGTATAACCAGGGTTGGTAGTATGATAATGGTGTACAGATATTCAGAATGCACATGGCCTAAATTTAGGGTTTCGACTATATCAGAAAAAGAGTACATCAATATAGTCTCAACACTTCATGACACCCTACCTTTTCCAGCTTTTGTGAGACAGATAAATGAGAGGATGGCCAAAACCATGCCAGTATGCCCTAATTGTGGTAAATGATATGATCAGAAAAGATAAAGATAAGGAGGTATAAGAATATGACAACAGAATTAAAAGAAAAAGAACCAAAAACGTTAGAAGAGTTTATGAATCAGACAGTGGATGACGAGAAATACAGAGGGGTCTATAAGTTTAAGATCGAGGAGATGAGGGTGAAATCATCTAGCGAGATCTTCGGAGACTCCGCGCTGGATGACAGCCTGCACGTGGTGCTATCTGATGGGGTTTCAAAGATCAATTTGAAGATGCCTGATGGTATAGACTACGTGGAGGGGGGCCCGCTAGAAAACGGCACTTTCTTCATAGACGACGAGCGCAAGGCGGAAAAGTCCATGGCTATCGGGAAGGCTGGGTTCTGGAAGTACATAAGCCTGTACGGTTACCCGCGGGTCGGGCAAGAGGTTGATGTCAGGATAAACGAAAAAGGATTCGAAAAGCTGGTCCTCTAGGACCATCTTATTTATTTTTGGGGGTACTATGACTTATGTTAAATGTCCGAGATGCGGGCGGGTTATGAAGATATTCGAATCTTCGAGAGCAAAGGAGTTAACGTGTAGCTGTGATTTTAAAGGGAAACTAGATGAGTGTTTCAGGGAGACATCCGCGGAAGACTATAAGGTATCTAGGTACAGACATCAAACGAGTGGGGGGTTTGTCACAGATGGAGTATGATACTTGCCTTATCTTCGGCCTGTGGGGGTTAGGCTTCATTCACGGGGCCATACTTACGTGGGTAGTTGCAAAACTTATACTGGGGGTATAATGTCAGTCATCTATAACCTTGAAGAGCTTAGGGAGCGATTTAGGACGCTTGGAGGTCGTCATGCAGGTGACGTTTTGGTCTCAACTGCCTGTGCTAACTCTGTTCAGTTTATCGATCTTTTCTTGGCGGCCCGTCGGATACCATCATTAAAGTTTATGCAAGAGGGTAGAGACCGATATATAACAGCACTCAGTAACAACTCTCCCCATCTGATACATCGAAATAAATATACATTACACCTCATGCGAGAGACTCTTCAGTGTATGCAGCTAGAGTGTCATGACATGGAGATGAGAAAGGCCGATCCCTTCCGGCCGTGAAGGGGGCGCCTTCGGCAGCCCTTTTTATAGATCAGTCGCTATATTTTGTAAGTACATATCATTGACTGGGGTTATATACACCGCCCATACTTGGAGATAGTCTTGGACTACGGGCGGTGAATAAGCAAAATTACAATCTATCGTAAAGGTATGCAGGCCGGATGATAGGGTTTTATGGTAGGTTATAAAGCGCGCGTCATTAGTACCCCCTTGAATGAAATAGTTCACCTGGGCCACACTTTTTGAGTACTCAGTCGCGTACATCTCTTGATGTGTATCCCAGCCGAACCACCCGCCCCACGTTTCCATAAATATGTCGCTTCCTACTCCAAGTTTTAAGGCTGGTAGATAAGTGCCGGTAGTCCCATGCACCCCCCATTTAATGATATAACCAGTTATAACACCTTCCGCCGCGGTTAGTGTTACATCCTTAGTGTATATGTAGTCGGTTGTCTCGGCCCCTACGTCCACGATCAGATACTTCTCTGTAATATCCGCCGGGCCGCCAGATGGAGGTTCTTCAAACTCAGCCATCGATTCTGGCATCCGTCCATAAACCAACCATGCGCCGAGATCCTCAACAGCTTTATCCAGTGCTTGTATCTCTCCGACATCCTTATGAGTACATCGATATTTTAAGGTGTCTGTATTAGCTGGATTTGGAAGGCTGCCCTTCTCAACCCCGTATTCGTCCAAAAGCGCTAGAATATCAGCTTCAAGACTAGCATCTGCATAAACGTAAAACTTATGGGGGTAGCTCATTTCTCTAGTGTTATCATTCTACTCATAGAGTAGAACGCGCCAACATCCTCCAATTTTAATGTTAAGTCTCCCATAGCCCCCTTATCGGTTGTTGATATCTTATACTTATTATAATCCGAAAAGGTGGGTTTGGAAGAGTACTCGATGTCGTAAGCATCGAGTAGGGCCGTTACATCACTATCTATACTATCTACACAATAGACGTAGAATTGATACGGGTAGGCCATCAGATCTGTATTATGAATTTACTCCATAGGCTTCGGAAACCGCCGATGGCTGAGGCTGCCGCATCTGTGTATATGTTACCGGTTTTGGGAAGGCCGACCCTTGCCGTATCTCCGCTAGACGCTTCTTTCTTAGTTGGGGACCCTACCACGGGGGTGTCATGGTATTTTCGGGTCCATGAGAAATCTTCGCCGCTCGGCGAGATAGCAGGTTGCAATACTGTTTCACCTGTTGAGGTGCTCTCTTTCTTCGTAACACCAGGATCCGTCATCGGTTGCCATACCTGGGGGGCGGGGGGTAGGACCGGATCTGGGGTTGGATCGCTCGTAAACCACGACATATCAGGGGTGAACGGTTGGGCTTCAGGATAAAAGATATTGGTTACCGGGGCTGCTGCTGATGTCTCTTTCTTACCAGCATCTCCTAAAAGGGGTGTAGATCCGTGAGTCATGCCGCCTCCTCCACCGCCAAAACCGCTTCCTTCTTCGTTTCCACCGGCTGAAAGGGCTAATAAGGCTACCCCCGCTATTCCGCCGCCTATAAGCATCTTCTTTTGTTTATCAGTTATGTTCATATTCTTAATCTCCGTCTTAGGTCTAAATACGAATATGTTACATCGTCTTCAGACATCTCCTTGTCGCGAACTCTTAAACAACACATATATCCCTTATACTGAAAACTAGAAAGGTCTTCGTCTACTCCAAGCAACAAATCGTTGACTGTCACCGGATAAGACCCCTTAGCTCCTGCGCTCGCATCTATCCCTTTTTGAACTCCGTTTACATAAAATGACGTGCCATTCGTACTACTTTTAGTGAATACTACGTATAAAACTGTTAGGGCGGATATACTATCGATGTCAGATCTGCTATGCTTAGGGCCTCCATAGTTGTATGTATAAAGTCTACTGTCAGCTTCGTTAATCATAAACGTATACGAACTGTTTTTGTGTAGCAAGCGATGTGTTTCATCATTAATTATATCTGCGTTAAGTATCATTTCTACACTGCATGTATCTGTAATGTTAAGACTACTATCGTTACCACAATCCACCCGATCGCCATCGTTAACAAAGTGTAACATCCACCCGTTCGCGGTTGTTGCCCATACCGCGCCCGTTATCGTCCCATGATTGTTATCCCCGCTTAGATCTTTAACCACCGACCCCGACCCTTTGATAAAAGGGAGGTTAAGGGGGATGTTAGGGTGTCCCCCTAGAAGTGGATTAGCTGGCTTGATACCTATAATGCTAGTTGTCATGTCTCAGACACTCTTATATCGCTCTCTGTATCGCTCCATGCATAGATGGGTCCTTCGTATCCTCGCGGGGGGTTGGTTGTCTCCTCCCACACTCCGTAAATACCGATTGGGAAGCCGTTGCTTTCGAAGTCAAACATAGGCGACTTTGTAAGAGCTATATAAACCGTGCTGTTGGTCTGGTTTGTTATTCGGATGGTATTACGTCCGGTGTTCCCTTTTACAATCATTCGTGCTGTACTTGCTGGTAATATCATAGTATAACTCCTATTTCTTTTTCGAAAGCATCGCGTAACCCAAAACGCCTATGACCGCGATTATAGCAAGTGGGGTCATTTCACCGGTTGCGCTTGGGGTGTCTGTGATCGCGGGGGCTGCGCTTGTCCATGATGGGGTCGCGGTTAAAGTTGGTACTATTTCACTTTCTTGACTTTTCTTAACAGACTGCTGAGCAAAAGGACTATCAATTATAGTCTGATACGATGGGTAGTCTATCTGTGGGGCGTAGGTCTTTATACTGGTGTTCGAAGGTTGATAATGGGAATAAGGGTGGTAGGTTGTAGTCTGCGCCTGCTCTTTCTTCGTCTCTCCACCGCCTAACAACTGCGCGAGTCCTAGACCGCCTGAAAGACCGCCTAGTCCTGCAATTATCGGGATTAATGGTAAAGGCATCTATACAACCTCTTTTTTCTGTAATGGAGAGGGGAAGGCTATCCCAAGAGTCCCGCATAGGATCATAAGAGCTACTGTACTTGTCCCGTGGTTTATACCCATGACCATAGTCACCGCCGCTACTATCGTGATGCAGATAACGCCCACTAGCGTTATAATGGTGTTATCTTCCATTCTCAATTTCTCCGAGTATTCTTTTTCGGGGGTATTACCGTACCACTGTTATCGACCGTAAGATATTTGTTTATCGGCTTAGCCTTGGTTTTACCCTGAAAACCTGATGTGGCAGTTTGTGGCATTCTACACCTCAAGCAACATGAATGGTATCAGCGTTGATGTACTGCTAGAAACATTCGTCTTCATACAGGTCAATAGAGCTGGTTTTGTCTGCCATACTCCTAAGAGATCGCCGCCATCACCCCATGTCGGCGTGCCGGCATTAGCTTCGGCGTCTGGGGTGGCAAGGTCATATCCTTCTACCTTGATATATGTATCTCCAGCCGACCATTCTTTATCCGCGGTCACATCCATAGATAATTCTCCGAATGCGTTCATATCCTCCGAACCAATATCACTGTGATTGTATCCCCACTCGACCTTTTCAGCCACGGTGGAAGCACCGCCATTAGACACAACCATTCCCACACCGACAACCCGCCAGTGGGCGAGGGGTATCATACCGAGGTTAACGATACTATCGGCTGAGGCCCCGTTACCAGTCGCGATTTGACCCAGTAGTAGCTTATAACCTGTTTGAAGCTCTAGCACGTCTTGGGAAATACCAACATGCTCTGCCAAAGCCTGAAATACGTTAGGCATAGTAACTCACCTATGCCGACCTTATTACTGCTCTTATCCTTGAGTTTTCGGCGATATCCTGGCCGATCTTAACCCTTTCCTGCGCGCCAATGGTATAAGCGCCAATCCTGTTCCAAACGGCTACTGTCATAGTCTGATCGGAGCTGAAAAAGTCTGATCTGGCGAGTACAACAGGCCTTATGACTCCTGTCTTGATGTTCTGGATTGAAGCTGGGATCTCAAGTTCTGAGTTGGTATCGAAATTTGTCGTTGATACCGGTTTTGCATATAAGATTATCTTGTCATCTTCTGCCACAAAATCGCCGGTTTTAGGGACGATAGGAAGCTGTCTGGGGTCGGTCGTGGGAGTTGTCCCACCTGGGTTGGTTCTTGTGCCTGGTGCTGTGAGCACTTCATTCACTATCGATTCACCCGCGTCTGAATATGCGAGTCTTATTTCAACATCTGTTACTTCGTTAGCCATAGTTTATCTCCTAGAAGTTATCTCCGCCCTGCATTGGGTTTGCGCCCATGCCTACTCGGCTTAATAACCACATACTTATATCTTCTGCTCCGTCAATCACCATCGCACCGCCTAAAAGCTTAGCGTGCTTGTTTGAGATCTTAGAGTTAACCACTCCGCCAAGAATCAGTTTGATGATCCCTGATTTGATGGTAGCATCACCAACGGGAGTTTTAGCGAGCATCTTCTCAGATACTATTTTCATAACCCCCATTTCTAGCAAGTCAAGCGTCCCGCTTGCCTTAACCTTGGGTCTTCCGATTAAATTAACCATACCCACCCTATTTAGTCGCGCGCGCCATAAAACTAACTAGAAAAGTAATAAAGGGCTACTTAGCTATATCAGCCCTGCCCGTCTCCTGTTTGTAGCTCTTCACGGGGCTTGATATAAAGTAAGATCGATCTTCTCGGACCACGCAGAATCGGTGGTGGTTCAGGGTTTTCACAACATCCCCCAGCCCGTCAACTATATCGTTGAGATACTGAACATCGTTTCTTCCCTGAAGACGGAAAATAAAGAGTAGGTGGGCCAACTCTACAAAATCTGTATTAAGCTGGCTTGGTCGTCTTGCGATTGTCCCAAAAGCGATGTCAAAATGCCTATTCTGGTCGTTAAGCTCTAATAGACCCTTTGATAACTTCCGTTGGTTTGGGGCTAATCGGTTAGCTTCATCAATCACGAACATGTCAAGATCATTCATGTGAGGGCGTAACCAGTCTGTATAGAACTTATCAAATTCAGGTAGGTTGTCAGGGAAATAAGCGAGCTCTGGGGTATACCGGTTATATCCGTTAAACTCATTCATGATGTCATAGACCATATGACGGGGGTATTTACTTAGTATATAGCTAGCTAGGTAGCTCTTACCGCTACCTGGAAGGCCAAAGATGCAGAACCTCTTACCAACCAATTCATCCATCTATCTTACTCCAAGACTTCGGATGGAACATCGATGACCGCGGGGAGTTCTTCACTTAACTCCCTTAATTCGTTTAGTGTGAGATCTCCACCGCCGATGGTTATTATCTTATCAAGAGCGTTCTGTAACTGCTCTTTAGTAAAAGAGTTTTCGGCTGGGGGCGGGGGTACATCCACCGTGACGCCGTGGTGGCTCGGTTCTTCACCCGAAACGTCTATAATCTGAGTGGGAGGGGGTAACGCGGGCGGAGGTGGCGCCCGCGTCACTGGGGCCGTATCTCGTGCAAAAGCATGTGTCCCGAAGGGATCCACGGGGGCACTATTAGCCTGCCCCGCTATCGCTTCACCGAGATTAACCCCAAATCTTCCCAGGATACTGTCGATCCTGGTAAGTATCTGGTCTACCATCTGCAAGGTGTCGGACATAGTCGACCCTGAGGCCTGGGCCGTCTCCGCCGCCTTACCTATTACGTCAGTGTTAGCGGGCTGTAAGGTGTCACTAGTAAGCTCAATCATATTAAGCCCAATCTAACTCAGCCCCGCATCCAGAACAATATTGTACTGGACCGGAGAGGTTTACACCACATTCACCGCATGTATAATTATCTTTTACCTTACCAACCTTATTTTCTGCCATTTTATTACCTTTACCCTTTGGTTCTGGTTTCCCTTCTCCTATAATTGCATCTACATCCTTGTTATCTTTTACCACAGCTTCAGAACTGATGGCTTTAGATTCTAGGATCTCTGCACCCTTCTTCATGTTAACCTTACAGTTTGGACATACTCTTGCTTTATTTTTTGATTGCCAGGTATGGTTGCATAGAGGACAAGTATTATCAGCCATTAAGAAATACATACTTTACATACTTTATAAACTTTTGGATTGGGTTTACTAATAGCAGTAAAAAAGTTGGTTCTTTATTTCCAAGTATCCTTAAAATGATAAGGTGTACCATAGACCGATCGCGATAAAAAGTCAGCCCCATCTTTAAAGTCGTCTGAGTACATCCTTTTGGTGTGATTGTTGAGGCTGACCGTCCGGGGCACTTTAACAAAAACATTGAGATCCCACTTTTTCAGCTTCTTAGTATGTGTGATCACTTCCCCATACTGTCTTACTTTCTTCATCTCAAAGGTGTACTCGGTCAGCTCCGGGCGTTCTTGGATGTATTCTATGAGATTAGAGTACGGTTTATCCCGCTTCGAGCTGGGGACATAAATACATCCCTGCCGGGTCCCCCGGTTCTTAAACCCGTCATTAACTCTATATATACCGCTTTCAAGTAGTTCACCACTACCCTCACCATCAAGCGACCAAGCCCCCAGCTTATTAGAAAGCGGTAGGTTAAGTTTTGATTGACTCATTACACTGTCAGTAGCTCCGCCTACCACGTCCTCCGGCCTTATCATCATAGCGTCCCATAGTTGGATTTGACACCCGGATGTGATTATATCAGCATATATGGGGTTAAAGAGTTTACCCCCATGCTCTACTACTATCTTCCCCCTCACTCCTGGGATACGCTCTAAGGTTTTACCGTAAAGAGAGTTTTGAATCTTCTTAACAAGCGCATACTCATAATCTGCCTTGCTTAAAGTCTGTTTCCATCCATACAGTTTATCTATGACCTCACGAAAAGGGTATATGATCTCATCTGGGTAATACTCATATCCACTAATCACCTCAATATCTACATGGTCTCTATAAGCCTCAATCTCCTCCTTATTCAAAGAGGTAACAAACGTCCCGGTTGGACGTAGCATTACCCCCTGCTTCGATCGGTAAGGGATAGGGGGTATTAGTAGGGGATCGTCAGGCACATGTACCACCGCCCGGTAAACCCCATAATACGCCTCATCAGAAAGGCTTTTTACCTGCTTCCACGGGGAGGTGGTTACATCTATAAGATCTCTAAGCTGCTTTGGATAGGCTGAGTTGATATCGTATACATAAAGCTGGTCGAAATGTCCTTTCGCCATGCACTCAAACCAGCCCCCACTATACCCCGCCGCCGCTAAGTCTAAGGCCTGCCTCTTGATAAGCTTGACATCAGGATTATAAGTCTCCCTAAGTAAATACTCTACTGCTACCCCGGCCTTACTGATATAACTCTTTGGATAGAACCCTAGACGAGATTTACAGGTATCCTGTAAACGGGTCGCCAGATCGGCTGTAACCTTACAATCCTGTATGCAGTATTTCACTATGTCAGGGTAATGGGTCTGCCAGTAAGTGAGATCCGCCCCCAACTTATCCATGTCAAAGTTATCCCCCGTCTTACGTAAAGTGCTATACTTCTTACCAGCCTCTTTTAAACTCATCTCATAGAATTGCTGAAGATCATAAAAGACATTGTGGCGGTAGGTTTTACCTGATCGTGAGCCGTTGGTGTGAGATAGTTCAAAGCGCTTAGCAGGGACAAACTTTATAGTTAACGTATACCCCGGTTTTAAATAATCGGGGAGCTTAACCTTACCCACATTATATAACTCTTTAAAAGCCGGGCCTGCTAGGGTTTTAATGAGGGCATTGAAATCATAACGAATATTGTAGAAAAAGTTATTAGTGTCATGAAGTTCGGGACGAAGAAGAAAGTTATAAAGATTCTTAGGGTTTGGACTAGTTATATATTGCCCGTCACTATCTGCTAGGAGTAGACCATACCCCAACATAGTTTCAAAGTCGAGACCTACACACCGCTTATAACGACCGTCTTTTGAAGTATAATCAGGTCCTACACACCGCCCCAAGCCTACATCAGACATACTAAATTTAGGGGTAGTACAAGCCCTAAGGCCTTCCTCCCGCTTAGTATTCATAATCTTCGTCTTTGATATCGTCTGGGTCGGTAAGTTCAGGGGATATATCCCAATCCTTAGAGTCGGGGCCCAAAGCGTCAACCATTTCAGGGGTCACCTGTCGCCTACGGTCTTGAATCTGAACAAGATACTCCACTGAGTCTTTACGCGTCATGCCGGGGTTAGCTTTTCGGATCTTTTCGGCCCGCTCATAGAAGATGTTAGCCCGCGCATAAGCCCCCTTCGTCTGTGAGTATTCACTGGCTTTAGCCCTCGTTATGTCTGTAAGCATGTTCTTACGCCTATATGAAACTCCAAACCTCCCAAGCGTTCTCGCTATGTCTTGGATAGAATCCCGATTCTTAACCCCTGCCTCTATTATGTTCTTGATAGCCTGTTGAGTTAACAGGCTTCTACCGGTTTTAAAAAAATATTCTGGACTTGCGAATGACCATGGCATGGTTTACCGCTCCACCCGAAACGATCTACAAAACCCGTTTCGATCTAAGGTTATGGTCTTCCTACGACATGAAGGGTCTTCGTCCTCATCTGAAAGACAGAAAACACAAGCCGCCCTATCACAATCTATTACCACATATCCTCCTCTCTCTCCACTAACTCAAAACATGTGCACTTACCATCAATATGTATATCTATCTTATCTTTAGAACACGTCCAGGGATATCTTACTTCACTACGCTCACAGTGACAGCATAATGTTCTGTTACATATTACTTCAGTCATAATTTGGCCTCGATTATATCGCGTATCTTCATACACTGAAATTCTCCGAGTATACATTGGGGGTAACAGTCCTCACATCTGGCGACATCCAATTGATCCAATATAATATGAGCCTGTGCCCTATCAACTTTAAATCTAATTTTACGCATACTACCCACATCCTCATCATCATATATATAGTTTGTGGTCCAGCCATCCGCCGTAAGCCCCGCGCCGACGAAGGGAGGGCCGGCAGGCCGGAGCATGAGGG
>Ga0209345_10005944_pt1 | contig 11160 bp, 8 predicted proteins | sample Cruoilmetagenom7_FD_187294 | JGI IMG/M metagenome (GOLD analysis project Ga0209345, IMG submission 187294) | Oil polluted marine microbial communities from Coal Oil Point, Santa Barbara, California, USA - Sample 7 (SPAdes) (version 2) | ecosystem: Environmental > Aquatic > Marine > Oil seeps ...
AAAGGCTAAGGTTTTAAAATCTGGTAAGGACATTGCAATAATTGCCACCGGTGAAACCGTCTATCATGCACTTAAGGCTGCAGATAAACTTGAAGAGGAAGGCATTTTCGCTACTGTCATTGACATGTTTACCTTGAAACCCTTCGATAAGAACACAATCATTGAGGCAGCAAAGAACACAGGGTGCATCTTGACGGTTGAGGAGCATAGCATCTTTGGTGGACTGGGAGCCTCTGTTGCCGAGATCACTGCCCAGCACCATCCAACCAGGGTAAAAATTCTTGGCATTCCTGATGAAAATGCTGTGCATGGCAAACCATTGGAAATCTTTGCTCATTATGGGCTTGACATCAATGGAATTTATAAGGAGGTAATCTCTATTTTGCGTATTATCTAACATTTAACTTCCTGATAACAGCTTTAAAACAAAAAACCTGCGATAAACAACATTTTTTGAAACAATACATTATGAAATATATTAAAATGGCTGCCGGCATGCTGATTATTTTATTCTTGTCGATGCAAATTTCAGGGCAGAGTGAAAAGCTGGTCAGCAACACTGAACAAACCATGCTCCTTGCCACAAAATACATGGTTGAAAAGGTGAGTACAAATGGAGGTTATCTCTGGTCCTATCTCCCTGATTTCTCCAGGCAGTGGGGAGAAATGGAAGCATATAAGACCATGATATGGCTCCAACAACCGGGAACAGTCAGTATGGGGAACACATTCCTGGATGCCTACCAGGCCACGGGAGATGAGTATTATTACCTGGCAGCGGAAAAGGTTGCAGCAGCAGTTATCTGGGGACAAAGCCCGGAGGGAGGCTGGAACTATATGATTGATTTTGCAGGAGACCGTTCCCTCAAAAAATGGTACAACACCATTGGTAAAAACGGATGGCGGCTGGAAGAATTTCAGCACTATTACGGGAACAGCACCTTTGATGATGGAGTAACTGCCAGCGCGGCCCGGTTCCTGTTGAGGATCTACCAGAAAAAGATGGATCCATGTTTCAAACCTGCGCTGGAAAAAGCCATTGGTTTCATTTTAGAAAGCCAGTATCCCATAGGGGGATGGCCCCAGCGTTATCCCCTGAAATATGAATTCGGCAAAAAAGGATATCCTGACTATACCTCATATTCCACCCTCAACGATGATGTAACCAAGGGGAACATAGATTTTCTTATTTTATGTTATCTAAGCCTTGGAAGGGAAGAGTTTCTGGATCCCATCGGAAGGGGCATGAACTTTTATCTGATTTCTCAGCATGGCAGCGGCGGTTGGGGGCAACAATACGATGAATATTTAAAACCAGCTGCTGCGAGGACCTATGAACCGGAGGCATTGTTGCCATCAACAACCTTTGGATGTGCCATGTCATTATTGAGATTTTATGAACTTACCGGAGAGAGGAAATACCTTGTCCGGGTGCCAGATGCCATTGAATGGCTCGAAAAAACGAGGCTGCCCGATGGTCAAACTCAAAATGGCAGGTACACCCATTCGACTTTCGTTGAACCTGGCAGCAATAAACCCATATATGTTCACAGGAAAGGTTCAAATGTGATATACGGATATTATTATTCCGATTACAATGATGATAAGCTCTTGAGCCACTACGGAGGAAAAACCAGCATACGTATTGAAGAGCTGAAAGCGAAGTATGACAGCCTGAATGCGCTGGAACCTTCGGAAGTAGTAAAAAATGCGCTCTTACTACCATCCGAATTTACAGAGAATACTACCCCTCAGAAATTCAATGATGGGAATCCGGACTTTTCAAGTTTCGTTCCTGATGAAGCAAGGGTGGAAAAGATTATCAACTCCCTGGACAGCCAGGATCGTTGGCTGACAAACCGCGGGATGACCAGCAATCCGTATATTGGAGATGGTCAGCATCAGGAACTGACAGAAAAATTTGCTTCCACGCATGTGGGTGATGAAACAGATACATCTCCTTTTAGGGACAACAGTGGACAGGAATATTTATCAACCCGTACATACATCATCAACATGAAGCTGCTGATGAATTTTCTGGAATCGAAACAGAAGCTGTTAGACTAAGCTGTAGGGATATAAAGCCCAAGCTGAAAAATCTGTAAAAATTATTATCTTACCAGTATCATTTAAAAATCAATCCTATGGAAAACCGCAGAGATTTTCTGAAGGCAATGGCCGGGCTTACTGCCGGACTAATGTTGCCCGTAGGCTGGGGATGCAGGAACGCAGGCCCGGCCAGTGATCAATTTGGTGAACTGCTGCCGTTTCGGAAACTTGGGACCACCGGGGAGAAAGTCACCATGCTTGGTGTCGGAGGATACCATGTTGGCTGGACGACGGAAAAAGATGCACAGGAGGTGATTGAGACAGCCATGGCAGGCGGGATTCGTTTCTTTGATACGGCCCATAGTTACGGCAAAGGGACCAGTGAAGAAAGATATGGTAAATACCTGATACCCAAATACCGGGATAATATTTTCCTGATGACTAAATCAACAGCCCCGGATGCGGAAACTTTACTGAAAGAGGTGGATCTTTCCCTCAGGAGGCTGAAGACTGATCAGGTAGATTTGCTTCAGATCCATTCTTTTAAAAACCCAAAGGATGTAGATGACCGGATCAGCAACGGTGTAATAGAAGCCATACAATCTGTGAAGGAATCTGGCAAGGCCAGGTATATTGGTTTTACGGGACACACAAGTCCATACGCCCACCTTCGGATGATGGAAAGGCTGCCGGAATTACCAGTGTTCTCAACCCTGCAGATGCCCCTGAACATTGTTGACCTGGCCAGTGAACACAGTTTTGTAAGGCAAACTCTCCCCGTGGCCCTTGAAAATGACCTGGGACTGTTGGCCATGAAGACACTGGCTGATGGAAGGTTCTTTGGCAAAAAACAAACCCTTGAAAGGATTCGTTGGGAGACCGATACACCTGTTATACCGGGACACATTAGCCTCAGGGAGGCCCTGTATTTCAGCTGGTCATTACCGATCTCTGTCCTGATCACAGGGGCTGAAAACAAAGAGCTCTTGACAGAAAAGATTCAACTGGCAAGGGAATTTGTCAAATTATCTGAGAAGGAAAAGGATACTATCCTTGAAAAAGCAAGCCAGGCGCCGGATCTTAATACGGTAGAGTATTATAAAAAAATTGAAGCTTAAATTGATTTATTATGAAAGTTTTTGGACTAAACGGATCCCTGCTTTTTCTCAGCCTTTTGGTAATAGCCGCCATAGGATGTAAGCAGCAAAAGGATGGCCAGGTAGACCTGCTGGTGGTAACGGGTGGACATGCATATGACACAGCAGAATTTATCCAGATGTTTGAAGCCCTGCCAGGCATATCATTTGAAATGGCATTGAAACCTGATGCATGGAAGATCCTGGCAGCAGGCAGGGAATTCGATGTTATCGCCTTTTATGACATGTGGATGGAGCCCATCATGGAAGGTGAAAAGGATATATTTCTGAATGAGTTTGAGAAGGGGACCGGCATCGTATTCCTGCATCACTGCCTGGCTTCCCACCCGGAATGGCCGGAATATGTTCAGCTGGTGGGTGGGAAATACAACCATCCTAACCACACCAAAGATACAAACATGATATCTGACTATGCACATGATATTGTATTGCAGGTCAACATAGTCGATAAAAACCATCCTGTTACCCTCGGAATGGAAGATTTTGAGATCCTTGATGAAGGTTACAGTAATACTACCAAGCTTTCCGGTGTAAAGAATTTACTGGAAACCTCTCATCCTGATTGTGACCCCAGTATTGGCTGGACACATCCCGTTAAAAATTCAAAAGTGGTATACCTTATGGGTGGGCATGATAAACATGCCTTTGAGAATCCATCATTCAGAGAGCTGGTATCAAATGCGGTAAATTACACTAAACCATGATCCTTTCGCTCAAGAGATTTTTGTTATTCCTTGGTTTATTTGTAATTGCCTTCCCGGTAATGCGGGCCGAGGTACGCTTGCCACATCTCATTGGCAGCCATATGGTCCTCCAGCGGAACCAGGAACTGAGGATATGGGGCTGGGCCAACCGGATGGAAAAGGTGACTGTCCACCTGAATGATGCCGTGGAAAGCACCAGGGCAGGATTAGACGGAAAATGGACGATCACTCTCCCGCCCCAGGAAGCCGGGGGGCCACATACCATGAAGATCCGGGGCAGAAATATCATAGAGTTGGAGAATGTACTCATCGGGGATGTATGGGTATGTTCAGGACAATCGAATATGGAGTACAGGATGGAAGCCTTTCCCTGGGCAGGAGAGGAAGCGTCCCGGGCAGATTTCCCGGAGATCCGCCTGTTTACCGTACCCAAGAATACCCAGTTATCACCCGCAGATGAAATTCCAGGGGGGGAATGGCAAGAATGCAATCCGGAGACGGTCTTGCCGTTTTCAGCCGTCGGATATTTCTTCGGAAGGCATATTCATAAAGAGGTTGGTGTCCCGGTAGGCCTGCTCAATACCAGCTGGGGCGGGACCAATATTGAGACCTGGATCAGCGGGGAAAGCATTGGTCAAGTCCCTGAATTTGCAGAAAGGGTAGCCAGTCTTGCTGATCTTGATTCCGAAGCAGCCCTCGAAAGGAAAAAAGCCGAAATGCGGGAGATCATTGATAAATATGCCGCTGAAAAGCCCGGCATTCAGGAGGGCCAGGCAATCTGGGCTGAGCCTGACCTGGACCTGGAAGGCTGGGGCAGGATGGAATTACCCCAGTTGTGGGAGGGAGCAGGTCTCGTGGGACTCGATGGTTTTGTCTGGTTCAGGCAGGAAATTGACCTACCGGCAGATGTTGCACGTCGGGGGATCACCCTAAAACTCGGTCCCATTGATGATTCTGACTGGACCTGGGTCAATGGGCACAAGGTCGGTGAAACCATGCAGAAGTATAACCTGGACAGGATCTATGAAGTACCAGCTGAGTATTTAAAGGAAGGTAAGAATGTCATTGCTGTGCGTGTGGAAGATACCGGTGGTGGCGGGGGATTCAATGGCAGCGACGAGCAGATGATTATTGTTTCTGATGATTTCAAGATCTCCCTTGCGGGAGAATGGCGTTTCCGTGTCAGTCCCACAGAACTGGACCTGAATACTGGCGCTGTTCTTGGACCCAACAGCAATCCAACCCTGCTTTATAACGGCATGATCCACCCCATTTTGAATTTCAGGGTTAAGGGAGCCATATGGTACCAGGGGGAATCAAATGCTTCCCGGGCATACCAGTACAGAGAACTATTTCCCCTGATGATAGAGGACTGGAGAAAACATTGGGAATACCCCGATATGGCTTTTATGTTTGTTCAGCTGGCAAATTTTATGGAAGCTTCAGGAAAACCTGGGGAAAGCACCTGGGCAGAGCTGCGTGAAGCCCAGTTCATGGCATTGTCGCTGCCTGGTACCGGAATGGCTGTGGCCATTGATATAGGGGAGGCAGACGATATTCATCCTATTAATAAACAGGATGTTGGGAAGCGGTTGGCACTTCCAGCCCTGTATTTTGCTTACGATAGGGATATTGTGTATTCTGGACCTATTTACAAGGATATGATAGTAGCCGGGGATAATGCTATCCTGAGTTTTGAACATGTTGGCGGGGGACTAAAAGCAAGGAACAGGTACGGATACTTGAAAGGATTTTCCATCGCCGGTGAAGACAGGGTATTCCATTGGGCCAGGGCCCTTATCAAGGGAGATAAGGTCTTTGTAGTCAGTGAGAATGTCAAAAAGCCGGTAGCCGTACGCTATGGCTGGGCTGATAATCCCGATGATGTGAACCTGTACAATATAGAAGGACTGCCGGCATCACCTTTCAGGACTGATGACTGGCCGGGAAAAACCAAGGACCGGTAAAAATCAGCCGTTGAATCCACCCACCCTGGTGTAGCTTTCCTTTGCATTGATATAATAGGCCTTGTACTTGATATAGTGGTTTCCCTTAACGTACTCCCAGTAAGTATTCCTTGCCTTGAATATCTTGCCAATACAAGCCTCGAAGATCATCGTAGGGTGAAGTCCCGTGGCCTGTGAGGCTTCCAGGATGGAGTTAAATTTCACGCTTCTGTCTGCAAAATGCCCGATCACGGGAAGGTGGAACTTCTTCTGTGTAAACTTTTTCTTTAACAGCTCTTCGCTGTTTCCAGCATTTGCGTGTGCCATAATCGAATGCTTTTTTCAATAAACGCAAGATAGGGAAATTTGTTACATAATTTTAAAAGATATCCTAGCTATGTTTAAACAAATGAATTGACAGGTTGATATGTTGGAATCACCATGAAATTTCAGATATTTGTCATGCCACTATAAAAACCATACCATATCATCATAATCCTGTGTTTAAGCTTCAATCTAATATTGACATCCGTTCATCTGCATTCAAAAAGAACCTGTCCAATTATCAATCACTACTTGCCGATTTTCATAAAAGGCTTGATGATGTACACAGGGGTGGATCAGCAGCAAGCGTAAAGAAACATAAAGCAAGGAATAAATTACTTGCCAGGGAAAGGATAGATCTGCTCGTAGACAGGAATACTCCCTTCCTTGAATTATCCACCTTTGCCGCCCTGGACCAGTATCGGAACCAGTTTCCCGGGGCCGGTATTGTCACTGGTATCGGATTGATACAAAACAGGGAAACAGTTATCATTGCAAACGATGCCACAGTAAAAGGCGGGACGTATATCGAAGAAACCATCAAAAAGCATATCAGGGCCCAGGAGATAGCCCTTGAGAATCATATCCCAATTGTATATATGGTAGATTCCGGTGGTATTTTCCTGCCGGAACAGGATAAGGTTTTTCCGGATAAGTATGATTTTGGCCGGATTTTCTTCAACCAGTCCAGGCTATCTTCAGAAGGAATTATGCAGGTGGCCATCGTCATGGGATCCTGTACAGCCGGAGGAGCATATGTGCCTGCCATGAGTGATGAAGCCATTATTGTCAGAAACCAGGGGACGATCTTCATTGGCGGACCTCCCCTGGTAAAAGCTGCAACAGGAGAGGATGTTTCCGCCGAAGAGCTGGGAGGCGCCGATGTACATACCCGTATTTCAGGTGTAGCGGATCACCTGGCAGAGAATGATACCCATGCCATTCAGATCTGCAGGAACATTTTTGAGCAGCTGAATCCACCCAGGAAGCAGGAACTTTCCCTGGGTCCTCTTGAACCACCAGCCTTTGATCCGGCTGAATTATACGGACTTATCCCTATGGATCCCAAAAAGCCCATTGACCCTAAGGAGATCATCATGCGCCTGGTAGATGGAAGCAGGTTCCAGGAGTTCAAGCAGCATTATGCTCCTACCATTGTAACCGGATTTGCACGGATTTTGGGATATCCCATAGGGATCATTGCCAACAATGGCGTGCTATTCTCAGAAACTTCACTCAAGGCAACCCATTTTATTGAGTTGTGCAATTTCCGCAAGACTCCCATTCTTTTCCTGCAGAACATTACGGGGTTTATCGTAGGCAAAGAATTTGAACATAAGGGGATTGCCAAGGATGGCGCCAAGCTGGTTCATGCAGTATCCACCGCCAGTGTCCCCAAATTCACCATCATCATTGGCGGATCGTATGGAGCTGGAAATTATGCCATGGCCGGCCGGGCCTTTGATCCGAGGTTGCTTTTCATGTGGCCAAACGCGCGTATCTCCGTCATGGGGGGCGAACAGGCAGCCGAGGTGCTGAGCCGGGTGAAAACGGACCAGTTGAAGGCAGCTGGTAAGGAAGTTCCAGAAGAAGAGATCAGGCAGATCAAGGAGGATATCCTCGACAAGTATGCTCATGAAGGTTCTGCATGGTACAGCACATCAAGGCTATGGGATGATGGCATCATCGATCCCATGGATACAAGAAAAGTTATAGCCATGGGCATTGCCATGTCTCTCAATTATCCATATCCGGACCCCAAAACAGGGGTCTATAGAATGTAATAAAACCCTTTACATGGATATGAACACCATCGAGTTTTTAATGAAGGAGCAGGTAGCTTATCTCTGGCTGGACAGGCCTGGTAAAAGGAATGCATTGAATGCTGAAATGCTTGGTGAGTTAATTTCCATCTTTCGAACCCTGTCAGGTAAAGGTGAAGCCAGGATCCTTGTTCTCAGGGGTAAGGGAAAGGTATTCTCTGCGGGAGCAGACCTGGAGTTCATGTCTGATATAGCAGGGAAGTCTGATGAGGACCTTAAGGAAGAAGCCTCCCTGTTTTTCGATTGCTTCGAAAGCTTGTACAGGCTGCCCATACCGGTAATATGTTTTGCCCATGGGGCAGTTTACGGTGGGGCAAACGGACTGCTTGCCGCAAGTGATTTTGTGCTAAGCACGGAACTTACCAGGTTTTCTTTTTCTGAGGTTAGCCTGGGACTTGTACCGGCGACTGTTGCTCCCTTCGTAATTCGCCGCATGGGGGCTGTTAGGGCCAGACAATGTATGATATCCGGGGAGATCATGGATGGGAAAAAGGCTTATTCAAGTGGATTGGTTGACCATTTGGTCACCTTTGAGCAGGCGGAAGAAGAAATGGGAACACTGATTAGCCTACTTAAACAAAATGCCCCTGATGCTGTTAAGGTGACTAAAAGACTGCTGGCTGATCTTGAAAATTTGCCTGAAACGGGAGATCTGAAAGCAATCACAACAGATATTATTGCGCGGGTTAGAAGGGGAGCGGAAGCCCGGGAGGGACTTGATGCATTTTTTACCAGGCGAATTCCAAACTGGCAAATAAAAGAATGAAGGAGATCAACAGGATATTGATCGCCAACAGGGGAGAAATTGCCCTGCGCATTATCAAAGCTTCCCGGGAACTGGGGATCACTACTGTGGCCATATATTCCCAACTGGATGGGCCGGATGCCTATTTTTGCAGGATGGCTGACCTTTCATTCCCCCTAAAGGGTACGGACTTAACTGATACATACCTTAATATTGAAAAAATCATATCCATAGCGAAAATGGCGGAAGTCCAGGCCATTCACCCTGGCTATGGCTTTCTTTCTGAAAATCATTTATTTGCGGAGGCCTGCGAACAAAACGACCTGGTATTTATCGGTCCACCCGCAGAATTAATCCAAATGATGGGGAATAAGATCGAAGCCCGGGAAAAAGTCAGCCAATTAGGCATTGCTGTTTTGCCCGGAGAAGTGGCTTCCCCAGACGAAATACTGCGGCAATCCGGATCATTGGAATATCCATTACTGGTAAAAGCGGCAGCCGGAGGAGGAGGGAAGGGCATGCGGATAGTCCAGGATGAAGAAGGACTGCCGGATGCGCTTGAGGCCACTTCCAGAGAGGCAAAAAGCTATTTGGGCAATGGTGATATTTTTGTTGAAAAGTACCTGGATCCAGCGCGACATATCGAATTCCAGGTCCTGGGAGATCATCATGGGAACGTTTTGCATGTAAATGAGCGGGAATGTTCCGTGCAACGAAGGTTCCAAAAAATCATCGAAGAATCTCCGTCTACCTGGCTTCTTCCTGAAACACGCCGGCGTATGGGAGAGGCGGCAGTGAGCATTGCATTGGGACTTGGATACACCAATGCCGGCACCGTTGAATTTCTGGTAGATGAAAAGCAGCAATTTTACTTCCTGGAAATGAATACCAGGATACAAGTGGAACATCCAGTTACAGAAAAAACCAGCGGCATCAACCTTGTCAGGGAACAGATCCGAATAGAACAGGGGATTCCCCTGGGACAAAAACAGGAGGAGATCCAATCCATGGGGCATGCCATCGAGGTGAGGATTTATGCAGAAGACCCAGTTAATCAATTCAGGCCTTCACCCGGCCAGGTACTTTATTACAAGGAACCTGAGGATCCCTCTATCAGGATGGATTCCTCACTGGATGGTCCGGCAAGGATTTTTCCGGATTATGATCCTATGATCTCAAAAATGATAGCATGGGGAGAGGACAGGTCAGAGGCCATTCGTCACCTGTCGAAAGGCTTAAGGGAATATAGCCTGCTGGGGATAGAAACCAATATTATGTTCCTTCAGGAAATCCTGCAGGATGGAGACTATATAAATAACCGGATCTCCACCCGCTATTGCGATCTCAGGCTGGAACAATTGACCAAAGCCATTAACCGCAGGGTAAAGGGGATTGATCATATTTTTTATGTAAGCGCTTTTCTGGCCGGGAGCATAATGGCCGGGAGTTCGGGATATCCATCAAAAAATATTCATTCACCCTGGCATTCCATCGGATACTGGCGACAGGTAACCCGGTTGAATTTTACTATGGGCGGCAAGAATCAAGCTATTAAAATACTTTCCAGGAAGCAGAATATGCTAAGATTCTGGTACCGGGATAATGAGTATGTTTTATCCGAGGTCAGGGAAGAGGGCGGCGAGCTCAGTTTCCTCCTTGATGGAGCGTATAGAAGAGTCTCTTATGCCCAATTGGCAACAGGTGAAGAAGTTATTGAATACCAGGGATTAAAAGTTATTTTTAAACGCCGGGATGCCTTGCCTGAACAGGCTGCCATCTTGGGGGCTTCCGACGGGCAAAAACACAATGGGAATATGATTGTCTCCCCGATGTATGGCAAAATCGTTAAGATTAATGTAAAAGAGAATGATGCTATTTCAAAAGGAGATATTTTACTTGTTTTAGATTCTATGAAAATAGAGAACAATTTATTAGCTCCCAGGAAGGCAAGAATTGCCAGGATAATGATAAAGCCTGGAGATCAGGTAGAATTGAACAGACCCTTAATAGAGATTGATTAATTGTTAATTTTGTAAAACACTTTTTTGAAACCATGCCCATAGTGAATGAACATCATGAGGCTCTGCGAATGAAAGTGAGAGACTTCGCAGAGCAGGAAATCGCACCTGTTGCAGCCGAACTTGACGAAAAAGAGATGTTCTCTGTCGACCTTTCAAATAAGATGGGGAAACTGGGACTCTTCGGCATCACACTTCCTGAAAGATATGGAGGGGGCGGTCTTGATACCTTGTCTTACATTATAGCTGTTGAAGAACTGGCCCGTGTAGATAGCTCCCAGGCCGGGGTTGTGGCTTCTCACAATTCCCTGGGTATCGGGCCCATTGCAGGATTTGGTAATGAAGCCCAAAAGGATAAATACCTTCCGGAACTTACTACCGGAACCAAACTATG
>Ga0209345_10005945_pt1 | contig 11159 bp, 15 predicted proteins | sample Cruoilmetagenom7_FD_187294 | JGI IMG/M metagenome (GOLD analysis project Ga0209345, IMG submission 187294) | Oil polluted marine microbial communities from Coal Oil Point, Santa Barbara, California, USA - Sample 7 (SPAdes) (version 2) | ecosystem: Environmental > Aquatic > Marine > Oil seeps ...
CGATCTCGTCTCGGGCTCCGTCATACAGGCACCCCATGATCCGGCTCCATCTGCATCTGATATCGGACTCAACTGGCGAGACGTTGGAGAATATTGCCAAGGCTGGGCTGGCCCAGTTTGATGATGTTGAGACGATCAAACATTTCTGGCCCATGGTCCGCAGTGAAGGCCATGTTGACCGGGTGTTCGACGATATCGGCAAGCAGCCGGGCCTCGTTCTCTATACGCTTGTTGATCATAATGTCCGAAAGCAGCTTGAAACGCGGTGCCGGGCCATGGGGCTGCCGGCTGTCTCTGTACTGGATCCCGTTATCGATGCGTTGTCGCGCTTGCTCGGGATGGAAGCGAAGGAGCGGCCGGGTGGGCAACATTTGCTCGATGCTGCCTATTTCCAGCGCGTCGAGGCAATTCAGTACACGATTGCCCATGATGACGGTGTCGCGCCGGATGATTGGGACCGCGCGGATATCGTGCTTGCCGGCGTTTCACGAACGTCCAAGACGCCGACCAGCATCTATCTTGCCAATCGCGGATATAAGGTCGCCAATGTTCCGCTTGTACCGGAATCTCCGCCGCCCGACACATTGTACCGTCTCAAAAATCCGATCATTGTTGGGCTGACAACAAGCCCTGACCGACTGGTCCAGGTCCGCCGCAATCGTCTGCTTAGCCTCAATCAAACGCCCGAAACCGATTATGTGGATCAGGACCGGGTCAAAGCAGAAGTTGCCTTTGCCCGGCGCATCTTTTCGGACAATGATTGGCCGGTGATTGATGTAACGCGCCGTTCGATCGAGGAGAGCGCCGCCGCAATCATCAACATTGTGACTGCGCGCGCCAAGGAAGCTGAAGCTGAAGCCGGGGAGCCTGCTCCATCCAACTGATTCTCGCCTCACAGAGCAGCACGCGCCGCGCGATGCTGGAGGCGGCGGGCGTGCCGTTCGCCGCCATGGCTGCCGGCGTCGATGAAGAATCGGCCAAGGCCTCGCTTTGTGCCGACGGAATATCCGCGCGCAACCTTGCCGATGCGCTGGCGGAACTCAAAGCCGTCAAACTGTCGCGTCGTTTCCCTGAAGCACTGGTGCTCGGCTGCGATCAGGTAGCATCGCTAGGCGACCAGATTTTCGACAAGGCGGCAACGCGTGAAGAGGCCGAAAGCCATCTCCGGGCACTGCGCGGGGAAACGCATAGCCAGATAAGCGCGGCTGTAATCTGCGAAGCGGGCAAGCCGGTTTGGCGCCATATTGATGGTGCGAAACTCGCCATGCGTGATTTCTCCGATGTGTTTCTCGATTCCTATCTTGATGCGGAATGGCCAGCGATTGGCGGCTGTGCTGGCGGCTATCGGTTGGAAGGACGCGGTGCGCAGCTTTTCACACGGATCGATGGCGGCCATTTCACGATTCTCGGCCTGCCGCTTTTGCCGCTGCTCGAATATCTGCGTGTTCGCGGAGTGATGGTGAAATGACGAAACCATATGCCGAAGTGATCGGCGATCCGATCTCCCATTCAAAATCCCCGATCATCCATAATTTCTGGCTTGAAAGGCTGGATATCGATGCGGAATATCGCACGGCTCATGTTACGCCTGAGGGCCTCGCGGCTTATTTTGAGGGTCGGCGAGCGGATCTGGCTTGGCGTGGCTGCAATATCACGCTTCCCCACAAGGAAACCGCGCTTGATCATGTCGAGGATCGCGGCGAGCTGCGTACGAGCATCGGGGCGATCAACACTGTGCTCCGCGAAGATGGCGCGCTTATTGGCACAAATACTGATGCCGCTGGCTTTTACGCGCCGATCTCCGGCCTTGAACTAAAGGGCGCAGATGTTGCGGTGATAGGCGCAGGCGGTGCCGCGCGCGCGGTGCTCTTCGCATTAAAGCGCATTGGCGTCGCGAATGTGGTCCTGCTCAATCGTACGCCGCTCAAAGGCGCTGGATTGCTAGCGGCATTTGGCCTGAAGGGTGATGCGCTGTCGCTTGATGCTCCGTTGCCGCCTGTGGAATTGCTGATCAACGCAAGCCCATTAGGCATGATGGGCCAATCGCCGCTGCCGCTCGATCTCACGCCACTTCCCGAAGACGCGGTTGTTTATGATCTTGTCTACGCGCCGCTTGAAACCGAATTGCTTTTCGCCGCACGGGCAAGAGAGTTGGCTGTGGTCGATGGGCTTGAAATGCTGATCGGCCAGGCGGCGATTGCGTTCGAACTTTTCTTCGGCCAACCCGCACCGCGCGACGATGATGCTGAACTGAGGGAGTTGCTGACGGCATGAAGAAACCTGACCAAAAGAAACTGGGCCTTACCGGTTCGATTGGGATGGGAAAATCGACCGTCGCACAAATGTTTGCCGATGCGGGCGTGCCTGTGTTCGATGCTGATGCCGAGGTGCATCAGCTCCAAGGGCCGGGCGGCGAGCTTGTCGAGGCCATCGAAGAGCTTTGCCCGGGAACAACCGGGCCGGAAGGTGTAAACCGGGAGCGGCTTTCTGCGGCCGTTCTTGGGGACCGTGACAAGCTACACCAGCTTGAAGCCATCATTCATCCTGCGGTTGGCCGCAATCGCGAAGTCTTTTTCGAAGCAAATCGTGATGCGCCGCTGGTTCTTTTTGATATCCCGCTGTTGCTGGAGAAGCGCAGCGGTGATCAGTTCGATGCTGTAATCGTCGTTTCAGCACCCGCAGATGTTCAACAGGAACGCGTGCTTGCGCGGCCCAATATGACGCCGCAAAAATTTTCGCATATCCTAGGGCTGCAAATGCCGGATGGTGAAAAACGGGCTCTGGCCGATTTCATTATTGACACCGGAATACCGGTTACTGAAACCCGGGAACAGGTTGACGCAATCGTCACTTGCTTACGGGAGCACGACGTCCGATATTGCCAACAATGCGTGAAATAGTTTTCGATACGGAAACCACCGGCTTTAGCCCCAATGATGGGGATAGAATGGTGGAAATTGGCGCGCTCGAGATGGTCAATCGGGTCGAGACCGGCCGCAGCTTCCACATTTATTGCAATCCCGAGCGCGAAATGCCGAGCGAGGCCTTTGCCGTGCACGGGCTCTCCGATGCATTTTTGGCAAACAAACCGCTCTTCTCCGCCGAGGCGGAGAATTTTCTGGAGTTCATAGAGGATAGCCCTCTTATTGCGCATAATGCGCAGTTCGATTTCGGTTTTGTGAATGCCGAGCTTGATCGATGTGGACATCAAATGATCGCGATGGGGCGGATGATTGATACGCTGGCAATTGCGCGAACCAAGCATCCCGGTGCGAAGCATAGCCTGGATGCGCTTTGCTCTCGCTATGGGGTTGATCGCAGCCAACGGGTTTTGCATGGCGCGCTGCTTGATGCGCAACTGCTCGCCCAAGTCTATGTGGAGCTCACGGGCGGCCGGCAAATTGGGTTGGTTCTGGCTGAAGAGGCAGACTCCGGATCGGCGACCGATGTACGGATGGCGGAAACCAAGCCTCAGCCGCGCCGTGCCGTTCGCGAGCCGCGTCCGCATACTGCTTCGGCGGAAGAGCGCGCGCGCCATGCCGCATTTGTTTCGCAGCTCACCGATCCGCTCTGGCCGGCTGAGCCGCAATAGGATTTGAAATAGGCGCCCTGCTGTTCCGGCAGGCGCAAGATGATGAAGGAATAGCGTAATGGACATTCGTGTATCGGGCCATCAAATCGAAACCGGTGATGCTCTCAAGGGCCATGTCGAAGACCGACTAACCGCGATTGCCGATAAATATTTTCCCCGCACGATCTCGGCCAATGTCACCTTTGGCAAGGGTCCGCATGACCACGGTTTTCGCTGTGCGATCGTCGTTCATGTCATGCAGGGTGTGATGCTGAAGGGCGAAGCTGATAGCCAGGGTGATGCCCATGCGGCGTTCGAGGAAGCAGCGAAACATGTCGAAAAGCAGCTGCGCCGGCACATGAACCGCCTCAATGATCATCACAAACATGCCAATGCCAATGGCGAAGTACCGGCAGCCATGCCTGAACCGAGTGCGGGCTATACGGTGTTTAAGAGTGATGACGAAGCGGAGGATGTTCCCGACAACCCTCCGATTATTGCCGAAACGAGCGTCGACATTCCCGATGCTAGTGTTTCCAACGCTGTTTGGATGCTAGATTTGCGCAATACCAATGCGCTGCTCTTCAAAAATCGCGACACCGGAGTATATAATATGGTCTACCGGCGCGAGGACGGATCCATTGGCTGGGTCGAACCTGAGCGGTCGGTTTGAGGACAACCTAGCCCTGCACTCCGTATTTTCCGGGCAATCACCGCGTAACCAAGGTGTTTCATGATTGAGTTTGAATTTCCGAGCCCCGCATTCGTCGTTTTCGCCGACGCGGTGGAGAATAAGGCTGCACTGTTTCGTCTGATCGCGGAGCATGCTGCGCTAATTGCCGATGTCGATGCAGTGGCCGTCGAAAACCAACTCGTTGCGCGCGAGAAACTGGGGTCAACGGGTTTCGGCGATGGCGTGGCAATCCCGCATGGCCGGATCAAGGGGCACACAAAGCCCTTTGGGATGTTTTTCCGGCTGAACATGCCGGTTGATTATGATTCGGTTGATGATCTTCCGGTCGATTGTATCTTCGCACTATTTTCTCCCGAGGCTGATGGGGGAACTCATCTGCGCGCGCTGGCACGAATCAGCCGGCGGCTTCGGGATCGTGATTTCGTTGCAAAGCTGCGCGGCGCGCGGTCGACCGATGCCGTGTTTGCGCTCCTGACCAATTTCGAGGCGGCAGACGCTGCCTGACACATCCGGCCCTGATGCGCCGCTTGCCGGTGCCGAAGCGCATTTCCGCGCCCTCGAGTCCCTTTATGATTCAGCGCCGATCAATGATCTGTGGCAGTCTCGGCTGGAAATCGTTGAAAGCGGCGTTTCCCGGATTTCCGTTGATCTCGACGAACGCTATTTTCATGCCGCGGGTGCGGTGCATGGTACCAGTTATTTCAAGATGCTCGACGATGCCGCCTTTTATGCAGCGAACAGTCTGGTATCCGACCGCTTCCTGCTGACAACTGGTTTCAATTTGCTTTTCACACGGCCGATCAGCGGCGGGTCGGTAACTGCAGAGGGGCGATGGGTGAGCGGCCAGCGCAGGGTGTTTGTCGCCGAGGCGCGGCTGCTTGATGAAGATGGAGAAGAGGCCGCCCGAGGCACGGGAACCTTCATGAAATCGCGGATCGCGCTCTCCTCTCTCGATGGCTATCACCAACCGGTATGAGTGGCCGGATTACGAGCAAGATGCTGATTGGCGCGCTCAGGCGGCGGGCCGAGGCTGCGGGCGGCCATGCGACAATTCTCAGCAAAGGCGATGAGATTTCCGGTGCAGTGCTGCTTGCGCTAGCCAATCGCGGCACTGTGCATGGCTTGCGTGAGCGCGGTCTAGCGCCAGATGGAAGCTATCTTTGGGTCAAGGCGGGGCCGGAGGATATTGGGGATCCGCAGGCGCTGGCCGAGTATCTTGAACGCCGCCGGAAATTCGATCCGGATATCTGGGTGGTCGAAATTGATCTCGATGAACCCGAGACATGGCTCGCCGATTTTATCGGCGCCGAATAACGCCCTCTTTTTTATGTTCGGTATTTGTTCTAGGCAAGCGAAATGGCAGATTCGGGCTCTATCGATGGTGATGAACGGCTAAGGGCCGCCGATGTGGCGCGCGGCGTTTCCCGGCTTTTCTATCGGCAGGCATTAATCGGGCTGACCGAGGTCACACTCGGCAATGGCCGCCGCGCGGATATCATGGCGATTGATGCCAAGGGCCAAATCGTGATTGTTGAGATCAAGGTGAGCCGCGCAGACCTGCTCGGCGATCGGAAATGGCCTGATTATCTCGATTATTGCGATCGTTTCTTCTGGGCCGTTCCGGCTGGCTTCGATCTCGACCTTTGCGCGCGCCCAGAATTGCAGCCAGAAATATCAGGTTTGATCGTTGCCGATCCTTATGACGCCGCTATTGTAAGGGAAGCGGCGGATCAAAACCTCGCTGCTGCGCGGCGCAAAGCTGAAACATTGCGTTTTGCGCGCCGGGCCGCTGGCCGGTTGCTCGCCGCTGAAGACCCGCACCTTGCGGGTTTCGACTAGCGCGCATAGTTTGGCCTAGTTGGCGCTGGGGCCAACTACTGCTTCCTCTTCGGTAACTTCCGGTCCGGCTTCGATAATCGCGACAATATCGGCAGACCGCCCATCTCGAACAGCATAGTCACGCGCTGAAAGGCCGATCACACTGTCGGCGATGTCAGGGTTGGCGCCCGCATCGATAAGCTGACGGACAAGAGCCGCGTTGCGTTGCTGCACGGCCAAAACAAGGGGAGTTTCACCGCGATTATTGCGAGCATTCAGATCAGCGTCAACAATCCTGAGCCAGTCAGCGGCTTCCAGATAACCGATCTGCGCGGCGATATGCAGTGCTGTATTGCCATCATCATCGCGAATATCGGGATTGGCATTCTGCCGCAGAAAATAAAGCAACCACTGCGAATCGCGCCGCCGCGTCAGGATATGAAGCGCGGCCTCGCCCGTTGTCCGGTCACGCACATTGATCACGGTTGAACTGGGTTGCTCAACCAGATCGCGAACCGTTGCGAAGTCTCTGTCGCGCACGCCGCGAAGGAAATTATAGGTGTCAGAGAATTGAGCATGTGCCGCGATCGGCAGAAGCAGCGAAGCGAGCGCCGCGACCAGAACCGCAACCCCCTTTTTGGACACTCTTTGTGATGTCGATCGGTGCATGGAAATCTAACCCTATTGATGCTTGCAACCTGCCCCTTAGCAAAGCATGACTGGCTCTGTCATGAACGATCTCAAACCGCTCAAAACTGGCATGCTCGCAATGCTTGCCTCTCTAGCTCTTTTTGCATGTTCGGCTGATCAGTCAGACGCTCCGCCGCCGCTCGAAGGTGCTGCAATCGGCGGAGATTTTGAACTGATCGACGAAAATGGTGAAACTGCGCGCGAAGGGGATTTCGCAGGCCAGAACCGTATCGTCTATTTCGGCTATGCCTTTTGTCCCGATGTCTGCCCGGTTGATATGCAGAAACTGGGTCAGGCCATGCGCATCCTTGAAGAGAATAATCCCGCGCTTGCTGAACGAATTACGCCGATCTTTATCAGTGTCGATCCCGAGCGTGATACTCCGGATGTGCTGATCCAGTTTACCGACAGCTTCCACCCGCGCATGATTGGCATGTCGGGTTCGCGCGAGGCGATCGACGCGGCGGTGGAGCGCTACGGTGTTTATTATGCAATCGGAGAGGATGATGGTTCAGGCAATTATCTCGTCGATCACAGCAATAACGCCGTCCTGTTTGGCCCCGAAGGGGAGCCGCTTGTGATCTTGCCGATCCAAGACAGTCCCGAGGCGATCGCCGAAACCCTGGTCCGCTGGGCCAGGTGAGGCTTAGCCCGTGCGCGGCAATTTCTGGGAAACCAAGCGCCTTGACCGGATGACCCGCGAAGAGTGGGAAGCGGTTTGTGACGGGTGCGGTAAATGCTGCCTCCACAAGCTGCAGGATGAAGATACCGGCGCGGTCCAGCCGACCAATGTGGCGTGCAAATTGCTCGACCGCGAAACCGCTAGGTGCACCGACTATAAACATCGACGGATCAAGGTTCCCGATTGTTTGCGGTTGACGGCCCGCAACATGCAGGATTTCCCTTGGCTACCGCAGACATGTTCCTATCGCCTGCTTGCGAGGGGCGAGCCGCTGCCCGGCTGGCATTATCTGGTATGCGGTGATCGTGAGGCTGTGCACGAAGCGGGAGAATCGGTCCGCGGTTGGACGATATCGGAAGTGGATGCCGGGGATCTTGAGCATCATTGTGTCGAACGCGATCTCTGAACCTGTTTTTGAAGGGGGCGGCCATCGCCACTCTCTGACAGTGAAACGCCATTCCCGCGCGCGATCTTTCCGCCTGCGGGTCGATCCACATGACGGCCGGATTCTGCTTAGTCTGCCGCAGCGATCAAGCCTCGCCAAAGCTTATAAATGGGCCGAAACGCAGAGGGCTTGGGTTGAGGAACAGCTCGCGAAACTGCCGGAACCTCGCCCGATCGTCGCGGGCGGCATGATGCCTTATCGCGGGCGTAACATCAGTATAGACTGGTCTTGCGACCATCCACGAACGCCGCAGCTCGATGGAGATCGGCTGATCTTCGGGGGCCCTGAAGAAGCCATAGCAGCGAGGGCTTTGCGCTGGCTGAAAGCGCAGGCGCGCGAAATTCTCGAAGATGAGACATATCGTTTCGCCTTGACTGCTGGTGTGCAGGTGGCGCGGATCAGCATCGGTGACGCGCGAAGCCGTTGGGGGAGCTGCGCATCGAGCGGTAACATTCGCTATAGTTGGCGGCTTGTCATGGCGCCGCCTGATGTGCTCAGCGCCACCGTTGCGCATGAAGTCGCGCACCGTGTCCATATGCATCACGGGCCTGAATTTCATGCTGTCGTTGCGGAAATTTTTGGCCGCGATCCATCGTCAGAACGGGCCTGGCTTCGCCAAAACGGGGCCGGGCTCTATTGGGTCGGCTCTTCTTCCTGAGCGCGGAGTGCCGGATCTGCCGGTTCATCAGGCGGTGATGGGTCGTTCCGGCGTTCTGCTTTCCGCTCACCCTCACTGCGGCGAAGGACTTCGTCGAGCCATTCTTCACTCATGTTATCGGGCGCAACAACATCCTCGTAGCGCCGATCTCCGCCATATGTGCCGGGATCGGCGATGGGCATGCCATTCTCGTCAACAAACACTTCATCCTGAAACGGATCACCGAAATAGGCGTCATCTTCGTCTTCAAGTTGCCATTCGGGCAGCGTTACTTCGGTATCAAATTCTTCGACCGGCCGACTGGAAACAGCGTAAGTCATGAAATCGGCAAAGGCGCGAGCGGGTGCACGTCCGCCCTGCAATCCGGCGACGCTGCGTGCATCGTCCCGGCCCATCCAAACTGCTGTGGTCAGGCCCGAAGAGAAACCGATGAACCAGCCATCCTTGTTGGAGCTGGTTGTGCCTGTCTTGCCAGCAACCGGCCGGCCAATCTGTGCGGCCCGGCCGGTGCCGGTTGCAACAGCCGTTTGTAAAAGATCTGTCATTTCTGCTGCGACATAGGGCGCAACCAGGACGCGGGACTGATCTATCTCGGCCCGGTAGAGCTCAACCTCCTCGCGGGTGTCTGGATCTTCGGTTGTCACCCGCACTATGCCATAAGGCTCAATCGCAATGCCGTGTGCTGCCACGGATGCAAAGGCGCGGGCCATATCAATAACGCGAACCTCGGACGTGCCGAGCACCATGGATGGGTGCGTGTTGACCGGTGTGCTGATGCCAAAGCGCTGGGCCATATTGGCGACTGTATGCAGACCGACTTCGGCGCCCAGTTGGGCCGCAACGGTGTTCACCGAATAGGCAAAGGCCGAACGGACGTCCATTTCACCCGAGAAGCGGCCTGAACTGTTGCGCGGTTGCCAGCCGTTCCAGTTAACCGGCTCATCGATCACCCTGTCGTCAGGCGTATACCCGTTTTCAAGCGCTGCGAGATAGACGAACAGCTTCCAAGATGATCCGGGCTGGCGGACCGCTGTCACTGCCCGGTTATAGTTGGAGGTCACATAGTCTGTGCCGCCGACCATGGCGCGCACCGCTCCGTCCCGGTCGAGCGAGACAAGCGCAGCCTGGGCGCCCTCTGGCGTGTGGGCGCGCACCGAATCGACGGCCCGGGACTGCATATCAAGATCAAGCGTGGTCCAGACATCAATGGGTGCCCGGGTCTCGTCGATCAGCAGGTCGAGCTGGTTCAACGTCCAGTCGGTGAAATAGCGCACGCTGTTACGGCGCGGTTGGGGTGCAAGGGAGACATCATTGGGCGCTGCCGCTGCCGCTTCACTAGCGCTGACATGGCCGGTTTCTACCATCAGATCGAGAACGACACCTGCGCGCCCGATTGCTGCCTGCGCATCGGCAGTGGGGGAATAGCGGGACGGCGCTTTAACAAGGCCTGCAACAACGGCGGCTTCGGACAGGTCAAGCTCGCGCGCTGAATGGCCAAAAAAGCGCCGTGATGCCGCATCGATGCCATAGGCACCGCCGCCGAAATAAACGCGGTTCAGATACAGCTCGAGGATCTGTTCCTTGGAAAAGGTCCGTTCCATGGCGAGCGCGAGGATGACCTCGCGGATTTTGCGGCCAAAGGTGCGGGTGTTGGTGAGGAAGAGGTTCCGGGCAAGCTGCTGGGTGATCGTCGATCCGCCCTGGGCCCATCTGCCGCGTTCTACCCGGACGCGGACCGAGCGGGCGATGCCGATGGGGTCAACACCAAGATGGCTTTCAAAGCGCCGATCCTCGACGGAAATCATCGCATCGCGCATGATTTCCGGAATTTCGTCGTGGCGGAGCCATTGGCCGTAGCTCGGCCCCATCGCAAAGATCACTGTGCCATCGGCGGCGCGCACTCGGACAGTTTGTCCGTTGGGTGAGGATTGGAGCGTCTCGAAATCGGGCAAAGAGGACATGGCAATGCCAACCGCGACTGCCAGAGCCACAAAGCCCAGCAGTGCGGCATAAAGGCCGAATTTGATCAATCCGATTGTGACGCGCCAGACCGGCCCGCGCTTCGATGCTCGAGATGCCGCCATATGTTCCTGCCCTAAGCGCCTAACTTGTACGCCACAAGCGGGGTTTGCGGCTGAATGTTAGCTGAATTATAGCCTTCCGGCAGTATGCCAAGGGGCGTTTTCGTGCTCAGTTCAACCGGCTTTGTGCGGTTTGAACTCGAGCGACAGGCTGTTCATGCAATAGCGCAACCCGGTCGGCGGCGGTCCATCCGGGAAGACATGGCCGAGATGGCCGTCGCACCTTGCGCACCGCGATTCGGTGCGGATCATGCCATGGCTCAAGTCCTTATGATCGGCCACCGCGTCATCGCTTACGGGTTTGGTGAAGCTCGGCCAGCCTGAACCGCTGTCATATTTCGTCTTGCTCTCGAACAATGTCAGTCCGCAGCCCGCGCACACATAGTCGCCCGCATCATGATTCTCGTAGAGGCTGCCAGCAAAAGCAGGCTCAGTGCCGCCTTCGCGCAGCACATGATAGCGTTCCGGGGTCAGGCGCTCGCGCCATTCGGCTTCTGTCAGGTCGAGTTTTTCCATGATC